>LUMV01000741.1_pt1 | contig 17442 bp, 18 predicted proteins | sample 729731 | NCBI WGS metagenome assembly LUMV01 (sample SAMN03860301, study PRJNA289734) | marine metagenome | biome: seawater column; feature: ocean; material: water; isolation source: Red Sea water column Station 192 - depth 200m | place: Saudi Arabia: Red Sea | collected 2011-10-15 | depth 200 m
GCGAATTGCAACGCACTATTGACACGTGTGTCAGTTAAGGCAGGATGGCCTCAATGACGAGAGCGGCCGATGGAGTCGCTCCTGCGAGGAGAGAGACATGGCCACCGCTGCAATCGAACGTCCGCAATGCCGTACCGAACCGTCCGCCTATGAGGCGCTGAAAAAGCATTTTGCCGAGCACCCCGAAGAACGTCTGAACCATCCCCACAAATGGGATGTGAGCCGCAGTGATATCTACGCCGAGAACACCTGGCATCCGATCTTCCGCGAGATGCGCGAAGCCGGTCCGCTGCACTACATCCCCGAGAGCCCCTATGGTCCCTATTGGGCGGTCGTCGGGCACAAGGCGATCCAGCATATCGAGGCGCTGCCCGATACGTTCTCCTCCAGCTGGGAGCATGGCGGGATCACGATCCTCAACCGGTTGAGCGAGGAAGAACTGGCCGAAGCCGGGATCGAGGAACGGCGCGAGCTGCCGATGTTCATTGCCATGGACCGCCCCCAGCACACCGGCCAGCGGCGCACCGTGGCCCCCAAGTTCACCCCCAGCGGCATGGCCGAAATGGAAGGCGAGATCCGCCGCCGAACCGGGGAGCTGCTCGACACGCTGCCGCGCGGCGAGGTGTTCGACTGGGTCGACAAGGTGTCGATCGAACTGACCACCGGCATGCTGGCCATCCTGTTCGGCTTCCCCTGGGAAGACCGCCGGCTGCTGACCTTCTGGTCGGACTGGTCGGGCGACACCGAACTGGCCACCGTGCGCGACCTCGACGAGATGCGCTGGGGCTTCCTCCACGAGATGGCGGCCTATTTCCAGTCGCTGTGGGTCGAGCGGACGCACGACAAGGAGCCGGGCGACGATCTTATCTCGATGATGATCCATTCCGAGGCCATGAACCAGATGAGCCCGCAGGAATTCATGGGCAACCTGATCCTGCTGATCGTGGGCGGCAACGACACCACGCGCAATTCGATGAGCGGGATCATCTACCAGCTCGACAAGAACCCCGACCAGCGCAAGCTGTTCGAACAGCAGCCCGAGCTCATTCCCAACGCCGTGCAGGAAATCCTGCGCATGCAGACCCCGCTCGCACATATGCGCCGGACCTGCCCCGAGGACACCGAAGTCTTCGGCCAGACGATCAAGAAGGGCGACAAGGTCGTGCTGTGGTACCTGTCGGCCAATCGCGACGAGGAAGTGTTCGAGAACCCCGACAAGCTCGACATCCAGCGCGACAACGCCCGCCGCCATATCGCCTTCGGCTATGGCATCCACCGCTGCGTCGGGGCGCGGCTCGCCGAATTGCAGCTGCGCATCCTGCTCGAGGAACTGCACAAGCGGCGCATGCGGGTGCATGTCGCGGGCGATATCGAGCGCGTCCGTGCCAATTTCGTGCACGGCTTCCGCAAGCTCGAAGTCGAGATTACCGACTTCTGAGGCACCGCTGCGCCGGCGCTGTGCCCGCGCAAGCATAGGTTCAGGCGTGGGGGACTATTCCTCCACGCCATGACCCGGAGCGATTTGTCCCGCCTTCCCATTGCCCGCCGCCGCCTGTTCGGCTGGATTGGCGCCTCCGCCAGTTTCGCGGCGCTGACCGCTTGCGGTTCGCGGCCCGCGGAAGCCAGGAGTTTCGCCGTCGAGCTGACCGAAGCGCAATGGCGCAAGCGGCTGACCGCGCAGGAATACCGCGTGCTGCGCGGCGCGGGGACCGAGCGTGCCTATTCATCGCCGCTCAACAAGGAGGACCGCGCGGGCACCTTCGTCTGCGCCGGCTGTGGCAACGCGCTCTACAGTTCCAAGACGAAATACGATTCGCGCACCGGCTGGCCCCGTTTCTGGCAACCGATCGACAAGGGCGCGGTGGGCACCAGCACCGATTACAAGATCGGTTATCCGCGCACCGAAGTGCATTGCGCGGATTGTGGCGGGCATCTGGGCCATATCTTCAACGATGGGCCGCGGCCGACGGGCAAGCGCCACTGCATCAACGGCGTCGCGCTCGATTTCAAACCCGCGTAAACCAGCGACGGGTTGAACGGTCTCAGGGAATGCGCGGCCAGGCCTCGTCTTGCTCGACCAATGCCGGGCACTGGACCCGGGCGGCGGCGAGTGCGAATTCGCGCAAGGTGAAAGTGTCCTCGAACACGAGGCCGTAATTGGCATCCCTGCGCCAGCGCACCGTACAGCGAATATCGGGCAGGCCTTCGCAGGAAATCGTCAGCCGCTGGCCGACCGCGAAGATGCTTTCGCATTCGATCCGCGCGCCCTGCTGCGACATGTTGAGCGTAATCGCTTCGGCACGGCCCGAGAGCGAGGCCACGGTGAGCGGCATCATCAGATTGAGCCGCAAGCCACGCTTGGGGAACTTCCAGTTTTCGCGGATCAGCCGTTCGGCTTCGATCGGGGCTTCGAACCGGTAGCTCGCCTCGAAGCCTTCGCTGCGGACCAGTTCGAGCTCGTAGCTTTCGCCGTTCTGCAATTCGAGCGCGATCGCTTCGTCGGTGGGCAGCTTGTGGAAGGTGCGCAGCGAGACACCCGTGGCCGACACGTCGCGGATCACACAGACGAATTCGCCCTGGCCGCAGACCAGCTTCGCCGCGCGGATGAGCGAGGTGTAGCGCGGAGCGCCGCGCTGTTCCTCGCCGTTTGTCGAACCATTGTCCTGCATGCCGGTCCCGGTGGTGAATTGCATAGCCTAGTTATGTCCAACGCGTACGCGGCTTCATGGCAGCCGCGATGGCGCCGCGAATCAGTATTGCTTCCCCGCGAAGCCTAACTGCGAAAGTGTTAATGCCGGGATAAGGGTATCACCCGATAGGGCCGGCAAACGTACGGGTGGCTGGTACGGGTGGCGGGACTCGAACCCGCACGAGCAAAGCTCAGGGGATTTTAAGTCCCCGGCGTCTACCATTCCGCCACACCCGCCGATGGGGGCCGCTCTAATCGCTGCCGGTCGGGCGGGCAATCGCGGATCGTGCGCCGGCCAGCCAATCGCTCACTCGTCGTTGAGGCGCCGGCGCATGTCTTTGCCCGGCTTGAAATAGGGGACCCGCTTGGCGGGTACGTCGACGGTTTCGCCCGTCCGCGGATTGCGGCCCTTGCGCGCTTCGCGTTCGCGGGTGGAAAAGGCCCCGAAGCCGCGCAATTCGACCCGGCCGCCTTCGGCCAGCCGCTGCGCGATTTCCTCGAAAAAGATATCGACGACCTGCTCGACCTCTTCAGCCCGCAATTCGGGATTGTCCTGGGCCAGAGCGGCAAGAAGTTCGGATCGGATCATATGGATCTCCGGGTGCGTTCGATCGCAAATATCGTTTCCACGATGCGTCCCCGCCGAAATCACGCTCTCCCGCCCGATTCCAACCGTCAGACTGTGGCAGAACTGCTTGGCTGCCGCAAGGATGCAAAACGCCCCGCCGGCGCAAGCGCGGCGGGCGCTGTCAGGCGTCGGCCAGCAATTCGCGCGCCGAGACGCCGAGGCGGTCCATCCGGGCCCGGATCTCGGGCCATTCGACCTGCAGGAACTGTTCGCGTTCGGATTGGCGGAGCCGGTTCGCGGCGCCCTCGACCACATACATGCCGACGCCGCGCTGAACTTCGACCAGGCCGTCGTTCTGGAATTGCTGATAGGCCTTGGCGACGGTGAGCGGATTGGCGCCCTGCTCGGCCGCCAGCGCGCGCACCGAGGGCAGCATCTCGCCCTCGGCATAGCGGCCGTCGATGATTGCCGCCGCGATCATGTCGCGCAGCTTCATATAGACCGGCTTCGACTGGTTGCTCATCACTTGTCCCCGCAACAGACTGCATCAGTGCCATAATACAGCGCGGCGCACAAGGTTCCCGCCCTAGCAGGGAATACCTAGGGGCGCCGCCGGCAGACGGTCACTGCTGTAACTAATGCTTCACATGGGCGCGCAAGACGTTACGGTGCGCGCTTCTTCGGGGAGGAAGCACCGCGCGAGGCGGCTTCCTGAAATCAATCTAAGAGGTTTGCCACGCATGGCCACAACACAACCGGTTGACGGGGACTCGGCGGGGACCTTCCTCGGCCACCCCAAGGGACTGTTCGTCCTGTTCTTTGCAGAGATGTGGGAGCGTTTTTCCTATTACGGGATGCGCGCCCTGCTGATCTTCTACCTGACCAAGCACTGGCTGTTTTCGGATAGTGATGCGGGCATCATCTACGGTGCCTATACCGCACTGGTGTATATCACCCCGGTCGTTGGCGGTTATCTGGCTGACAAGTATCTGGGGCAGAGGAAAGCTGTCCTGTTCGGCGCTGTCCTGCTGACGCTGGGCCATTTTTTCATGGCCTTCGAAGGCGATCCCGCCGCGGGGACGGAGAACAATCCGATCGTCTACGTCTTCTGGCTGGCACTGGCGCTGATCATCGTCGGCTCGGGCTTCCTCAAAGCGAATATCTCCGTGATCGTCGGCCAGCTCTATCCGCGCACCGACACCCGCCGCGATGCAGCTTACACCATCTTCTACATGGGGATTAATCTCGGCGCCGCGATCGGTTCGCTGCTGTGCGGCTATATCGGCGAAACCTATGGCTGGGCTTATGGCTTCGGCCTCGCCGGGATCGGCATGCTCGCGGGTCTCGTCGTCTTCGTCTGGGGCAAGCCGCTGCTGCTCGGCCGCGGCGAACCACCCAAACAGCTCGCCAAGAAGACCGAATGGTCGATGTACGGTGTGGGCATCGCGCTGGTCGGCGTCTGCTGGCTCGCGATCCAGTACCAGGACATGGTCGGCTATGTGCTGGGCCTTTTCGGCGGCTCGCTGGTGCTTTACGTGCTGTTCATTGCGGTGGTGAAGCTGCCCAGCGAAGAACGCGACCGCATCTTCGCGGCGATGTTCCTGATCCTGACCTCAATCGTCTTCTGGGCGCTGTTCGAACAAGCCGGTTCAAGCCTCAACCTGTTCACTGATCGCCATGTCGATCGTGGCGGCGTGCCGGCATCTACCTTCCAGTCGATCAATGCGATCTACATCATCCTGCTCGCCCCGGTTTTCGCAGTTACCTGGCAAACGCTTGGTCGCAAGGGCCTCGAACCCAGCGCACCGCTCAAGTTCGGCCTGGGTATCGTACAGGTGGGTCTCGGCTTCCTCGTGCTCGTATGGGGTGCGCAGTCGGTCGGCATGGACGCAGCGGTGCCCGTGCTGTTCATTTTCCTGATCTACCTGCTGCACACCACAGGTGAGCTGTGCCTGTCGCCGGTCGGCCTGTCGGCAATGAACCGCCTCGCGCCGTCGCATATGGCTTCGTTGATCATGGGCACCTGGTTCTTCGCTTCCGCCACCGGCAACTTCGCCGCCGGCCTGATCGCCTCGGCTACCGGTGCCGAAGGTGTCGGCGAGGAAGCGGGCAAGCAGGTCGTGCTCGATGTCTATTCGACCGTCGGCTGGTATGCGATCGCGATCGGTGTCGGCGTGATGGTGATCAGCCCGCTGATCAAGAAGCTGATGCACCTCGATACGCTGCAGGACGACGACGTCGGTGACGACCTGCTCGGCCAGAGCGAGGGTCCGGGTGAGCCGCAGGGTGCCGGGATCCATCCGGAAACCCGCCCCAACAGCTGACGGGCAACCGGCGCCAATCTGCGAACCGCTTGATAGCGCCGACAAAATGCAATTGACCGCAGGGGCCGGGGCAGCGATGCTCCGGCCCGACTGCATTGGGGGTTCCATGACACGTATTGCCTTGCTCGCCTGCGCGGCCGCATTCGCGGTTGCCGGATGTTCCACCACCGGGGGCGACGGCGTGGCCTCGGCCTCCGCAAAGGACTGGAGCGCCCCCGTCGGCGAGGATCGAGAACGGCACCGTGCTGTTCCGCGATGGCAAGGTGGTGGCGGTGGGCGATGCCTCGCTGGCCACCGATGGCTACGACCGGATCGATGGCACCGGCAAGTTCGTCACCCCCGGCGTGATCGACATCCATTCCCACCTGGGCGACTATCCCACTCCCAGCGTGCAGGCGCATTCGGACGGCAATGAAGCGACCAGCCCGATGACGCCCGAAGTCTGGGCCGAACATTCGGTCTGGCCGCAGGATCCGGGTTTCACCCGTGCGCTGGCCAATGGCGGCGTCACCAGCCTGCAGATCCTGCCCGGTTCGGCGAACCTGACCGGCGGACGGTCGGTCACGCTGAAGAACGTTTCCGCGCGCACCGTGCAGGGCATGAAGTTCCCCGGCGCGCCCTATGGCATGAAGATGGCGTGCGGCGAGAACCCCAAGCGCGTCTACGGCGGCAAGGGCCGCATGCCCTCGACCCGGATGGGCAATTTCGCGGTCAACCGGCAGATGTGGCTCGATGCGCAGGCCTATGACGGCAAGAAACGCGATCTCGGCAAGGAAACGCTCAAGGGCGTGCTCGACGGCGAAATCCTCGTCCACAACCATTGCTACCGCGCCGACGAAATGGCGCTGGTGATGGATATGGCCAAGGAGATGGGCTACAAGGTTACCGCCTTCCACCACGCGGTCGAAGCCTACAAGATCGGCGACCTGCTGCGCGAAAACGACGTCTGCAGCGCGATCTGGGCGGACTGGTACGGCTTCAAGATGGAAGCCTATGACGGCATCCTCGAGAACGCCGCCTTCCTCCAGCGCGAGGGCGCCTGCGTCGTGATCCATTCCGATGACGAGAACGGCATCCAGCGGCTCAACCAGGAAGCCGCCAAGGCCCAGGCGGCGGGGCGCCGTGTCGGTCTGGACATTCCCGACGCCGAGGTGGTCGGCTGGTTCACCTACAACGCCGCGAAGGCCATGGGCATCGCCGAGATGACCGGCAGCCTCGAAGCCGGCAAGATGGCCGATGTCGTGCTGTGGAACGGCGACCCGCTGTCGGTCTATTCGCGGCCCGAAAAGGTCTGGGTCGATGGCGCGCTGATGTTCGACGCGATGGACCGCAGGCGGCGACCGGTGAGCGATTTCGAGCTTGGCCAGCCCGGCGAAGGAGACGTGAAATGATGCGCCTTGCCACTCTCCTTGCGACCGCTGCCTGCGCCCTTGCGGGGCCCGCCGCCGCGCAGACCTTCGCGGTGACCAATGCCACGGTCGCGACCGGCGACGGCAGCGAACCGATCGAGGGCGGTTACGTCGTCGTCGAAAACGGCGCGATCGCACAAGTCGGCCGCGGTACGCCCAGCGGCAATTATTCCGTGATCGACGCGGGAGGCGCCTGGGTGACTCCCGGCATCTTCGCGACGGTGACCAATCTCGGATTGTGGGATGTCGGCGCGGTCAGCGAATCCAACGACAGCCGGGCCGGCAATTCGCCTTTCAGCGCGGCACTCGACGTCGCCCCGGTGGTCAATCCGGCATCGCAGCACATCCTCGTGCACCGCGCCGCGGGGATCACGCGCGCAGCGACCGTAACGATGCCTTCGGCTTCGATCTTCGGCGGCCAGGGGGCGCTGATCGATCTCGGCGCCGATCCGCAGGCGATCAGCCGTCCGCGCGCTTTCCAGGTGGTCACGCTGGGCGAGCGCGGCGGGCGGATTGCCGGCGGAAGCCGCGCTGCGACGCACGCGCTGCTCCGCAATGCCCTGCGCGAAGCGGGCAGCTACGGTGACGGCGCACGCATCCCGGCGGGCGGCGCCCGCGCCGACCTGCGCACCGGCGACGACCTGCCGATTGATCCTCGACTGGCGGGACGCGAAACCGAGCGCGCCGGCGATGCCCTGCTGACCCGGTTCGATGCTGCCGCGCTGGTGCCCGTGGTGCGCGGCGAACAGCCGCTCTATGTCTATGTCGAACGCGCGTCGGACATTCGCGCCGCGCTGGCGCTGACGCAGGAATTCCCGCGTCTCGAACTGGTCCTGGTGGGCGCCAGCGAAGTCAAAGTGGCGATCAACGCCGCCGCGATGGAAAACCCGCGCAACCTCAACCAGTATGCCGGCAATCTGGTGGCGCTGACCCGCATCCCGGGGGCCGATGGGCTGAGCTGGGGTGAGGCTTTCGCGGCAATCACGTCCGTGCCGGCCAGCATCAGCGGAATGGGCGGCAAGGCGGGCGTGCTGGCGCCGGGTGCGACCGGCGATCTGGTGATCTGGGACGGCGACCCGCTCGAAGTCGGCGCCATGCCGGTAAAGGTCTATATCGACGGGATCGAGCAGCCGCTCGACAGCCACCAGAGCCGCCTGCGCGATCGCTATCGCGATCTCGACACCAGCGATCTGCCCAAGGGCTACGACTGGTAGGGCGATGAAGGACATGCGCACCACCCTGCTGGCGCTTGGCGCAGCGGCGGCGGCCATCGGCTTCCACGCGCTGGCGGCGCAGGATACGCCCGACCGGTCGCAGGATATTGCCTGGATGAACGCGCAGCAGGCCTATCTCAGGGGACTGTCCGCCGAAGACGGCTGGCGCGTGATGCCCGGCGGCCTGCGCTGGCGCTATGTCGATTATGCCGGAAGCACGCAAAGCCCGCGCGTCGAAGACACGGTGACCGTGCATTACGCCGGCACTTTCATCGATGGCGAGACCTTCGATTCCAGTTTCGAGCGCGGCGAACCGGCAACCTTCCCGCTGAACCGTCTGGTCAAGGCGTGGCAAATGGCGATCCCGGAAATGGGCGTGGGCGACACAATCGAAATCGCCGCCCCTGCCGACCTCGCTTATGGGCCCCGCGGCAAGGGGCCGATCCCCGGTGGAGCCACGCTGCTGTTCACCGTCCAATTGCTCGGCATCGAACCCGCCGCCTGACTTGCTATCGACGATGCCGCTTGCTTCGCGGCACAGGCCTGCTACCCATGTTGATGCTGTAAACATGGAGGGGGTAATGAATCACGCCCTGGTTTCGCTGCTTGCCGCTTCGCTCGCTTTCGTCGGAATGCATTTCGCGCTGTCGCATCCGCTGCGTGCGCCAATGGCCCGCAAGCTGGGCGAGAACGGCTTTCGCGCGCTCTATTCGCTGGTCGCGCTGGCTACGTTCGTCTGGGCGCGACGCCATATGGGCCCTTGCCACCGCCATCATGCTCATCGCCTCGATCCTGCTGGCAGGCTCTTTCCAGCGCAACCCCGCCCTGCCCGATCCGCGGGCGGCAGCGCATGCGGCGCTGGCCCCGCACGGGGTCTTCCATGTCACGCGGCACCCGATGATGTGGTCTTTCGCGCTCTGGGCCGCCGCGCACATCCTGGTGAGCCCGACTCCGCGCCAGATCATCCTTGCCGGCGCCATCGGTCTGCTCGCACTGCTTGGCGCGCATCTGCAGGACCGCAAGAAGGAAAGCCAGCTGGGTGATGCATGGGCCGGCTGGGAAGCACGGACGAGTTACTGGCCGCGCTTCGCCGGGCTTGCGCGCGCAGGTACTGCGGCCTGGATCGGCGGAATCGTAATTTGGCTTGCCGCCACCTACGGCCATATCCACGCCAATGGCATCGCCGCTGGCGTGTGGCGCTGGTTCTAACCACCCTCTGACGGTTCAAGGCAGCGGCGCTCGTCCTGACAGGCCCGCATATCCTCACGCGATTTGCGGTCGATCGCGACGAACCGGTCCCATTCGCGGCCGTTCATCCGGCTGATTTCGGCAGCGACATAGTCATGCCGGTCCGCCGCGTCGTCGGAGACCCCCGAGCGCAGGGCGAACTCCGTATGGTCCAGATTGATCTGGTACGAAGCCTTTGCGCCATAGACCGGCGCCACGAAGGAGCGGCGAAACGCGGCCAGGTCATCGCCGCATTGCCGCGCAGCCACGCGGGAGATTTCGGGCCGTGATCGTCCCTGCAGGGTGGCAACGCACTGCGGATAGGGTTGCTGCTCTGCGCAGGTGAAGTCGGGCGGCTCGCCCAGATGGTCGCGCGCCCAGTCGGCCAGCGCCTGGGGTACGGCAACCCCGCAGCGTGCCACTGGCGCGCGGGGATCATCCGGAACCGGTGTGCGCGTCGGAACCGGCGTTGGCGTCGCGGTGGGTGCAGGCGGCGGCCCTGGGGACGCGTCGGTGCGACTGGGGTGCGGGCTGGGCGAGAGGAATGGCGAGGGTTCCGGCGTGGGCGTGGGCCGCGGCGGAAGGCCGCGTTCGCTGGCGAACACGAATGTAGCAAAGCCGACCACGCCGCCGACCAGCGGAAAGACGACCGAGCGCTTGAGCCACTTGCCCGTTTCCTCGTCACGCGGCTGCCAAATCCCGGCAAGCGCGGCGAAACCGAGCAGTACGACCCCGACAAACAGGCCGACGCACGTCCAGACGACGACCGCGAGAACCCCTGCCGGCATGCCATTTCCCCCTTCGCTCCGGCGCGAAGTCTCACCGATTTTCGGGCGGCTGGCAAGCGCGGCCCCGACCGGGCCCGGTCAGGTGCCCTTGAAGACGGGCGCGCGTTTCTCGAGCAGGGCGTCCACGCCTTCCATGTGATCATCGGTCAGATGCATCATCGCCTGCGTGTTGGCGGCCAGTTCGAGCGCCGAATCGTAGCTCATCGAACGCCCCTGCCGCATCAGGTTCTTCGCATGGCGCAGCGCGTGCGGGGGCATGGCGGCGATCTTGGCGGCGAGCGCCTGCGCTTCGGACATCAGCGCTTCGCCCTCGACCACCCGGCTGACCAGCCCCCAGTCGCGCGCAGTGGCCGCGTCGATCACATCGCCGGTGTAGAACAGTTCTGCCGCGCGCGCCTCGCCGATAATACGCGGCAGGATCCAGGTCCCGCCATCGCCGGGAATGATGCCCAGCTTGAGGAAGGTGACGCCGAATTTCGCGCGGTCGCTCGCGATACGCATATCGGCGAGGCAGGCGAGATCGCAGCCAAGCCCGATCGCCGGCCCGTTGACCGCTGCGATCAGCGGCACGCGCAGCGAATACATCGCGCGCAGGACCTTGTGGATATTGTTGCGATAGCCATCGGAAATCTCGGGCGCGGTCCCGCCGAAAGTGCCCGTGCGCTGTTTCATCGCCTTGATGTCGCCGCCCGCGCTGAACGCGCGTCCGGCCCCGGTCAGGATCACGCAGCGCACATCCATATCGGCATTGATCGCATCGCAGGCGGCGGCGAAAGCATCCCCGTCGCCCTTCGCGCCGAGCGGGTTCATGGTGTCCGGACGATTGAGCGTCAGCGTCGTGACGTGATCGGACGTTTCTACAGTCAGCAGGGTCATGCAGCCTCTCTTTCGCCCGCGGTCTTGCCAGTCCGCGGCGCGATGCGAAAGAGCTAGCATGGGCGGGTGGCAGCCCGGTGGAACCGCGGCAGAAAAACGCGGACACCCGCGCCCGGTCAGGCGCGCGCTTCTTCGACCCCGGCGCTGTTGTGCCGCAGCGCGTTCAGCACCGTATCGACGATATGCGGCGCATTGAGCCCGGCTTCGTCATATTGCTTGGCGGGATCGTCATGGTCCTGGAATACGTCGGGTAGCCGCATCGTGCGCACCTTCAGCCCGGAATCGGTCAGCCCCTCATCGCTGGCGAAGGTCAGGACATGCGCGCCGAGGCCGCCCACGGCGCCTTCCTCGACCGTCACCACCACATCGTGGCTGCGCATCAGTTTCTCGATCAGCGCGGTGTCGAGCGGCTTGGCGAACCGCATATCCGCAACCGTGGTCGACAGCCCCTTGGCTTCGAGCAGGTCGGCAGCCTTCTTCGCCTCTTCCAGCCTTGCGCCAAGTGACAGGATCGCGACTTTCGAGCCTTCGCGCACGATCCGGCCCTTGCCGATTTCCAGCTTCTCGAGTTCTTCGGGAATTGCCACGCCCGTGCCCGCACCGCGCGGATAGCGGAACGCGATCGGGCCTTCGTCATATTCCGCCGCAGTGTAGGTCATATGCGCCAGCTCGGCCTCGTCGGCGGCGGCCATGACCACGAAATTGGGGAGCGTCGCGAGATAAGTGACGTCGAAGCTGCCGGCATGCGTGCAGCCATCTGCACCGACCAGACCGGCGCGGTCGATCGCGAAGCGCACGGGCAGGTTCTGGATCGCCACGTCGTGGACCACCTGGTCATAGGCCCGCTGCAGGAAGGTCGAATAGATCGCCGCGAAAGGCCGCATGCCCTGCGCTGCCAGCCCTGCGGCAAAGGTCACACCGTGCTGTTCGGCGATGCCCACGTCGAACGACTTGTCCGGATGCGCCTTGGCGAACTTGTCGACGCCGGTGCCGCTGGGCATCGCGGCGGTGATCGCACAGATACGCGGATCGGTGTTTGCAAGCTTGGCGAGCGTTTCGCCGAAGACGTTCTGGTAGGCGGGCGGTCCGCCCTTCGACTTCTTCTGTTCGCCGGTGACCACGTCGAACTTGGCGACACCGTGATACTTGTCCGCACTGTTTTCGGCCGGGGCATAGCCCTTGCCCTTCTGCGTCACGACATGGATCAGCACCGGGCCCTGTTCGCTGTCGCGGATGTTCTCGAGCACGGGAATGAGGTGCTCGAGATTGTGCCCGTCGATCGGCCCGACGTAATAGAACCCCAGCTCTTCGAACAGAGTGCCGCCGGTCGCCATGCCGCGCGCGTATTCTTCTGCCTTCTCGAGCCCGCCCCACACACGCCTGCCGAGCTTCTTGGCGATCTTCGAGGCCATGGTGCGCAACCCGAGATACTCGCTCGAGGACACCATGCGCGCGAGATATGCCGACAGCCCGCCGACCGGCGGCGCGATCGACATGTCGTTGTCGTTCAGAATGACGACCAGCCGGTTGCCTGCCTGTTCGGCGTTGTTCATCGCCTCATAGGCCATCCCCGCGCTCATTGCGCCGTCGCCGATCACGGCGATGCCACGGCCGGGCTTGCCCTGCATCTTGTTCGCCATGGCGAAGCCGAGCGCAGCCGAGATCGATGTCGAGCTGTGCGCCGCGCCGAAGGGATCGTATTCGCTTTCGGCGCGCTTGGTGAAGCCGCTGAGGCCTCCGCCCTGCCGCAGCGTGCGGATGCGATCGCGCCGCCCGGTCAGGATCTTGTGCGGGTAGCACTGGTGGCCGACATCCCAGACGAGCTTGTCCTCGGGCGTGTTGAAAACGTAGTGGATCGCCGTGGTCAGTTCGACCACGCCCAGCCCCGATCCCAGATGGCCCCCCGTCTGCCCGACGGCGTCGATCATTTCGGCGCGCAATTCGTCGGACAATTGGCGAAGCTGGTCCTTCCCCAGCTGGCGCAGATCTTCGGGGGTATTGACCGTATCCAACAACGGCGTCTTGGGGCGGGTAGTCATAAACGAAGGCCCTACACCGGTAGAACGAAACTGTCGATGAACGCTTTAGCGGCAGGATCGCACGATCCGCCGCTGGCGCTCAGCTGGCGCAATCGTCGCACAGGCCGCGCAATTCCACCACCGGCCGGACATCGGTAAAGCCGGCATCGCGGCCCGCTTCGCGCAGCGCGCCCGAGACGCGTTCGTCGTCGATATGGGTGGCCTTGCCGCAATCGTCGCAGATCAGGAAAATGCAGTCGTGCCGGCAACCGGGATGCGTGTTGACCAGATAGGCATTCGCGCTCTCGATCCGGTTGGCCAGATTGCTGCGGACGAACAGGTCGAGGATGCGGTAGACGCTGTTGGGAGCCACCCGCTTGCCGCGGCTTTGCGACAGATTGTCGGCAATGTCGTAGGCGCTGGCGGGTTTGTCGTGCCGCGCCAGTTCTTCGAAGACCGACTGCCGCATGCCAGTCCATTGCTCACCGCTGTCGGTGAGGGTGTCGCGCGCGGCCGCGATGAGTTCCGCGCCCTGATGTTCCTGATGTGCGTGTCTGGCCATGCCCCCGAAGTAAGCGCGCGCAGGGCCTATCGCAAGCTAGTCGGGCTGGAACCGCGCCGAATAGGCCCCCGGGTAAAGCGCCTTGAGAGCCTTCACCTTGGGAGCGTCCCACCGCACGATGTACCGGTGACGCGGGTTCTTGAGCATGAAGTCCTGGTGATAGGTTTCGGCAGGATAGAACGCCTGCGCGCGTTCGATCCGCGTGACGATCGGCTTGTCCCACAGATCGACAGATCGCAGCTGCGCCAGATAGGCCTTGGCGACCGCGTTCTGTTCGGCAAATGGTCGGGCACCGAAGTCAAGGTCGATCTGGGTCGGATCGGTGACGACCGAAAAGAAGATGCGCAGCAGCTGGTCATAGCGGATGACCTTGGGATCGTAGGTTACCCTGACCGCCTCGGCGTGGTCGGTGATCCCGCTCGATACGAGCTTGTAGTGCGCCTGCCGCTCGGTCCCGCCATGGTATCCGGAAACCGCGCTGGTTACGCCGCGGACATGGCTGAAAACCCCTTCGACGCCCCAGAAACAGCCGCCGGCGAAGATCGCGGTCTTGAGGCCGGATCCCTCCTTGGCCGCGCGCTTTGCCGCCGGTGCCTCGACCGCCTTTTCAGCGGCGAGCAGCGGTTGCTGACACGCCGACGCGCCAAGCGCGAGCGCTGCTGCAGCGATGGCGTGACGCCAGCGCATCACAGGATCGAGGCGACCAGTTGCGGAACCGCAGACAGGAAATCGCTGCCATTCGAGAGCAGGACTGCCACGGCACCAAGGCCGAAGCCGATGCCGAAATTGCGATAGAGGTCGGATGTGAACAGGGCCATGAGGGGGGTGCTTTCGTTATGCTGACCCAGATGGCTACACCCACCGGACTTGCAACCGCCTTAATGGCCCCGTCGTCGGGCGTTCAGCTTCGTTCGTCGATCGCCTGCGCTCAGTGGCGGAAGTGGCGCATGCCCGTGAAGACCATGGCAAGCCCCTGTTCGTCGGCGGCCGCGATGACCTCTTCGTCGCGGATCGAACCCCCGGGCTGGATGATCGCGCTCGCACCTGCCTCGGCTGCGGCGAGCAAGCCGTCGGCGAAGGGGAAGAACGCATCCGATGCGACCGCGCTGCCGACCGTGCGGCTCTGGTCCCAACCGTATTTCTCCGCTGCCTCGGCTGCCTTCATCGCGGCGATGCGCGAAGAATCGCGGCGGTTCATCTGTCCCGCGCCGATACCCGCGGTTGCGCCGTCCTTCGCATAGACGATGGCATTCGACTTGACGTGACGCGCCACGGTCCAGGCGAACAGGCAGTCCTTGAGCTCCTGTTCGGTCGGGGCCCGCTGGGTGACGACCTTGAGATCCGCTTCGCTGATCGTGCCGTTGTCACGCGTCTGCACCAGCAGGCCGCCGGTGATCGGCTTGACCGCCAGCCCTTCGCGCCGCGGGTCGGGCAGGTCGCCGGTCACCAGCAGGCGCAGGTTCTTCTTTCTGGCGAATGCCGCGCGCGCGGCTTCGCTGACCGCCGGGGCGATGACGACCTCGGTAAAGATTTCGCAGATGGCTGCGGCGGTTTCACCGTCGAGTTCGGTGTTCACCGCGACGATGCCGCCGAAAGCCGACACGCTGTCGCAGGCAAGCGCATGGTTCCACGCCTCGAGCAAGGTCGCAGCCTGAGCCACGCCGCAGGGATTGGCGTGCTTGACGATCACCACTGCGGGATCGCCGCCGGCAAATTCGGCGCACAGTTCCAGCGCGGCGTCGGCATCGTTGTAATTGTTGTAGCTCAGTTCCTTGCCCTGCAGCTGCTCGGCCTGCGCGATGCCCCGGGCATGCGGCCCCACGGGCGTGTAGAGCGCCGCCTGCTGATGCGGGTTTTCGCCATAGCGCAGCTCGACGGGCGCCTTGCCGTTGATGGCCAGAAACTGCGGAAAACGCTGCTGTTGGTCGGCGAAGGCGAACCACTGGCTGATCATCGAATCATAGGCAGCGGTGGCGGCGAAGGCCTTGGCTGCGCACTGGCGGCGGAAATCGAGCGAGGTCGCGCCCGATGCCTCGAGCTCGCCCAGCAGCGCGGGATAGTCGGCGGGGTCGGTGACGATGGTGACGAACTGGTGGTTCTTCGCCGCGCTGCGGACCATGCTCGGCCCGCCGATATCGATATTCTCGATGATCTCGTCACGCCCTGCACCCTTCGCCACGGTCGCCTCGAACGGATAGAGGTTGACCACCACGAGGTCGATCGCGCCGATCGCATGGGCTTCCATCGCCGCGACATGTTCGGGATTGTCGCGCACGGCGAGCAGGCCGCCATGGACCATCGGGTGGAGCGTCTTCACGCGCCCGTCCATCATCTCGGGAAAACCCGTCAGATCGGACACGTCGCGCACGTCGAGCCCCGCTTCGCGCAGCGCCTTGGCGGTGCCGCCGGTCGAAACCAGTTCGACGCCCCTCGCGGCCAGCGCTTCGCCCAACTCCTCCAAGCCGCTCTTGTCGGACACCGAGAGCAGTGCCCGCTTGATCGCCACGTCAGCCACGTAAAATCACCCCATGCGTTTGAGCAGCCAGGGGAACCGTCCCCCGCTGCGCGATGTCAGCCCTTCGACGACCAGTTGCTTGGTGGCGCGCGGGCGGCCCTGCCCGTCGACCCACAGACTGTCCTCGATCGCGATATGCGCCTCGCCGCTATCGCCTCCGAGACGGAATTGCCAGTAGCTTCCATCGGGCAGCGCGAGCCCCGCGCCGCGCCGGTCGTCGGCCAGTCCGGCTTCGATCCCCGGACCGAGGTGGAAACGGATTGCAAAGGATATCTTGCCGCGCTTGCCCTGCCGGCCCGAAGGTTCGAGCACGTCCTCGCCGGACAGCCCGCTGCCGTCCGCGCCAAGCAGGAGGGTGCGCCGGTGGATGAGGCCATAGCGTGCCGCATAGCCATTGTGCGACGCTTCCAGCCGCGCCGTGTCGCGGCCCTTTTGCTTCACCGTGGTGCGAGCGATATCGACTTCCTCGACACCCTTGCCGATCTGCCCCTTGATCAGGACGGCAGTGGAATTGGCATCGTCGAGCACCAGCGTCGAATGGGCCGCGGTGCCGCGCAGGCCCAGGACAGCTCGAATGCCAGCGTCGAGGCGCAGCCGTAGCGCGAATGGCGCGAACGCGGCGGTGGCGCGGCATCAAGCACCAGCGTGGCCTTGCCGGCATCGACGCGCTGGTATCCCCAGTGCTTGGAATCCTTCCCCGGCCGCGCGCGGATGCCGCTTGCTGCGACGAGCGCATCGACCCGTGCCGCCGAAGTGGCACCGGCGCCCTGCCAGCTGCCCAGCCCCCGGTCGCCCATCCGCAGCGCGAGCAGGGGGGGCACGAGCAGGCCGAGCATGGTTTCGAGCGCCGGCGGAGGATCGCGATCGACTGCCGCATAACAGGCGCGCAGGTCGATCAGGAGCGCGATCGCATCCATCTGCGCGAGCGGGCTGCGCGACAGGACGCCGCCATCTTCGGCCACCAGTTCGCCCAGCGCGCGCAGCAGGCCGGCTTCGCCGAACACGCGCCGCGGGCGACCGTCGGGCAGCAGCAGGCCGGCCGCCACGATGGCGCACCAGCCCGCGACGCGGCCCAGTCGGTCTTCGGTATTGGCGACCTGTCGGTCGAGATAGCGGGCAGTGGCTTCCATCGCTGCCAGCGTGCGGGCACGCAGCCCCGCATCGCCGCCGAGCAGGAGCGGCGCATTGACCAGCCAGGCGAGCAGCCGCAGACCGGTATGCTCGACCGTCCATGCGGGCCCGCGTGCGGGCA
>LUMV01000230.1_pt1 | contig 17185 bp, 13 predicted proteins | sample 729731 | NCBI WGS metagenome assembly LUMV01 (sample SAMN03860301, study PRJNA289734) | marine metagenome | biome: seawater column; feature: ocean; material: water; isolation source: Red Sea water column Station 192 - depth 200m | place: Saudi Arabia: Red Sea | collected 2011-10-15 | depth 200 m
AACGGTAGTTGTAAGCCCACTAGAACGGCGAAAACAGCGCTTAAACTTGAGGCAATTGCGAGCACGCCGAAAGCGTCGGGCGCGTATAGAGCAGTCAGCAACAGAACGGCGGCTACCTGTGCGGCCTGTGCAACAGCGGCGGCTCCAGCGAGCACGGAAACCTTTTTCCACGATTTCAACTTTCGAGCCCGCTTCTTTCAACTAATGAATTCAACACGGGGTCCAATGTGATCCGCGACTTCGTCGGTCGGAATTGGGATGGCCCTTGCTGCATGAGTGCAGCTAAAGCAACTGCCTGTCCAGCGGAACTCTGGCGTAGGCTGATCGGGATCGCTTTCGATCCGGAACACTGTCTGAACTTCGGGGGAAAGCGCTCATTTTCCTTTTGACCGTTTTCCCCGAACCCATCAATTTTCCATTTGGTGCCGTGAAATGCTCGCAGCGCTAGCGAGGCGATGGCAACCCGGGTCGGTATTCGGCTTATCCATCCCTGGGTCGCGATGCTCGCCGGCAGGCGTTATTGTTTGGGAAGGAATAGGGCGTTCCTGCGGCCGGTGAAAAATTGCGCCAAATCAATTTCCGCATTCAACGCCGAGCGTAGCGAAAAGGTTGGCGAATAGGCCAAAAGCTTCGCTGTCGTCGTATGCATTGTTGCTGCGCGTTTAGCGTCTTATCGACTTAAAGATACCCCGGTGGTTCTATCGCGTGGGCGAACTTGCGACCGTCGCGGCTTAGACCCAATGATAGCACCACGTTTGCCCCCGGCCTGGTTCCACCCAAACACCAGTGGAAACCCTGGCCTCGGGGCAATCCCAAAAACAATTAGATAATCCCAGAAACTTCGTCACTGTGTCGCCGATCCGCGCTGATGCCCAACAAAGAGGGCGAAAAGACATCTTCGACCTCTCGCGTACTCCTGACGGCTATTCCCGCCCAACTGGGCAAATGGTGACCTGGCTTGCAGCGTCCTACGGGTATCTCGGACAACCAATTGCTCCCCTCGCTTTTATGCGCAACAAAGACGCTCCGCCTAGGGGTTCATTGGATGAAAACTGGTGTCAAAAGTAGCCATTGCTCGCGGGGAGCGTCAACGCTCATTGCCAAACGTCAAGGCTCTTTGCCATATGCCGAGCATAACGAATACCGACAAGAATGTGTGAAATGAACCTGCTGGGGGTAAGCTTTGGCACAACATGGAAAACAAGAAAAAATGACCACTAGGCGCGGACTAATCAGTACCGGAGCAATCGGCGTAGCAACGTTCGGCTTATCATCAAAAGCAAGGAGCGGGTGTTCAGGTTCGGCGACTGGCGGTGCCGTTCAATATCTTGGCACAGTTTCAAGTAGAGATGCGCTTTCAAAGGTCGACGGGAGCCGGCATTCGGTTATGTATCTTGCAGAAACCGGCCGGGAGGGAATATTCGAATGGAAGGACGCGGACCTTTCAACGGAAGTTCCCTTCGACCCGCAGCAAGGTCTTTATGTTGCCGGCGCAAATCAACAGACTGGATCTGCTGGTGCTTGGAAGCGAGGGTTCGAAGGGCCCGTGCGTGCTGAATGGTTTGGAGTTGTTGGAGACGGATTGACAGACAGCACTGCTGCTTTGGAAGCGGCCATTGCTTGGATGAGATCGCGCGGAGGAGGGATTCTGGCGCTGCCTGCCGGTACTATCGTGGTGCGCGATCTCGGAAACTTGGCATGCGCGAATCTTACTATCCAAGGCCAAGGAATGCAGCACACAATCCTAAAAGCGCAACATTCCGGCGTGGCGTTCCTAGTTGATGCGTTTCCTGATAATAATCCAGACCAGAATTTTATCGACCAATTTAATTTGGAAGACATCACTTTAGAAGGAAATGATCGTACAAGTGATATTCTTATGTTGCAGGGAGTGTCGCGTTCCCATTTTATCCGTGTGGATCTTAGAGAGGTACCTGCCTTTTCATGGAATGCTATGTTTCGGTCAACTACAAGCCTATGGCTCACCGACCCAGGTGGGGGATTTATGCTGATCATGGGGGGCGTGGCGGAGTTTCGACAGGCCACACATCCAACTGTACCTTTGTCAATTGCGAGATGAATGGCGCGTTGATTGGAGTTGAGCTCGCCCGAGCGGACCAAACAAGCATGATTGGCGGCGCTTGCCAGAATTGCGTCAGCTACGGCATGATCATCCGACCGCCCAGCCGCTATAACTCGTTTAGCAATGTCGCCTTCGAAAATTTGCGATCGCGAGCAGACGTAGTAGATCAAGGCGTCGTAACAAGCTTTGAGGGGTGCTATTTCAGCGAGAAAATCGAGTTCGCTGGTGAGCAATGCAGAGTCCGCAATTGCTTCGGCGAGCGATTCGAAGTCAAGGCGGGCGCCGAGTACACGGACATCGCCAACATCCGGTTCAACCATTGGAACACTGGAGAAGGAGGGTTTTTTGACGCATCGCGATCGACTCGCGTCAGATCGCTTTACGACGTCGATGCGGAAAAATACCTTTGAACCGTTTCGAACTAAATCGAGGTGACCATCACACGTTGGTGCAACCGAACCTCGAGGAAAGATATTGATCTGGAAGAGCTGGCGGTGAGAGTGATCTCTGACACGTAATAAAAATCGGTTCCGGATGGAGTTATCTCGTATTTAGCGCGAGCATGAGGATCCCTATATTTTATTACTTCCTTGGCAGAATAGGCGGATGCTATGGTTTGTAATCTCGGTTTAGCCAAACTTAAAGGTGTTCGGCATAACGATATTCTCTCGGACTATGGGCCCATCACCGGGCCGTTTTCACAGCCTGGTCAAGCGTCTTAGTCCTCCGAAAAGTTAGGGGTGTTCCGAGAGTGTCATTTGAGAGGCGGGGGCAAGCATGCTGGGCTTAGAAAGCGTTCCCGTCCATAGGGAGATTTCGCCATCCGTGATGGCGGTTTGTGACAGCTATTCGGTTTGATCCACGACAGGAATTGGCTAATCCTGCACAAATGTCTCGTCATTCCAGCGCAGCGCCCGATCGCGCATCAACCCTGTCATTCTGGCTGCTCCTAGCGTTTCTAGCGATATTGTGGGTATCCGGCGGCGCCTCTCGCGCTGATGTCCTTGGGCAGGCCTTCGTCCGTTCTTCCGCTTGGTTGATTATCGTCGTAGCGATCCTCGCGCTACCACGAGTGGATTGGCGTGCTGTTAGGGAGCCGGCTATTGTCTTAGGAGCAGCGGCACTTCTGCTGATATTCCAATCGGTTCCTCTGCCGCCGGCCATCTGGACTGAATTACCCGGCCGTGCAATCTTCAACGAGGCTGCTATTCTTGCCGGAGTGGATCAACCGTGGCGCCCGCTTTCGATTTCGCCGAGTGGGACTTCCAATGCGTTGGCATCGCTCGTTGTGCCGACCGCAGTCCTGCTACTTGCGGGTAACCTGACCCGCGAGCAGCACTGGCGGGTAGCGGTGTTCGTACTCTTTCTGGCGGGAGCGGGGGCTGTCTTAGGTGTACTGCAATTTTCGGGCGCTAAGTTCGGTAATCCGCTGATCAACTCCGTGACAGGCGCGGTTGCAGGGAATTTTGCGAATCGCAATCACTTCGCCTTATTCTTGGCAGTCGGTTGCGTTTTGGCGCTCGCATGGGCTTTTCGAGAAAAGGCCGGGCTGTGGAAAACTGGAACAGCCTTTGGGCTATTAGTAATTTTTGTTCTCATGACTCTTGCGACCGGATCCCGAAGCGGCGTTGTGGTAGGTCTGCTGGGCATCATGTTGGCTTTGATTGCCTTCCGCGAAGAAATTGCGCGGAAATTCAGAATTTTACACCGGCGATATTCCGTGGCGTTGATCATCCTCGCAATCGTCGCTGTCATCGGCGTCATTTGGCTAAGTATTTACCTTGAGCGTGCCGCGTCCGTCGAGCGGGCAACTTTGCTCGAAGGCGAATCTGATCTGCGCCTTCAAATTTGGCCGATCGTGCTAGATATGACGCGCGCCTATTTCCCGGTCGGAACGGGCTTCGGAACTTTTGACCCAGCATACCGTATCGGCGAACCAGACAGTCAATTGAATGCGCACTATGTCAATTTGGCCCACAATGATTGGCTTCAAGTTGTCCTCGAAGGTGGTGTATTAGGCTTAGTTCTGCTCGCAGCATCATTCCTTTGGTTTGGACTGCGAAGCTTCAACGCTTGGTGTGTATCCGACAACCGGCCGGGTTCTTGCTCTCTTGCTCGAACTGGATCCATCGTCATAGTCTTGATACTTACTGCAAGTATAACGGACTATCCGGCACGTACGCCAATGGTGATGGCTCTGCTGGCTCTCGCGGCGATTTGGCTGATGAAAGGTAAGTCTAAGGGGCGAATTTCGCTGATTCCGGAGAGTGGATGACCTGAGCCTCAACGCATGGGCAGAAAAAGAGAGGCCGCCGAAAGCGGGGCTTGGCGCCTATGAAGGACTGCGTCTCCACGAATGACGTAGACGCTAAGACTACGATAAGAATTACTTGATTTGCATTTCTCAGTTAGATGCTTCCAGATGTCGGCAAAACACATATCGCGGGAGACGAAATCGTTTAACCTACTGGATCATGATTGCGCCCTCTAGCCATTATAGGATTCGTGAGGAAATGATCGCTCGAAAAATCCGCATTTCAATCGCGCCGCTAAGAATTTTGCGCCTTTAGGAGTCCTTTCACTCGACATCCGAATGTACAGCCTGTTGGCCATTATACTCGGGCACGAGCTTGGAGAGTATCTCCAGCGCTTGGTGCCGGTTGCCCTCGCCAAGTGCAATTTCCATCGCTTCGAGCTGTTCCACCAGGTCATTCCAATTCAGATGATGTTCCAGCGCCCGCATAATACGAGGGTGCGAAGTCTCTTGCGCAGCGTCACCAATCAGGAGTTCTTCGTAGAGCTTTTCGCCCTTCCGAAGTCCGATTTCCCGGATCTCGATATCGCCGTGCGGATTTTCGTCGTCACGCACTGTTAGCCCAGAGAGATGTATCATGGTTCTCGCCATATCATGGATACGAATTGGCTTACCCATATCTAGCAGGAAGACGTCTCCACCTTCGGCCATTGCGCCCGCTTGGATCACGAGTTGGGCGGCTTCTGGGATCGTCATAAAATAACGAGTAACATCGCGGTGGGTAAGCGTAACCGGTCCTCCTTCCCGGATCTGTCGCTGGAAGCGCGGTACAACAGATCCGCTGGAACCTAGGACATTGCCAAATCGGACCATCGAGAAGCGCGTAGGACAACTATCGTCCGCCAGGCCCTGCAGCACAAGTTCGCACACGCGCTTACTTGCTCCCATTACGTTCGTGGGTCGTACAGCCTTATCCGTACTGACCAGTATGAAGTGCTTCGCGCCAATTTGCTTAGCCTGAAGTGCGCAACGCAAAGTTCCGAATATATTGTTAAGGAGGCCCGCTATTACGTTTTCTTCAACTAAGGGAACGTGCTTGTAAGCTGCGGCATGAAACACGGTGTCGGGCTTCCAGCGTTCGTACAACCTGCAAACCGTCAAATGATCTGCGATGTTAGCGAGCTGTTGCGCTTCGCGCAGCTCACTCTCAATGAGATAAAGCGAGTGCTCCGTCATTTCGACAAGGATAATCGCAGTAGGTTTCAATCCGCTTATCTGACGACATAGCTCGCTACCGATTGATCCGCCGGCCCCGGTAACCATCACGACGCGGTCTGCTATTGTCTTGTGAAGAAGTAGCTGGTTGGGCGGTACGGGGTCGCGCCCCAGAAGATCGGTAATTTCGATCTCGCGCAGGTTTTCAATAGAAACTGAGCGGTCGACTAAATCAGCTATGGCCGGTAGCGTCAGAACGTGAACGGGTACATCTGCGAACCGGCGGACAATTTCTTTGCGATGCTGGTGAGATACTTGCGGTACCGCCAAAAGTACCGTGTCGATAGCCAACTGATCGACAAGTTCGCCTACATTTCTGCTGTAGTATACCTTCACGCCATCTAGATGCTGGCCAGCCAGACGCTCATCGTCGTCGATATAGCCGACCAGAAGCATTCCAGGCTCGTGCGTCAGAGAAAGCGCTAGCTGGCGACCTGCTGACCCCGCTCCAAAAATCAAAACTCGCCTAGACGACCCATCGAAACTGCGCTGGGTGGGGAGATCGAGCAACACGTACCGAGCGAAGAGCCGGCTGATCACAAGCAGAACCGCGAAGATCATCGGCTGCAATACGCCGATAGTGCGGGGTACGCCCGGCACTGCGCCGATGATGAGAATAGTGGAAAGCACTAAGGTCATCAGAATGCATGAGGTAGCAATTCCCCACATCGCGCGCGCGCCAACAAAGCGCACGACTGCACGGTAAACTCCCATAATTAAGAAAATTGGAAGCCACACGACTAAGCTCGCCGCGATCGCTAGCGCTACAGATGGACTCCATAAATCCCAGACTCCTAAGCGGAGCGAGAAAGCGATCCAAACGGAAATGACGCACAGGGTTGCGTCTAACAATAGGAGCAAACCCGTCTTTTTCTTCCGACTGATCTCGAGCAGCTTGCGAGATAATCCAGTCAGGCAAACCTCGACCTGTCCCCAAAAATGGGTCATTCCGAGCTACTCCCGTGTCCGGCCAATATATGTTTCGTCATGGTGCTAACTTTTTCAGAGGCGTAGGTCATTCCGACGCTATGGCCACTTACCATGCTTGCATCCAGAGCCAAGAGTTGGCGAGCGCTCGCCGTCGAAAGAAGTTGAGTTTATCAGGGGTACGGAGCCCCAAGAGCAGCCCTTTAGCGCATCCGTATGCTCGGTTGGCTGCGACATTGGGCACCGGGCTTCGTTGCGCACGACCACAAACTCGGACTTTCCTCTGGGTCCCCATGGTGCCTAGCAAAGCCGACCTTTGCTGAGTGAGGCTTTTGTCGAATGCCACTAATATGTCCTGTCAAAAAGTGAGCTGTACCTCGACCACTTCATCATGTTCGTTCTCTTGTAGCGCAACGCTTCTATTAACGGGTCGAGGAAGCGAGGGCGGGGGCAACGTGCTAAGGGTTGCGGAGCGAATGACTGTCAAGTTCGGCATAGTTTTGCCAAAACAAGAGCGTCATATCATGAGGATTTGAGTGACTAGCGAACGCTTGACCTACTCTGCCGGTTAGCGATCTCGTTCGACGGAATGGGCTACATTGCCCACTGTTTCTGCGACCAATTTTATTGCCCTACAGTTTTTCATTCGCCAAGGAACAAACGGAGTGGCTCAACATACTCTCTATAGTCGAAATTGCGTGCGGCCTGCAAAGCTTCGCCACGCATCCTCAGCTTCTCGTCAGATGAAAGGTCTCTAGCGCGCCTTAGCACCGACATAACCTCTTCAAGGTCACCCGACCTGAGAACAAACCCGTTTTTTCCATCCTCAATGACTGTCGCTTCATCGCCAGATACGGTGGTTATTACGGGAGTACCCGAAGCCAAGCTTTCGACAAGTTTAGTGGGAAACCCCGCTTGGGCGTATCTTTCGTCGCTCCGGATGATAACTGAGAAATCAGCTTTCGCTACTAAGGCAGGTACTCGATCAGCCGCAACTTTGCCCGTGAAATCTATCCGCTGTCCGGATTCGTCGGGCTTGATGACATCTGCCCCTAGCAAGAGTTCAAGCTCTTTTTGATCGGGCCCGACGAATGTCAAATGCACATCTCGCACGTGGCTTGCTGCTTGAGCGACCTGCGCGATGCGGTCCTTCCTCCCGGGCACTCCTGCGTAAATAAGCTGCAACTTCCCAGATGGAGAGGTTTTCTTGCGAGCTTGCAGGAGATCGGGGTTTCGCCACTTTGTTGCGTCTAGATCTATAGTGGCGGGCACGCGACAAGTTTTCATTCCCGCTGATGTAAAATACCGGTCAAGATAATGGCTGATCGCGATACACTTGCTGAGGCGGGGAGTAACTAGTCGCATGCGAAGCCATTCATCGAGCGCGACAGGGCCAAAGCGGCCGCCGGGGAGGTGTGCTGAGTTATACCACTCTGTGCAATCAGCGATGCACGCGACCCCTTGCTTAAGGGACCACTTACGCATGCTCGATAGGAACCTCGATGTACCGTTGTAACAAATGACAGCATCCAAGTTTGACACGTCGATACTCGCCAAGTGCTCAAGCGTTTTAGACCCCCTAGACAGATACCCTGTCAAGCGCCGCAGACTGCCGCCCCCTTCCGATCTGAATTCCCCCATTTTGTGGACTGGGAAGCCTTCGATACTATCGGGCTGAGCCCCCGGGCCGCCATCATCTTCCGAATTCCAGGGAAAGAACTCTACTTGCCACCCGGCAGCCCGCAAACTTTTTCCGATTGCCATAACACGCAACCCCGCCGCGTCCGTGCTGTCCAAACGAAACGCACCACAATAGAAAATACGCTTTGGCGATTCTTCAACAAAACCCTTCATGAGGCTGAGGCTACAGACTGAAGAAGCGTGACCCATTGGCGCGCGACGTCGCTCCATTCTTTGGGCATGGCCGCGTGGCGGGCCGCCCCAGCATTTCCAAGTCGATCTTGGAGAGCTGCATTATCCATCAGCGCAGCCATCTGCGTCGCCCAATCTTCCGCATTTAAGGGGTCAGCATAGAGCGCCGCGTTGCCGCATAGCTCGTGAGCATAGGGCAGGTTTGCATTTATCTGCGGCAGTGCGAATGCCATAGCTTCAAGATGCGCGGAACTAAGCGATTCCGTGAGGCTAGGCATGACACATGCATCCAAGGAGCGGTAGAAATCGGGCAGACTAGCAGGATTAAGCCATCCATGAGGAACAACTACCCCTTGGTCGATTAGCGAAGCGGACGCTGCGCCGCCGAGCGAAGTGATTTCTTCTCGTGTTAGGGAAAGATGTAACTGAAAATTGTTCCTCTGGCTCGCTAAGGTTCTGCATGCCTCCAAAAGAACGGCGTGATTCTTATGTGGGTACCCGGTTGCAACATACCCAAAGTTGAAGCGGTTTCGTTTTCCAGTCTCCTTGGCCGCATCACTTATCTCAGATTGCCGGTGCGCGTCGTTGCCGACTGCTTTACCGATAACCTCAACACGCCCGTCGTAATTGAACAGTCGGACGGCAGAGTCGGCCATTACCTGCGTCTGGCAAACCAAAGTGGAACTATGTTTTAGCGTCTGAGCAAAGACTTGCCGTAAGATCATGACCGCCACCCTCCCTCGGGGATGATGCCTGGCCATAGATAGCGGATAGACATGGTAAGGATTGTTCAGTTGTACGACTTGAGGGCAGGGCAACGTTCCGAATGCACCTGTGTTCACCGACCAAACAATATCTGGCCGGTGCTTTTGGACTGCCGCCTTTAGGCCACTAAACCCAAGACGAAAACGCCAGAAAACCTTCCAACTTTCTTCGCCGTAGACTTCTATTGAGACATTGCCGCGACAATCAAGCTCTTTTAGGGCGGACTCAGGCGAGCACATTATGACCAGTTCTGCATCCGGCGCGACGTTTGCTACAGCGTCCACCAGCCGGACCAGATTGGCGAGCGCTCCTCCACTACCGTAGACGTACTGGAATAGAATTTTCATAAATCGCTTATCAAAAATTGACTGAGGGTGGGCTGTAAGGCAGCTCACTTGGGGCGTCTCTAAAGGGGGTTTTCGTAAAGTACAACTGACCTAACCTTACGGCCGCGATACACCTTACGCCGTAGTATGATAATATCCTATTTAGAATAAGTCCAATTACGCAGGGTGATCTGGAAGTCAACGAGGCGCTAATCCGTTATTATTGCGCAAATTGATATAAAACGTATCTTAATTTCACTAAGATTTTTGCGGTTTTTTAGTGTTTTAAATGCTACGTATTAGTAGGATTGCAGGGAGGTGCTTGCGGACATCTCCGGGAGTGCGTTTCGCGAGCAGGAATGATGCGCCTTTATTTTTCTGCGACGCTTCGTCACATGGGTTAAATTCCCGATCTCCTATAGCAGCTATCGTTGGCTCTCGCTCAGCTAGGGCCGGCTTGGCCCACATGAGGCACCGAGTGGTAAGGGTCGCTCGCCTTGACTGCAGCTTGGTAGGGGGTTGCCTGAGGGCGGGTTGCTAGAACTACGGTAAATCGCTCCGGAACTGAGCTGCTTCGTCCCGAACAACGGCCATGTTGCGTTGCGCCGACGAAGATTGATCGGTCGCATAGGTTGGCGCTGATAAAAGTGAGGTGAAGGCTCGGCGACCGTTATGGAAATTTTCTGCATCCGAAGCGCCGGAGTGTGCGAGCGTCGGCTTCGCAGCCCTTCGAATGTCCTCCCTGGCTCAGAGAGATTTCTGCAGGGCTTGTGAAAAGCCTGTTAAGCGCCCACCCCACGGAATATTGACCTGCTAGCGTGGCAGGCTATAGATATTGCAGCGCAGCGAGAAACCTGACTTTCCTGCGTCGTTTGACGTTTAAGGCAGGTGGCGTAGGACCCTGACTCCCTTCTGGCAGGACTTCAAAGCAGTTGAAAATTGTTGTGAGTTTGTCGATTGGCGTCGGCTAGCTCAACTTTACCGGGCGCACCTTGCTATCTATAGCCGCTGTTGAACCATTCTACGGAACCTCTTTACCTATGCGTCATTATTTAGGCCTCTCGGTGGCAGCCCTCGCGCTAGCCGGATGCGCGGGTCAGCCTGCGATAAGATCCACACCAGAGCTTACCGTGTATGAGGGGCGGACCGAGATGCCGACCCCTAGCCGCGGCGATCTGGTTGCTGAGGATCGGTTGGCCTTGGTCGGGCCGCTTGATACCATCTCCGTCAGTGTTTACGGCGTTCCCGAACTTAGTCGTGAGATGCAGGTCGACGCTGGTGGCCGTATAGCGATGCCTTTGATAGGTGCCATAGATGCCGGCGGTAAGACTGCTGCTGAGTTGGCGCAGGATATTGAGGGCCAGCTGTCGGGCCGCTACGTGCGCAATCCGAATGTCACTGTAAATATCGTCAGTTCGGTAAGCCAGGTGGTTACCATTGACGGGCAAGTGGTGGAGCCTGGGTTATACCCGGTGACTAATCAGATGACTTTGTTACGAGCGATTGCGTCGGCTCGCGGGCTTTCGGAATTCGCGGACGAGGACGACGTTGTCGTTTTGCGCACGGTACAGGGGCAGCGCATTGCAGGCCTCTACAACATCGGGGCAATCCGCCTTGGCCTTTACGATGATCCGCCTATTTATGCGAATGATCTCGTGGTGGTGGGTGACAGTCCGCAACGACGATTGTTTCGCGATTTCGTCAGCGTAGCGCCGCTTCTTGCAGCACCGATAGTCGCCATTCTAAACCGATAATTGATGGATCAATGAACATTCTTTCCAACTACCCTGATCGCGGTTCGCATGTCGATGAGTCGAATGAGGTGCGTTTTGTCGGGTCGGCAGGCACCGAACCTTCTATATTGGAGCAGTATCTTCGTATAGCCCGGCGATGGCGGTGGGTGATCGCTGGCGCGATGCTTGGTTGCGTGCTGTTGGGAGTCGTGACCACACTTCTTATGACGCCGCAATATACCGCTGTGGCGACTATTGAGATCTCGCGCGAGGCGGATCAAGTTACTAACATCGAGGGTGTCGAGCGAGAGACAAGTGTCGCCGATCAAGAATTTTATCAAACTCAATACGGGTTGCTGCGTGCGCGGTCGTTGGCTGAGCGTGTCGCAGGTGAGTTGGGGTTGATTGACAGTCCGGCGTTCTTCGAGATGTTTGGCGTCGATAGCGCTGAAGGAACTGCATTCGAGATTACTAATGGCCGTTATCCGGCGCGTGGCCGTGTAGAGCGGCAGCGCGAAGCTGCCGAGATCCTGCTCGATCAGGTTGGCATTGAACCCACTCGGCTTTCGCGACTGGTGGATATCACTTTTACAAGTCCAGATGCTCTTTTCTCTTCCCGCGTTGCAAACGCTTGGGCCGAGAATTTCATCGAGATTAATCTGGAGCGAAAAGTCCAGTCAACATCGTATGGACGCGCCGCGCTGCAGCGCCAACTTGCTGAGTATAAAGATAGGCTGGATGACTCGCAGCGCCAACTAGTCTCTTATGCGTCCAATCAAGAAATTATCAATTTGCCAGCGCAGACTGGTGGTAGCGGAGCGACTACGTCTGAGCGCTCAATAGTCGTCGACAATCTTGCTGCCTTGAACTCCGCGTTGAATGAAGCGACTGCCGATCGGATCGCTGCAGAAGCTCGCTTTCGCAGGGCCGGGGGCGACGGTAGTTCTGTCGAAGCGCTAGGGAATAACGCCATCAATAATCTCCGGCAGCGTCGCGCGGAATTGGGGGCGGAATATGAGGAATTGATGGTGCGCTTTGAGCCGGGTTATCCGCGCGCACTCGCTCTCCAGTCGCAGATTGATGAACTGAATCGCGCAATAGCTGTTGAAGAAGCGCGAGTCTCTGGTTCGATCCAGGCGGAATATCAGCAAGCGTTGGCTCGCGAGGAGGCGCTCCAGCAGCGTGTCAGTGCACTCAAGGGAGACTACCTTGATCTGCGTCGCCGTTCCATCCAGTACAACATCTTCCAGCAGGAAGTGGATACCAATCGAGCTCTTTATGATGGTCTTTTGCAACGATTCAAGGAGATCGGCGTTGCAGCGGGGGTTGGGGTAAATAATGTCGCTATTATTGATACTGCTGCAGTACCAGAGCAGCCTTCGAGTCCTCAGCTTCTTTTAAATCTCGCGATATCAATATTGGCTGGGTTGGGAATTGGTGCCGCACTTGCACTTGCACTTGAGCAGCTCGATGAAGCGATCGCAGACCCATCGGAGGTGCAGCGTCAGTTGGGTCTGCCCCTTTTGGGGTCAGTTCCCAAGGTGGCCGACGGAGGTACTCCGCGCGATGCCTTGCTCGATCGAAAGTCAGAATTGGTCGATGCATACATAGCTGTTCAGACCAACTTAGCCTTTACAACCGAACGCGGCGTTCCCCGCTCGTTCTCGGTTACTTCTACGCGCCCGGCAGAGGGCAAGTCGACCACTTCGCTGGCTCTGGCAACCATGCTGGCGCGGTCGGGAAAACGCGTCATTCTAATCGATGGGGACATGCGATCACCGTCGGTCCATCATTTGGGCAATGTGGGGCATGATCACGGGGTCAGCAACTTTCTGGCTGGTGACGACAATTACGAATCTTCCATTTTTCATATGGAAGATCTGAACTTGGACGCGATGAGCGCTGGCCCGATCCCGCCGAATGCAGCGGAATTGCTGACCGGGACCCGAATGCGTCAGCTGATTGAGCGTCTTCATGGCGAATATGACCACGTGGTCGTTGATTCTCCTCCCGTGATGGGGCTGGCCGATGCACCATTGATTGCGGGGCATGTAGATGGTGTAATCTATGCAGTGGAATCGCACGGTATACGTTCGACCCAAGTGAAGACCGCTCTCAGTCGGCTCGCAGCTGTCCGGACTCGGATATGCGGCGCCGTTCTAACCAAGTTCGAAGCTCGTAAAGCCCACTACGGGTATGGCTACGAATATGGGTATGGCTATGGGCGTGATGTGGAGGCCGACGCAGTTTAAATGGCCAGACGAAGAGGAAAGCGGGGTCTTCGGGCCACAATTTCTGGGCGTTCGGGACGCGAGTGGTCCATTCGCATTGGCCTGGCACTCGGGGCTCTTGTCTTAGGCTATTTCAGTACGGCCCGCAGTCTTGCCAACGTTCTCGCCAAAGTGGATGCAGAAAGCGCATACGCGATAGCGCCCGGTAACGGAGTGATTGCGGCTAAGTACGCGCAAGAGGCCTTTACAACCACGCCTACGATGAGCGCGGGCTCCAAGCCTGACGATCTCGCCCGTCGCGCCTTGTTGGCCGACCCCACTGCCGTCGATGCATTGACAGTATTGGGTCTTCAAGCGCAACTGCGCGGCGAATTCACCCGCGCGGATCGGATATTTTCCTATTCGACCGCGCTTTCTCGGCGCGAGTTGCGTCCGCAGATTTGGGCGATCGAAAGGGCCGTTGCCCAGGGCGATGTATCGGGTGCAATTCGTCACTACGACATTGCGTTGCGAACATCTAACAGTGCGGCGAAAGACTTATTTCCCACGCTGATCGCCGCGTTGTCAGAGCCGCGTATCCGCGCCGAGTTGTTGCAAATCTTAGCGACTCGCCCAACGTGGGGCGATAAATTCGTGCGCTATGCTGCTGACAACGAGATTAACCCGGAAGGGGTTGTCGCGCTGTTCCACGAAGGGCAACAGACGGGGCTTGACGTAAGCGTGGATGAGCGTTCCCTTCTTGTCAACGCCTTGATTTCGCAAGGTAAGTTCGAGAGTGCGTGGGAATTTTACCAGAGCTACAGACCTGGTGCGCAGCGCAATCGTTCTCGTGATCCGAACTTTGTTTTACAAGAAAATAGGCCGGCGGCGTTCGAATGGAGGGTCGGGGACGATGCCCGGCTGGGTGCTGCAATTCTGAGGCAGGGGGAGGGCGGGCTCCTCGATTTCTCAGTGCCACCTAGCACTGGCGGATTACTGGCGCGTCAAATGCTGTTGTTGCCCGCAGGTATATATCGGTTGGAGGGACGGAGCAGGGGTCTGGAACAACCGCAAAGCTCCAGACCCTATTGGACATTGATTTGTTCGGATGGCCGCGAGTTGGGGCGCTTGCCGGTTCCCAATTCGGACGAACGCGCCGGTCGCTTCGCCGGACAATTTACGATTGGGGAAGGCTGCAAGGCCCAGACACTGTCGCTTATCGCTCGTGCATCGGACGATATTATGGGGGTGTCCGGACAGATATTACAGGTTCGATTAGTGCCTCTTCAATCCGAACAAGGAAAGCAGTAATGATTTGCTGTAATGCGATTACCTGGGGCGTGGCTTTCGCAGCGTTTGTGCTGGGCGCACCTCTCGCAGCACAGAGCGCATCGTTCGATCCGAATACGGGTCAAAGCATACAGCCGAAGGATCAGAATGACGGCCTTCGCGATACTGGCCGAACGGCCAGTACGGGCTTGGGTGAGGTCGGGCAGCGTCAAACGCAGCGTGGTACCCCGAAGTTTGTTTCTCCTCTCGGACGGATTAGCAGTCGCATTGAAAACCGCGTGCAGAACCGCATTCGCAATAGGATTGACCGAAGTTACGATCCGACAGGCAATGCTACGGCTCCATTTGAAAGGGCGGAAAGACGAGCGCAAACGGTAAATCAGCGAGCAAGAGCGGGACCCCGATAGGTCCATCACTTAAGCCGCGTCACGATTCTTCTCGGCGGGGGTAGCGCCTATTATCGATGACTCGATATGCTTCGGTGTATATTTGCGAGCAGGAAGGATGAATTTCCGACGGTGCTGCAAGGGATTGCCGTTGAACGATAGCGGTAAAAATCAAGTAGTCATCCCCAATGAGCCTCACGAATGTTCTCTGCACTTGCTGGCTTAAGTCGGTTTCAAAGCCTTTTAAGTAAGATCTCGCAGACATCCCATCGCGAACCGTGCGCGGTCTTTTGTTTCGGGATAGGCTGCTTCGACGTCGCTTCGTGTCTTTTCGCGCTCTTCGGTCGTCAGGCCCACACCAGCACGATTCTGGTAAATGGCTTTTGCCTTTTCGAAGACCTCGATTTGCTCTGACGTTAACAGATCGGTGTTCTCCAACCGCTCACCAATTGCTTCCAGTGCGAGGTGGCAGAGCATGGCTTCGTATTGGGGCGTCGCGTCAGCGCGCTCGACGTTGCGACCGATCGATAGCGCTTGGGCCACTCGTTTGTCCTCGGCACTAAACTCGGCCTGCGAAGGCTGCTGCTCCTCCACATCGGTCGCAGCAGAGCAAGCGGTAAGCATCAAAGTCGCAGCGGAAGCCAAGCTGGCACGTAAGACGGATTGGATCATGCGGCTTCCATACGAAGAATCTGGGGTCCCGCCAAGCGACCTAACCGGTCCGAGCCCATTGCCAGGATAGACTTGCGTGACCTCGGCGCCGCCATGGCAACTTGTGAAGCAGTCCAGAGCTTCGCTGTAACAAACCCGCGCGGTTAACGCGCCGTGCCAGCTTGTTCACAGGCTTTGCACAGGCGTTAACGGTTCTCCCCAGCGTGGATCGCTGCGCGGATTGCCAAGCCGGGTCCCGGTTCTGCATTCCGTACCCATGACGGCCACGGGACAGCTTCGATGAGGGCAGCGGAAGAGCGCTACGACACGGATCAGGACGCAGCGCCGCTCGACATGCTGGCTGCGCTGTTCCGGGCGCGCGGCTGGCCATGCGAGGCGACGGCGAACGAGCTGTGCGGCGAGATCCAGGGAAGCTGGACCAATTACCAGCTGCGCGGCATCTGGCGCCCCGAGGACCTCGTCCTCCAAATCCTCTGCCTGCCCGACATCCGCATCGGCAAGGACAAGCGCACGCAGGCGCAAGAGCTGGTCAGCCTGGTCAACGAGCAGATGTGGCTCGGCCATTTCGACATCTGGTCGAATGGCGGCGTGCTGCTCTACCGCAATGGCACGATGCTGGGCGACGACGGCATGCTCAGTCTCGACCAGGCGCAGGCCCTGGTCGAAATCGCGGTCGAGGAATGCGACCGGTTCTACCCGGCGTTCCAGTTCGTGCTGTGGGGCGGGCGCACGCCGGCTGAAGCGCTCGAAGCGGCAATGGTGGATGCCGCCGGAGAGGCGTAAGGCGCTGGGGTTCAGGGTTAATCCGAATTAGCCGTGCGAATTCCGGTTTCGCTTGAAATCGCGCGCCAAAGTGCCGATATTCTTCCCAGGAGCAGCGCGTATCACCGCGCCGCCAAAAGGAGTTGCAGACACATGGCCAATTGGAACGACACCGACCAGAGGCAGGGCTTCGGCTCGGTGCCGCGCGCTGGCGACGCCGTTGCCAGGCAGGAAACCTTCGATGCGGGCCTGCGCGCCCACATGCTCAAGATTTACAATTACATGGCTTCGGGCGTGTTGCTGACCGGACTGGTCGCCATGCTGACCGCGCGCAGCGGCTTGGCGCTGACCTTCGCCAGCGGTCCGCTGATGTGGATCGTCGCGCTGGCGCCGCTGGGCTTCGTCTTCGCGATGAGCTTCGGCGTGAACAAGTTCAGCCAGGCTACGCTGCAGCTGATGTTCTGGGCCTTCGCCACGGTGATGGGCCTGTCGCTGTCGACGATCTTCCTCGTCTATACGGGCGAAAGCATCGCCGCGACCTTCTTCGCCACGGCAGGCGCCTTCGCCGGTCTCAGCCTGTTCGGCTACACCACCAAGAAGAACCTGCAGGGCATGGGTACATTCCTGGTC
>LUMV01000553.1_pt1 | contig 17165 bp, 19 predicted proteins | sample 729731 | NCBI WGS metagenome assembly LUMV01 (sample SAMN03860301, study PRJNA289734) | marine metagenome | biome: seawater column; feature: ocean; material: water; isolation source: Red Sea water column Station 192 - depth 200m | place: Saudi Arabia: Red Sea | collected 2011-10-15 | depth 200 m
GTATGTCTTCGAACGCGAAGCCGACGCGCCGATAGAGGACATCGATGAGGCCAGCGACGAGGCGGAGAATCCCAGCTATTCGACCAGCGAAGGCCTGATCGTGCTGGGTACGCTGTTGCTCGCGTACGGACTTGCCGAATTGGCCGAGGGCTATGGATTTCTGGCGGTGTTCGTCGGGGCAGTGACCGCGCGGCAACGCGAAAACCGCAGCCGCTATCACAAGATCAGCCACCATTTCATCGACCAGATCGAGCAGATCGTACTGGTGGCGGTCCTGTTCGGCTTCGGCGCGATGCTTGCCAGCGGCGTGCTCTCGGCACTAACCTGGCCGGCAGCGCTGGTGGGACTGGCGCTGATCTTCGTCATCCGGCCGATTTCCGGCTTGCTGGCGGAGGCCAATTGCGACCTGCCGATGATCGGCAAGCTCGCCGTTGCCTTCCTGGGTGTGCGCGGGATGGGTTCGATCTATTACCTTGCCTATGGCCAGAACAACGCCAATTTCGCGCAGATCGACCTGCTATGGGCGACCGTGAGTTTCGCGATCCTGGTTTCCATCATCGTGCACGGCGTGGTTTCGGGCCCGCTCATCCGCCATGTCGAAGACCGCCGCGCTCATGTCCACGCCGGGCAGGATACCAGCATGGCCGCGCTATCGCCCGATGCCCCGAGGCGGCGCTCGAAGACGGACTGAAACGCCGCGGAACGGCGCCCCAAACGACAAGGGGCGGCGAACCATAGTCCGCCGCCCCTCATGCGATCCGTATGAACGGACTTACTTCTTGGGCGCGGCCTTCTTGGCAGCAGGCTTCTTGGCTGCCGGCTTCTTCGCCGTAGCCTTGTCGTCGGCCTGCTTGTCATCGGCCTTCTTGGCGGCAGGCTTCTTCGCTGCGGCTTTCTTGGCCGGCGCCTTCTTGGCTGCGGGCTTGTCGTCCGCATCCTTGTCGGCCGCCTTCTTGGCAGGAGCCTTTTTCTTGGCTGCCGCCTTCTTCTTCGGCTTTTCCTCGGTGCTTTCTTCCGCCTCGATCGCGGCTTCGAGCTCTTCACGCGTCACTTCGCGGTCGGTAATCTCGGCCTTGTCGAACAGGAAATCGACGACCTTGTCCTCATACAGGGGCGCGCGCAGCTGGGCGGCCGCCATGGGTTCGGACTGGACATACTGGACGAACCGCTCGCGGTCCTCGGCACGATACTGCTGGGCCGCCTGCTGGATGAGCATGTTCATCTCGTTGGCATTGACCTCGACACCGTTCTTCTGGCCGATTTCGGACAGCAGCAGGCCCAAGCGGACGCGGCGTTCGGCGATCTTGCGATAATCGTCCTTCTCGTCGTCCATTTCCTTGAGCATGGCTTCGGCATCGTCCGACTGCGCGGCTTCCTGCTGCAGCTGGCCCCAGATCTGTTCGAACTCGGCATCGACCATGCCCTGCGGCACGGCGAAGTCGTGACCGGCTGCCAGCGTGTCGAGCAGCTGGCGCTTCATCTGCGTGCGGGTCAGGCCCGAGGTTTCCTGCTCGAGCTGGCCGCGCAGCAGTTCCTTGAGCTTGTCGAGGTTCTCGAGGCCGAGATTCTTGGCGAACTCGTCGTCGATCGCGGTGTCGGTGGGGACCTTTACCTGCTGGACCGTGACGTCGAATTCCGCGTCCTTGCCCTTCAGGTTTTCAGCCGGATAATCTTCGGGGAAGGTCACGGTGATGGTCTTTTCATCGCCGGTCTTCACGCCCGTCAGCTGTTCTTCGAAGCCGGGAATGAACTGGCCCGAACCGATGACGAGCGGCGTGTTCTCCGCCTTGCCGCCTTCGAATTCGACGCCGTCGACGCGGCCGACGAAATCGATGATCAGCTGGTCGCCGTCGCCAGCCTTCTTGGTCTTGGCGGCGTCCTTGTAGCTCTTGTTGTTCGAAGCGATGCGCTCGACCGCTTCGTCGACCTGTTCGTCGGTCACCGGAACGGTCAGGCGTTCGAGCTTGAGGCCCTCCACTTCGGGCGCCTCGATTTCGGGCAGGATCTCGACGTCGACGTTCAGCGTCGCGTCCTTGCCTTCTTCATAACCTTCGTCGAGCTCGACCTTGGGCTGCATCGCAGGACGCAGCTTGTTCTCTGCCATGACCTTGTCGACCGATTCGCGGATCATGTCGTTGACCGTCTGCGCGTGGACCTGCTCGCCGTGCATCTTGCGCACGAGGTTGGCGGGCACCTTGCCGGGGCGGAAGCCGGGCATTTTCACCTGCGGAGCGATCTTCTTCACTTCGCCGGTAACGCGCTCGTCGATTTCCTTGGCGGGAATCGTGATGGTGTAGGCGCGCTTGAGGCCCTCGTTGGCGGTCTCTTTGATCTGCATGGGTTGAAACTCGTAACTTTCCAAAAGCGATAGGTGCAGGGGGTATCACGACGGCGGCGGCACTGGTGCGGGCGAAGGGACTCGAACCCCCACATCTTTCGATACTGGTACCTAAAACCAGCGCGTCTACCAGTTCCGCCACGCCCGCTAACCCGAACGAAGCTGCGCGAGGCGCTAGTCCTTCGCGTATAGGCGCGTGCCTCTAGTCGGATGCGACCAATTGCGCAAGCGTGGCGACCGATGAAGGAACGCTGCGGGGTGTTGGCCCGTTCAACAGGCATGCGTGACTACGACACCCCGAAGAAACCCGAAGACACTCCGCCCGTGATCAATCCCGGTACCAAACAGGAAAATTCGCACGATTCCGGCCAGGACGACAGCGAGGAAGCACCATCGGGCAACCGGCCGGCCGGCAGCCCGCCCAATGCTGCAGAACAGGCACTGGCGCCGGCACAGGAGGGTGGCCGCGACGGAGCGGGCGAGGCCGCGCTCGATCACCTCTCCCGCGACTGAGGAACATTACCATGGCGACCCAACCCGATCCCAATCCCGATACGATCAATCCCGGTTCTCCCGACGAAATGCCCCCGGCAAGTCCGCCGAACGAGGCGCCGATGGAAGAACCGCCGGGCTTCGAACCGCCGCAGCCCGACATCGACACCCCCGATCGCGGCCCGCTGGAAACGCCGCCTCCTCCCGATTGATCTTGCCCGTGGCCGATTGATCTTGCCCGTGGGCGCGCCGCGCAGTATCGGCGCGCGCCATGAGCGAAGAAACCACCAGCCAGACCCCGCCCGACCATCTTTCGGTCAATCCCAAGAGCGAGCACTTCCAGGTGGATGTGCTAAAGCGCGGAGTGGGTATCCGTTTCAAGGGCAAACAGCGCACCGATATCGAGGAATATTCGATCTCGGGCGGCTGGGTGCGGGTTCAGGCGGGCAAGACCGTCGATCGCAAGGGCAATCCGCTGACCATTAAGCTGAATGGCCCGGTCGAAGCCTGGTACGAAGATCTCGGCGAGGATGCGCCGGTCGCCAAGGCCGACTGATCAGTCGGAGAAACTGGCGAAGGCGCTGAGAAAGCGCTTCGAGGTCTGTTTGCGCGCCGGCGCCATGGCAAGCTGCTGGCGCGCCTGCGGCCGGCCCTCTCCATAGATGAAGCCTGCAACCGGCCATGCGGTCGTGCCGACTTCCCCGAGCGGGGCGTACCACACGCGCACTGCGCTCCAGTCGTTGGCTGGCGATACGTCAATCGCCAGCACGTCCTTTTCGACCTGCCCCCGGCGCCCGTTGATCGGCGACCAGTTGGCATGATCGAGCAAGACCCGCCGCGTGTCGAGAACGCGGCTCACCGTCGCGACATGACCCAATTGCATGCTGCGATGCGGACGGAAGGCCATGACGGCCCCCGGACGCGGCGCCGTACCGGTGGCATAGCGCCCCTGCGCCTGCTCCCACCAGGTATGGGCATCGCCGTAGATCTGGATCCCCGACACTTCTCGTGCGTAGGGTACGCACTGGAGATAAGCATCCAGTTCGGCACCCCGATTATCGAACGCACCGAAATCGTCCGCCGCGGCGGGCGTGGCACAGGCAAGCAGGGCGAAAGCGGCAAGTTTTTTCCTCATGCCGGCAGAGGTATGCCGCTTATCCTTGCCGACATCCTTCGCGTTAAGGTTAACCGATATTAACCCTCGCCTGCGCCGGAGCTTGCAAAGCGGAGCGCAAAGCGCCACTTCCCGCGCCATCATGGTGCCCAATTCCTCGAAGCCCACGGTGATTATCATCGGGCGGCCCAACGTCGGCAAATCGACATTGTTCAACCGGTTGGTCGGCAAGCGCCTTGCGCTGGTCGACGACCAGCCCGGAGTCACGCGCGACCGCCGCTTCGGAGACGCGGAGATCGCGGGGCTCGAATTCCAGGTGGTCGATACCGCCGGTTGGGAAGATGAGGACCCGGCCAGCCTGCCCGGCCGGATGCGCATGCAGACCGAAGTCAGCCTCGAGGGCGCCGATGCGGCGATGTTCGTGTTCGACGCACGCGTTGGGCTGACTCCGCTCGATGAGGAAATCGCCCGCTGGCTCCGCGGACAGGCCGTGCCCGTGGTCCTGGTCGCCAACAAGGCCGAAGGCAAACAGGGCGATGCCGGGATCTACGAGAGTTTTTCGCTCGGTTTTGGCGAACCGGCCGGAATCAGCGCCGAACATGGCGAGGGGATCGGCGACCTGTTCGAACGCCTCTGGCCGATCATAGGCGAGAAGGCAGAAGCTGCGGCCGAAACCCTCGAACTGAGCGAGGAAGATGAAGAGGCGCTGCTCGCCGGGCCGCATTCGATCGCGGTCGATTGGGAATGGCGCGACCCGCGCAGCGGGGAAGAGCGGGAAATCCGGCTGATCGACACGGCCGGAATGCGCAAGAAGGCGCAGGTCGTCGACAAGCTCGAACGGCTTTCGGTGGCCGATGCGCGCCGCGCGGTCGATTTCGCCGAAGTCGTGGTGCTCCTGCTGGACGCCACCCGCGGGCTCGAATCGCAGGATCTCAAGATTGCCAGCATGGTGCTCGAGGAAGGGCGCGCGCTGATGATCGCGATCAACAAGTGGGATGTCGCCGAAGGTGCCAGCGCGCTGTTCAACGGTATCCGCGAAGCGCTCAACGAGGGTCTCGCCCAGGTTCGCGGAGTGCCGCTGTTCGCAGTAAGCGCGAAAACCGGCAAGGGGATCGACCAGATGCTGGGGGCGGCGTTCGACCTGCGCGAAGCATGGAGCCGCCGCGTGCCCACCGCCGCGCTCAACCGCTGGTTCGACGATGCGCTCGAAGCCAATCCGCCGCCCGCCCCCAAGGGCAAGCGGATCAAGCTGCGCTATATCACCCAGGCCAGCATCCGTCCGCCGCGTTTCGTGGTGTTCGGCACCCGGCTCGACATGCTGCCCAAGAGCTATGAACGTTATCTGGTGAACGGCATTCGCGACAAGCTGGGGTTCGATGCAGTGCCGGTGCGCGTGGTGCTGAAGAGTCCCAAGAACCCCTTCCAGAAGGAGTAACACCGGTGACGCTCGATCTCCTGGCAGGCATCGGCGCCTTCGACCTCATCGAGCGGACCAGTTCGACCCTGCGCGTGCAGCAGGTCGTCCAGCTCAGCCTCGCCCCGGCCTTCCTGCTTGCGGGGATCGGCGCGGTCATGAATGTCATGACCAACCGGCTGATCTGGGTTGCCAACAAGATCGAGCGTATCCTCAACGCTGGGGAAGATGGCGATGTCAAAGCCATGCGGGCCGAGTTGCCCGCGCTCGAAATGCGGCGCATCTACGCGCAGCGCGCGGTCATGTTCAGCACCGCGTCGGCGCTTGCCATCAGTGTCGTGATCGTACTGCTGTTCATCAGCGCATTTGTCAGGACCGCACTGGGCACTCTGGTCGCGACGACATGGGTGATCTGCATGGGACTGCTGGTCGCAGGGCTCGGTTCGTTTCTGATGGAAACCCGCACCGCGGCAAAGCGCAACCGCGAACGCATGCGCGAACGCCGGAACGCCGCATCGGACTGAAGCCGATCATGCTCGCTTAGCATCGCAGAGCCGCCCGCAGGCGGCTCCACAACGCGGTCAGCCGCCCTCGCCTTCGCCTGCCGGCTTGCTGTTGAGCTGGACATAGTTTTCCAGCCCCATGCGCGCGATCATGTCGAACTGGGTTTCGAGGAAGTCGACATGCTCTTCCTCGCTCGCCAGGATGTCTTCGAAGATCTGCCCGGTGGCGAAGTCGCGGACGCTCTGGCAATATTCCGCCGCTTCCTTGAGCAGGGGGATCGCCTCCATCTCCATCGCCAGGTCGGCCTTGAGGATTTCCTCAACCGTCTCGCCCACCTTCAGCTTGTGGATCGCCTGGAAGTTGGGAAGTCCGTTCAGAAACAGGATGCGCTCGGCGAGGATGTCGGCGTGCTTCATCTCGTCGATCGATTCGTGCCGCTCGTATTCGGCCAGACGGCTGACGCCCCAGTCGGCGAGCACCCGGTAATGGAGCCAGTACTGGTTGATTGCGGTCAATTCGTTGGTGAGCGCCTTGTTAAGGAACTCGATGACCTTCGGATCGCCTTTCATGGCGCTGCCTCCTTGCCTGCTGAACGGCGCTTCCTATGCGCCCCAGGCGGGGCTTGTGGCAAGGGTAGAAAGGGATAAAATCGGCGGAATTCCGCCAGTTGCAAGCGATTTGCGTTAGCCAGCGATCAAGCCGCGGCGGCCACGCATCCCATCTCGCGTTCTTCCTGGAGGATCTCGTCAGCCTCATCGAGGCAGGTGCCGCAGCAAGCCGGCTTGCCAAGCGCGGCATAGCAAGTTTCGGCATCGCCCGAGACATGGCGCGCCGCGCGCCGCAGGTCGCTTTCCCGGATTGCGTTACAGATGCAGACGTACACTCGAACACTCCTGCGATTGACTCGCAGGAGCACCTCTAGTGAGAGTCGTTCTCAGTAGCAACCCCTCTCGTCACCGCCGCAGGGGGAACAGCCGCCAATAGGTCAGGCACCGCCAGAGCCATTCGAGCGGACCGAAGCGGAACCGGTCGAGCCAGGGCTTCGACCAGGCGAGCATGACGAGCCAGCTTGCCGCCATGACGAGGTACAGTTCGGTACGCCCCAGAGCGCCGAACAATCCGCCGCCCCAACCGTGGAAGACAAACAGCATCAGCACCGATGTGCCCAGGTAATTGGTGAAAGCGGCCCGCCCCGCAGCGGAACCCCGCTCCGCCAGCCAGCCAGAGGCACGCGCACCGACCACCGCCAAGACCGCTGCCAGCCCGAGCACCACGGGCAGGCGGGGCAGTGCCGACAGGCTCATGAATGCAGCCAGCGTGCTCCAATAGGAAAATCCCGCATCCCTCACCCACAGCGCCACCAGTAGGGTAACCCCGCTGCCGATAACAATACCCGCACTGCCCCAGCGCAGCATCCTGCCGGTATTCATAGCGCCGCTGAACAGGCCGAACCGGTACAGCGCCATGCCGATCAGCATCAGCGGCAGCGTTTCGAACCCGAATACGAAAATATTGAACGGCAGGTCGCCCTTATGGTCGGTCACGTTGTGCGCAACGAAATCGCCATAGGAACCCTCGGAGATGATCCGGTATTCGACCATTTCGTGATCGAGTGCACGGCCCTTGTCGGCTGCCAGCTGTTCGCGCATTTCGGAATAGGCTGGCTGCTCGCCGAATTCTGTCTCGGCTATCACATAGGGCGACAGCATGAAGCTGCCGACCAGCACCATGCCGGCGGCATAGCCGAGCAGCCCAACGACCAGCTGCGTTTTGGCCGCCCAGCGGATCGCGGCGAGGGAGACAAGACCGAACAGTGCATAGAAAGTGAGGATATCGCCGCGCCAGATAAGGAAGAAATGCCCGAGGCCGAACAGCAGCAGCCAGCCCAGCCGGCGCGCCTGCAACGCCCGCCCCTCTCCGCGCGACCAAGCTTTTTCCATGAACAGATACAGCCCGGCGCCGAACAGCAGCGTGAACAGGCCGCGCATCTTGCCGTCGATCAGCACGAATTGCGCGATCCACATCCATTCCTCGGCCTCGTTGTGCGGCACGAGGAAGGCGTCGGGATACATATAGGCGGCGAAAGGCTGGCCGAAGGCGATGATATTGGCGGCGAGAATTCCCATCACCGCGATGCCGCGAATGAAGTCGAGGCTGGCGATCCGGTTTCCCGCCATCGCGCGCGGCACCGCCTGGTCGGGCGCAGCGTCGCTGCGAGTGTCGATCGGATCCATGCATTCCCCCTTGGCCGCCCTTAATATGGGCCGTGGGGGCGAGCGTCTATCGCGGTGCGGTGGCCGGGGGAAGCGCGATCACGGAATGACTAGCGCGTGACGAGGCATTCCTGCCCGCTGCGCTTGAGCGAGGCGCAGGCCGCGGCGGCTTCGCCGCGCGTGGCATATCCGGCCGCCAGCAGGCGCGTGAGATTGCCCGATTTGAGCAGTATCTGCTCGCGCCCGGCGATCTCCGACCGACCCGCGAGCTGGCCCCACAAGCGCTGCGCATTGCCGGGTACGCCGAAGGCGCCAAGCTGGACTTTCCACGGGCCCGTTGCGGCCGGCGCGACGCGCGTCGCGCTTGTCCGGGTGGGCGTGGAAGAAGGTGCGGTGGCAGGGGCGGTCGATGCTGCGGGCGGCACCGCCGGACTGGCAGCCACCGCCACCGCTTCGCGGGATAGCGCCTCGTCCTCTTGCCGCGCGACCACGGTGGGCGCGGGTGCAGCGGGCAGTGTGTAATCCGCGCCTGCAGTCTGCGGAGCGGGTGCTTCAGCAGTCGCCGGCGGCAGGACTACCGGACGCGTCGCCGCGGTCTGGGGGACGCTGGCCGTGACCACGGGTCCGCTGGGCGCGTCGGTTGCCAGTCCGAGATCTGCCGCAGCTAGCTGACGCGAACGCGCCGCCTCGGCTTCGGCCTTGAGCGAGGCGGCCAGTGGCTGCGCTGCCTGACGGTCTTCGATCGAGATATACTGGTCCATCTGGGCCAGGGCGCCGCGCGCCTGCGGCAGGCCCGAGGAATTCGCCAGCGTCAGCAGCGCATAGGCGCGGCGCCAGTCCTTCTTGACCAGATCACCGTTGAAATGGGCGATTCCCAGCAAATACTGGGCGCGGGGATCGCCGCGCATCGACGCGGCGGAGATATAGGGCAAGGCTTCCTCGCGGGCGCCGCGCTGGAACAGCAGCAGGCCATAATTGTCGGCCGCCTTCACATGGCCCTGCGCCGCAGCCTTGGCGTAGAGCGCTTCGGCCTGTTCGACATCGGTTTCGACCCCGCGGCCAAGCCGGTAGGCCTGCCCCATATTGAATTGCGCGTCGGGATCACCCTGTGCGGCGGGCCCGGCCCATTCGCGCACGGCCCCGGCAAAGTCTCCTGCGGTCCAGGCATCGACCCCGGCCTTGACGTCGGCATGGGCAGGCACCGCGGCCAGGCCCGCCAGCGTCAGCATTCCGGCCATCCAAGCTGCTTTTGCCGAATGTCGCATTCTATCCCTTTCGCATTGCGGGGCCCGCGAAACGCGCCCGATTGGCGGCATCCTATAGTAAATCGACCGTTAGCAAAGTGTTGCCAGGGATTTTGCGGCCTTGGGCCCATGTCAAACCGCCATCCGGTTAACCCAAAATTAGGGGTAGTCTGCGATCTCCATGACAAGATCGCTGCGGACGATTGCAGCACGAGTGAGTAGATTACAGGCGCAACCCAGGGGGACCAAGTCTTGCGTGTACTGGCATTGGCATCGCAGAAGGGCGGATCGGGCAAGACCACCCTCTCGGGACATATGGCCGTTCAGGCGCAGCGCGCCGGTGCGGGTCCTGTCGTCCTGATCGACATCGATCCGCAAGGATCGCTTGCCGATTGGTGGAACGAGCGCGCCGACGAATATCCCGCCTTCGCCCAGACCACCGTTGCACGGCTAGCCACCGATCTGGCGATCCTGCGACAGCAGGGGTTCAAGCTGGCGGTGATCGATACCCCGCCCGCGATCACCATGGCGATCCAGTCGGTGATCTCGGTCGCCGAACTGATTGTCGTCCCGACTCGCCCCAGCCCGCATGACCTGCGCGCCGTGGGCGCCACCGTCGACCTGTGCGAACGCGCGGGCAAACCGCTGGTCTTCGTCGTCAACGCGGCGACCCCGAAAGCCAAGATCACGTCGGAAGCCGCCGTTGCGCTGTCGCAGCACGGCACTGTGGCCCCGATCACGCTGCACCACCGCACCGACTTTGCCGCCTCGATGATCGACGGCCGCACGGTCATGGAAGTGGACCCCGAAAGCCGGTCCGCTGCCGAAGTCACCGCGCTGTGGAAATACATCGCCGACCGGCTGGAAAAGAACTTCCGGCGCACGGTCTTCGCCGCGCCCAATTCGCAGTCCGCGATGTCCGGCGTTCATCGTCCCGCCGGCGGCTTCGGCCGCCGCGTGGCCCAGTAGTAGCGGAAGGCGGGCTGCCGAATGTCTGACGCCAACTTCGCCTCTCTCTCGTCCACCCTGCTTGCACGCAAGGGTGGGGCGAAACCGGCCATGCGTCCGCAATCGGGCATCGTCGGACCGGTCGATGGCAAGGAAGCCGCGGCGAATCTCGAGGATCTCGGCTGGAACGACATGGGCGACGGCGCCAGTGATGAAACCGATGCGCGGCCCCGGCCGCGGCTGGAGCCGGTGCCGGAGAACGTCGTGCCGCTATCGCCTCAAGCGGCGAAGGAAACCGATGCACCCAACCAGGTGCGCGCTTCGCTGAACAAGATCCAAGCGCAGCTCGACGAACCCGCTCCGCGCAAGCCGATCGTACGGCGTCCTGCCACAGCGCAGGGCAAGCGGGCCGCATTCACGCTGCGGCTCGACCAGGAACGCCATCTCATGCTGCGCCTTGCCTGTACCGTTCGCGGACGCAGCGCACAGCAACTGGTGACCGACGCGCTCGACGCGTTGCTCGCCGAAATGCCCGAAATCGCAAGCCTCGCTGCCCAGGTGCAGCGCAGCGAAAAATGAACTCGAACGACGCGGTATCGCCTTCAAAGGGGGGAAGAATGAGCATCGAGACGAAAGCCAAGAACAAGCGGTTCGTCCAGCTCGCCGTCACCACGGCGCTGGCGACCACTGCGCTTACAGCGTGTACGGGCAAGACTGCCCCCAGCCATTCCTATTCGGCCGCGCATGCCGAACAGGCGCTGACCAAGGGGAACGCTTCGAAAGCCGTGCGCCATGCCGAAGCCGCCGTACTGGCCAGCCCGCGTGACGCCTATACGCGCACGCTGCTCGCCAACGCCTATCTGACCGATGGGCGTGTCGCGTCAGCCGCGACGACCTTTGCCGAAGCGATCGAACTGGGTGATACCGCCCCGCGAACAGTGATCAGCCATGCCCTCGCGCAGGTAGCGATAGGCGACCAGATGGGCGCGCTGGGCACGCTCAGCCGCTTCGAAGACAAGCTCGATGCAGCCGATTACGGGCTCGCCATGGCGCTGGCCGGCCGGCCCGACCACGGCGTCAATGTCCTTGGCAACGCGCTGCGCGGCGGGCAGAACACGCCCAAGGTGCGGCAGAACCTCGCCTATGCCTATGCCATGCAGGGCAACTGGCGCGCCGCTCGCCTCATGGCCGCGGAAGATGTCCCCGCGGGCGAGGTCGGCGACCGCATGGCCGAATGGGCGGCCCTGGCGCGCCCCGAAGCCTTCACCGGACGCGTCGCCACCGTTCTGGGGGTCCAGCCGCAGGCCGATCCCGGCCAGCCGCAGATGCTGGCCCTGTCCAATCATCCCAGTGTCGATATGCTTGCAGCGAGCGGCGAAGCCGAACCGGTCGCAGCACCGCGCGGCGACTTTGCTTTCTTACAATGTGCAGCTCGGCTCGTTCTTTTCGATGTCGGATGCCAATGAGGCGTGGAAGCAGTTCCAGAAACGCTATCCCGAACTCGCCCAGTCCGAGCGCGTGATCACCAAGGCCCGCGTCAATGGCAAGATCTATTATCGCGTTGCGGCTGCCGGCTTCGCCAAGGCCTCCGCCGATTCGATGTGCCGGACGGTCAAGGGCCGCGGCGACGGCTGCATTGCCTACGCTGCCAGCCGCAAGCTTCCGGGAGCAATCGCCGTGGTCGACGCGGGCGTTCGGGTCGCTTCCCGCTAATCCATCAGTTTACCAAACCACCGAGAGGCCCCGTCCGGACAAGATCCGGGCGGGGTTTTCGCTGGCCTAGTGCCTGATCGCCACACCGCCCTTGTAGAGATGCAGCACCCGCCCCTGCGTCGGCTGGCCGTCGAACGGCGTATTGCCCGCAGTGGCTTCCATCTTCGCGCTCTGGATGATCCACGGCCTGTCCGGATCGATGATGGCGACATCGGCTTCGAGCCCGGGAGCAATCGCGCCCGCCGGGACGCCCAGAATTTCAGCGGGCTTCGTCGCGACCAGTTCGAACGCGCGCCCGATATCGATGACCTCGTCGCGCACCAGCGACAGGGTCATCGCGAGCAGCGTTTCCGCCCCCGCCATGCCCGGTTCCGCATCGGAGAAGGGGAGCCGCTTGTCTTCGGGCCCGCGTGGATCGTGGCCGCTCGCGATCACGTCCACAGTGCCGTCGCCGATCGCCTCGCGGACCGCCTGGCGGTCGTCTTCGCTGCGCAGCGGCGGCGACAGGCGGGCAAAGGTGCGAAAATCGACCGTGGCCAGATCGGACAGCATGAAATGGGCCGGGGTCACCCCGCAGGTCACCGACACGCCGCGCGCCTTGGCCCGGCGCACAATCTCGAGCCCGGCGCGGGTGGTCACCTGACGGAAGTGGATCCGCGCGCCGGCCATTTCCGCCAGTGCGATATCGCGGGTCAGCGCGATGGATTCGGCTTCGGCAGGGGCGCTGGGCAAGCCCCGGTTGCCACGCCGCGCGCCCCGGCTTCGCGCATCAGGCCCAGCTCGGCGATTTCGGCCCCCGCCAGATCACGCGTGGCGGCGGCGAGCGGGTGGACCCAGAAATCGGGCTTGCCGCTCTTGGCAATATAGGAAACGCGGCTCGGCAGATCGAGGCGCGGTGATTGATCGGGCATCAACGCAGCGCGGGTAATCCCGCCGAAATGGAAGGCCGGCTTGTCGATCGCGAAGACGCCGAGATCGACCAGCCCGGGAGCGACCAGTGCGCCCCCCGCATCGATCACTTCGTCACCGTTCTGCGCGGCCGTGCCGACGCCGTCGATGCAACCGTCGACCAGCCGGAGCGCGCCGCCCTGCACGCCAGCGGGCGTGACCAGCCGGCCACCTTCTATCGTCAGTGGTCGTTGCTGCTTCATGCCGCGTCTCCCCACCCGGGGACACCGCGTGAACGGCGTGTCAGCACGTCGAGCGCAGCCATGCGGATCGCAACTCCCATTTCCACCTGCCGGGTGATGATCGAGCGGTCGATCATGTCGGCCACCTCGCTGTCGATCTCCACCCCGCGGTTCATCGGCCCCGGATGCATGACCAACGCGTCTTGCGATGCCTGCCTGAGCCGGGTCTTCGTTAACCCGTAGAGATGGTGGTATTCGCGCGCGGAAGGAATGAACTGGCCGCTCATCCTTTCGTTCTGGAGGCGCAGCATCATGACCACATCGACACCGTCCAGCGCCGCATCGAAATCGTGATAGACCTCCGCGCCCATCGCTTCGATGCCGGCGGGCATGAGCGCCGGCGGGGCACATAACCGCACGGTGGCCCCCAGCGCCTGCAGGCCCAGCAGGTTGGAGCGCGCGACCCGGCTGTGCAGGATGTCCCCGCAGATCACGATCTTCAGCCCGGTGAAATCGTCCGCCGCCTCGCACCTATCGCGCAGCGCATGGCGCAGCGCCAGCGCATCGAGCAACGCCTGGGTCGGATGCTCGTGCTGTCCGTCGCCCGCGTTGAGCACGGGGCAGCCGACCTTGTCGGCGATCAGCTGGGTCGCCCCGCTCGAACCGTGGCGGATGACGATCGCGTCGGCGCGCATAGCGTTGAGGGTGATTGCGGTATCGATCAGCGTCTCGCCCTTTTTCACCGACGACTGGGCGGCGTGCATGTTAACGACATCCGCCCCCAGCCGCTTGCCCGCGATCTCGAAGCTCAGCAGCGTGCGCGTGGAATTCTCGAAGAAGGCGTTGATCACCGTCAGCCCGGCCAGCCGGTTCTCGCGCTTGGTTGCCTGCCGGTTGAGCGCGACCCACTGCTCCGCCTCGTCGAGCAGGAACAGGATCTCGTGCCGTTCGAGCTGGCCGATCCCGATCAGGTCGCGATGCGGGAAAGCGAGCGCGCCCGCGGGATAGCGGGCGGCGTGAGGCGAGGTTTCCATCGATGTCATTGAGACCACGCCCTTAGTCGAGCTGCGTGGGGCGCTCAAGCGCTTTCCAGTGGCGTTGGCCGCAGCGCTGCCCTAGTTCGATTTCCAACAGGAGATTTGACGCATGCAGTTTGCTGGTAAGGTCTGGCGGCTTTTGGTTGGCATCAAGGACGGGCTGGTGCTCGTCTTCATGCTGCTGTTTTTTACCGCCCTGTTTGCGGTGCTGACTGCGCGCCCCAGCCCGGCCGCCGTGCGCGATGGTGCCTTGCTGCTCGATCTGAGCGGCGTCGTCGTCGAGGAGCGGACCGAGATCGACCCGATCGCCGCCCTGCTTTCGGGCACCGCGCCGGTCGGCGAATACCAGGCCCGCGACGTGATCCACGCGCTTGACGAAGCTGCCGGAGACGAACGGATTTCGGCCGTGGTGCTCGATCTCGACCGTTTCCTCGGCGGCGGACAGGTGCATATGCAGGCGATCGGCGAAGCGCTCGACCAGGTGCGCGCCGCGGAAAAGCCCGTGCTGGCCTATGCCACCGCCTATACCGACGACGGCATGCTGCTCGCTGCGCATGCCAGCGAGGTTTGGGTCAACCCGCTGGGCGGCGCAGTGATTGCCGGCCCCGGGGGCGAGCGGCTCTATTACGCGGGCCTGCTTGACAAGCTCAAGGTGAACGCGCGCGTCTACAAGGTCGGCGAATACAAGAGCGCGGTCGAACCCTACAGCCGGGCCGGCATGTCCGACCCCGCGCGCGAGAATGCCCGAGCGCTGTATGAGACGCTGTGGGAAGAATACCGCGCCAATCTCAAGAAGGCCCGCCCCGCCGCCGATGTCGCGCGGATCACCGACCAGCCTGTCGCCTGGATCGAAGCGGCGGGCGGCGATCTGGCTACCGCCGCCTTGCAGGCGGGGCTGGTCGACAAACTTGGCACTCGCGCCGATTTCGAACAGCGCGTGGTCGAACTCGTCGGCGAAGACGACTGGGCGGAGGGTCCCAATGCCTACCCCCACACCGAACTCAACGCCTGGCTCGAGGACAATCCGCTGCCCGATGCCGGGCGGCCCATCGGGGTGATCACGGTGGCGGGCGAAATCGTCGATGGCGATGCCGGACCCGGCACCGCGGGCGGCGACCGGATCGCCGGACTGCTCGACGACGCGCTCGAGCAGGAGCTTGCCGGGCTGGTCGTGCGGGTCGATTCGCCGGGCGGTTCGGTGCTCGCCAGCGAGCTGATCCGCGATGCGATCCTGCGGCACAAGGCGCGCGACATTCCCATCGCGGTGTCGATGGCCAATGTGGCAGCCAGCGGCGGTTACTGGGTGTCCACGCCCGCCGATCGCATTTTCGCCGAACCCGAGACCATTACCGGTTCGATCGGCATTTTCGCAGTGATCCCGACGTTCGAGGAAACCGCTGCAATGGCGGGTGTCACCAGCGATGGCGTGCGCACCACGCCACTGTCGGGCCAGCCCGATCTGATCGCCGGGTTCACCCCCGAAACCGATGCTATCCTGCAGGCCTTCATCGAAGACGGTTACGAGGATTTCCTCGACCGCGTGGGCGAGGCGCGCGGCCTGACGCGTGAACAGGCCGATGCGGTCGGCCAGGGCCGGGTATGGGATGGCGGTACCGCCCGGCAGCTACGGCTGGTGGACGAATATGGCGGTATCGAGGAAGCACTGGCATGGACCGCCGAACGGGCCGAACTCGGCAGCGACTGGCACGTGCTCTATCTTGGCGAAGCGCCGTCGACCTACGACACGCTGCTCCGGCAATGGCTGATCGGCGACGGGGAAGAGGCCGGCTCGGGCGGCGATGTGATTGCCCGCATGACGCAGAGCCGGTCGGCGTTTGTCGCCCGCATCGCGGCGGATGCGGATCGCTTGCTGGGAACGCGGGGCGTCCAGGCCTATTGCCTTGCCTGCCCCGCCCCGCAGCCCGCTGCAGCGCAGGACCGGGCCGCCACCGGCTGGCTCGCGCGGATTGTGCAGCTGGTGATCAGCTAGGGCGCTTGCCACGCGGCGATTCGCACAGTAAAGGCGCGCCCCTGCCCTTCCGCTGCGAACGCCGCGGACAGCACCGGGCGGGCGCGTAGCTCAGTGGTAGAGCACACCCTTCACACGGGTGGGGTCACAGGTTCAATCCCTGTCGCGCCCACCATGATTTCAGGTACTTAGCTGACATCATGGATTGTGTATGAAAAAAGTATGAAAAAGATTCGTGGTCACTGCGTGCGGTGCTGAAGCAGTTTGCTGGCGAAAAATGTCGGATCAGTGGTCTGCCCAGGGCCCGACGCACAGACACCTGAGCCGCCTCATTCGCAAACGCTTCATTCCTATGCCGTTTGTTCTTTTTCTGTTCTTTTTGCTTTCCTACACCCGAGAGCGTTTGGTATCCCGCAATCAATCCTGGGGAGGATCGCTATGATACCAGGAAGACAGGATGTCAGACCCGAAGCGCGAGAGTGCCGAATTATCCGGCACGGTTAATCGAGAAGCCAGATTTCAGGAGCGGCTTGTTCGGCTACCCGAAGTTATGGCCCGCGTCGGAATGCGACGATCAGCGATCTATCAGCGGATGCGGGACGGGTCATTCCCCCGCTCTCGATCGCTGGGTTCGAAATGTACTGTCTGGATCGAGTCAGAAATTGACGACTGGATCAAGTCGGTCGAGGCGACTTGAAAATTCCACGGTTCGGTGAAACCATGGAGCAGGTCGGCTTCGAAAAACTTGAGCTAAAGGCAGGCAGAAGAGGCATCACATCCGGACTTGTTCCCCGTCAGCGCCTATGGCACAGATTTGAGGTTGTAAGTTAAGGAGGATTTGGGCTTCGTCGTAGTGACGAAGGAACGAAGATGAAGCCCAAATCCTCAAAATCCAAAATGCCTGCCGAGCAGGTCGTAAAGGACATTCGGCGCAAGACTCGCCGACACTTCTCCGCCGACGACAAGATCCGGATCGTTCTGGAGGGTCTGCGCGGCGATGCTTCCATTGCCGAACTGTGCCGCCGTGAGAGCATTGCCCAGTGCCTGTA
>LUMV01000302.1_pt1 | contig 17132 bp, 10 predicted proteins | sample 729731 | NCBI WGS metagenome assembly LUMV01 (sample SAMN03860301, study PRJNA289734) | marine metagenome | biome: seawater column; feature: ocean; material: water; isolation source: Red Sea water column Station 192 - depth 200m | place: Saudi Arabia: Red Sea | collected 2011-10-15 | depth 200 m
AAAGCCGGTTCCCCGCATAATCCGAGAGGCAAGGAGCGGTTCCACGAGGACCGCGCCACCAAGACCGTGGCCGGTGCGCAGCCCGATCTGGAAGCGGGCATCACCGCGATCCGCGAAACGGTAAAGACGCTCAAGCCGCGCCCGGGCGTATACCGGATGCTCGATGCGCGCGGCGACGTGCTCTATGTCGGCAAGGCGCGCAGCCTCAAGGCGCGGGTCGCCAATTACACGCAGATCAAGGGCCTCACCAACCGCATCCAGCGGATGATCAGCCAGTGCCGCGCGATGGAAATCGTGGTCACCAATTCGGAGGCCGAAGCGCTGCTGCTCGAAGCGCAGCTGATCAAGCGCTACCGCCCGCCGTTCAACGTGCTGCTGCGCGACGACAAGAGCTTTCCCTTCATCCTGCTGCGCGCCGACCACGCCTTCCCGCGCATCACCAAGCATCGCGGCGCGCGCAAGGCCAAGGGCAATTACTACGGCCCCTTCGCCAGCGCGGGCAGCGTCAACAAGACGCTCAACGCGCTGCAGAAACTGTTCCTGCTGCGCAGCTGCACCGACAGTTTCTTCAACAATCGCGACCGGCCCTGCCTGCTCTACCAGATCAAGCGCTGCAGCGCGCCCTGCGTCGGCCGGATCGACGAGCCGGGGTACGAGAAACTGGTGCGCGAGGCGAAGGACTTCCTCGGCGGCAAGTCGAGCGCGGTACAGCAGGATCTGGAAAAACAGATGGCCAAGGCGGCGGAGGAGCTCGATTTCGAGACCGCCGCGATCCTGCGCGACCGGCTGCGCGCTGCGACCTTCATCCAGGGCAGCCAGGCGATCAATGCGCAGGGCGTGGGCGATGCCGATGTCTTCGCGCTCGCCGCCAAGGGCGGGCAGGTCGGGGTGCAGGCCTTCTTCATCCGCGGCGGGCAGAACTGGGGCCACCGCACCTTCTATCCGCGCAACACGGGCGAGCTCGAGAAGGAGGAGGTGCTCTCCGACGTATTGCTGCAATTCTACGAGGAAGTGCCGCCGCCGCGCACCATCCTCGTCGATCGCGCGCTGCCCGAACAGGACCTCGTTGCCGAAGCGCTGTGCGAGAAGGCCGGGCACGGCGTGGCGATCTCGATCCCGCAGCGCGGTACGCGGCGCAAGCTGATGCAGCAGGCGAGCCGCAATGCAGTCGAGGCGCTAGAGCGGCGGCTGGCCGAAACCGGGACCAAGGCGAAGGTCCTGCGCGACCTCACCGAATTCCTCGAACTGGAAGAGGTCCCGCAGCGGATCGAGGTTTACGACAACAGCCATATCCAGGGCGACAAGGCGCTGGGCGCAATGGTCGTCGCCAGCCCCGAAGGCTTCGAGAAGGGCCAGTACCGCAAGTTCAACATCAAGACCGCGCAGACCAATGACGATTTCGCCATGATGCGCGAGGTGATGGAACGCCGCTTCCGCAAGCTGGCCGAAGCGGGCCGCGATCTCGACGCGCGCACCGAGGGCAAGGGGCACGAGGCGATCTGGCCCGACCTGGTGCTGATCGATGGCGGCAAGGGGCAGATGTCGAGCGTGCGCGACACGCTGGAGGAAATGGGGATCGAGGATGTCCCGCTGATCGCCATCGCCAAGGGCCCGCATCACGGGCGCGAGGGGCGCGAGGTGTTCCATTTCCCCGACGGGCGCGAAAAGACGCTGCCGGTCAATTCGCCGCTGCTGTTCTACCTCCAGACGCTGCGTGACGAAGTCCACCGCTACGCCATCGGCGCCCACCGCGCCAAACGCAGCCGCGCGATCACCGCCTCACCACTCGACGAGATCCCGGGTATCGGCCCCTCGCGCAAACGCGCGCTGCTGCTGCATTTCGGCACCGCGGGAAAGGTGAGGGCCGCCGCACTGGACGACCTCAAACGCGCACCCGGCATCAGCGCAGGCGTGGCGCAGCAGGTGTATGATTTCTACCACGCGGGGGGATGATAGATAACGGATTCTTTGAGTCTTCAGTAGCGAAAATATTGACTTGTTCCGATGAATTTGTCCAATTGAGGAATGCGCAATGAACAGTGTATTGCGATATACAAATATCGCTCATTAACCGGCCAATATGGTCGGGAGTCAGTGGAGCGCGCGATAATTAACAACGAACTCTATTGGCAGAGTCCTCTTCAGTTCAATGATCCGTTTGATTGCCTTCCGAAATTATATTTTGGTAATGATGGAGATCAGAGGAAAGCTTTCTACACGCGAGCTTCTAAAAAGGTATTCGAAGGACAAACAAGAGCTTCGCGGAGGCGCCATCGCCGCAACATGATAAAGATGCCTGCCTCTTTGATGGAAGATTATCTGAAAGAAGCTTGGCAAAAATGGTTGCGGGATAGTGCGGTAGCTTGCTTTTCCGAAGTAAATGATCATCCATTGATGTGGGGGCACTATGCGGATAGCCACGGCGGCGTGTGCTTAGCTTTCCAAGAGGTCTGTGAAGACGACGCTGAATGGTTTTCTTTTCCAGTTATTTATCAAAGTGCTCGTCCTCGGGTTAACTTAACAGAAATGGGCGATCCGAAAATTATGAAGGAGGCTTTGTTTCTTAAGAGTGACCACTGGTCTTATGAACTCGAACAACGCATGTTCGCGTGGAATGTCGCACCAGGCTACAAGACTTTTCCAGCACGTTCTTTGAAAGGGGTCATTCTTGGTGCGAGAATTAAATCCGAAGATGAAGAGTTCATACGCAGTCTCATTTCAAAACGACCGGAGCTTGATCTGTTCCGAGCTGAGATGGACCCTGACGAATTCAAAATAAACATTACGTCGACATAGATATCGAGGATATCGGGGCGCGAGTTCTAAAAAGGTTATGCGATCAGATTCGGCCGAGCCCCCCTTTGGCTCCCAATCCAAAACACGTCATCCCAGCGAAAGCTGGGATCGCTCGCCGCACGCTGCTAGCTTTCGGGGTGCATGAGCGCGTGGGTCTACATCATGAGCAACCGCAAGGATGGCGTGCTCTATATCGGCGTGACCTCCGACCTCTCTCGGCGGATCGTACAACATCGGGAGGGGAAGGGGTCGGCCTTCTGCCGCCGGTACGGGCTGACGCGGCTCGTTTATGCAGAAGAGCATGACAGCATCGGGGACGCGATCGCACGCGAAAAAGCGATGAAGGCGTGGAAGCGGGCTTGGAAGATCGAATTGGTCGAGGGCGTGAACCCAGAGTGGGACGATCTGTTCGGCGTGGTGGTTTGATTGCGGGGGATCCCAGCTTTCGCTGGGATGACGAAGTGGGGCTGGGCTGACGCCGTGGCGGCAGGGCTTTCCTACATCCCCCATTCCGTGCCTTACCTTCGCGGATGAAGCACTACCCACCGCGCTCCGCGCGTCCGCGCAGGCCCTCCATTACTATCCCGCCGTTCCACGCCGTCCCGCTGCGTCATCGCGCCGATGGGTGGACGCCCGTGCGGCAGGCGGAGTTCATCGGACATCTCGCCGCGATGCGCTCGGTCGCGGCGGCAGCGCGCGGCGTTTCGATGGCGCGCGAGACCGCCTATCGCCTGCGCGCGCGGCCCGGGGCGCAAGGCTTTGCGGCGGCGTGGGACGTGGCGCTGGGGTCGGTGCGTTCGGAGGCCGGGCGGGCGCGGCTCGAGGCGGCGCTGGCGGCTGCGCGCGCGGCGAGGCAGGCCGATCGGAAGGTCACGATCCCCGAGCTCGAATGGCGGGTGGCGACCGGGCTGTGGCAGGTCATGCTGCGCGGCGGGCGCTATGTCGGCGTGGTCCGCAAGCCCGATGAAACCGCGCTTCTTGCGCTGCTGTCGCGCACGCGCGCGGCTGCGGGGCGGGCATGATGCGCGGTGAAGGTCACGCTTTTCGGGCGCGCGTTTCGCGGTCCATGAAAGCGCGCGAATTGATCTCGATCAAGGAGCGGTGTCGGACAGCTGCTATACTGGCGGCATCAAGCGGGGACTCGGCCCACCGGCCGGACCGCAAGCTGGGAGACGATCAATGAAGACGATCCTGTTCAACGCCGCCGATGACGAGGCTTTCACCGGCCGGCTCGATGCCGCGCTCGATCTGGCGCGACAGTTCGATGCGCATCTCACGCTGCTGCACGCCATGCCCTATGAAGCCGCGGCGACCATCGACTTCCACGGCGCCGCCTTCGCCGCCATGGTCCCCGTTTGGCGCGAGGAAGCCGCGAAGCTGCGCGAGCGGACGCTGACCGACCTCGCGAACGAGGGCGTGTCGTGGAACTGGGTCGAATCTGCCGGCCCGGTCGCGCTCGCGATGCTGCGCGAATCCTCGCTCAGCGATCTCATCGTGATCAGCGCGCGCGATGCGCATACCGCCAAGGGCACGCCGTCCTTCACTGCGGGCGAGCTGGCGCTGACCGCCGATTGCCCCGTGCTGGTCCTGCCAGAAACCTGCACCCGCTTCGAAACCGGTGCGCCCGCACTGGTCGCGTGGGACGGATCGGCCGAGGCATCGCATGCGCTCAAGGCGGCGCTGCCGCTGCTGCGCGAGGCGGGGGCGGTCTATCTCGCCACGGTCGGCGAAACGGGCAAGTCGGCCGATGCGCTCGACCTGCCGCCGGTGAAGGGAGCGGACTACCTCTCGCGGCACGGGATCGCCTGCGAGATGGTCGAGCTCGAATGCGGCGACAAGGATGTCGCGGCGACGCTGCTGGGCGCGGCGGAAGCCCGCAAGGCGGGGCTGATCGTGATGGGCGCCTATGGCCGCACGCGGCTGACCGAACGGATCTTCGGCGGGGCGACACGCCGGATGCTGTCCGACGTGCGCATTCCCCTGCTGATGACCAATTGAACCCGGCGGGTCCGCGGGTCAGTCGCCGCGCGGACCTGCGGGTTTGCCGGTGCCGGGCTTGCCCTTCTTGAAGGGCGGCTTGCCCCCGGGCTTGCGGTGGGGGCCGCGGCCGGCGGGGCGGGGATCGACCCGGCCGCCGCCATCGGCGTGCTTGCGGTGGTTCTCGCGGGCCTCGATGCGGGGGCCGTCGGGGGCCTCCTCGATCATGATCTCGTCCTGCTCGTCCTCGGGCGAGGCGGTGCGGGTGACGGTCTCGGCAACCTTGGCGGCGATCGGGCGCGGAACCTGGAACCAGCTCTCGTGCTGGCCGATGCGGATCGCGCCGATCTCGTTGCGGGTGATGTGCCCGCGGCGGCAGATCAGCGGCAGCAGCCAGCGCGGTTCGGCGTTCTGGCGGCGGCCGATACTCATGCGGAACCACACCACGTCCTCGAAGCCGGGACGGTGGCGTTCGGCCTTCGCCCGGTCGCGCGCCTCGGGGGTGTTGGCGATCAGCTCCTCGGGTGCGGGCATCTCGGCGCGCAGCGTCTGGACCAGCGCGGTGGCGATGTCCTCGGGCGACATCTTCGCCATCAGCTGGGCGCCGAGCTCGCGTTCGTATTCGTCGAACTCGCGCGGTTCGGTCAGCCGCTCGATCAGCCGCGTGCGGTCCTTCGCGCGGATCGCCTCGGGGGTCGGTGCATCGAGCCATTCGGCCTCGATCTGCGCGCCCCGCAGCATGCCTTCGACGCGGCGGCGGCGGTTGTACGGCACCACCAGCGCGGCGGTGCCCTTCTTGCCCGCCCGGCCGGTGCGGCCCGAACGGTGCTGCAACGTCTCGGCATCGCGCGGGATCTCGACATGGATCACCAGGCTGAGCGTGGGCAGGTCGATCCCGCGCGCGGCGACATCGGTGGCCACGCAGACCCGCGCGCGCCGGTCGCGCAGCGCCTGCAGCGCCTGGTTGCGCTCGCTCTGCGAATGCTCGCCCGACAGCGCGACGACGCCGAACCCGCGGTTCTGCAGCGTGGCATGCAGGCGGCGCACGCTTTCGCGCGTGGCGCAGAAACAGATCGCGGTTTCCGCCTCGTGGAAGCGCAGCAGGTTGACCACCGCGTTCTCGATCTCCGACGGTCCGACGGTGATTGCCTGATAGGCGATGTCGCCATGCCCGCGCGTCTCGCCGGCAAGCGACAGGCGCAGTGCGTTGCGCTGGTAGCGTTCGGCCAGCCGTTCGATCGGGCGCGGCATGGTGGCGGAGAACAGCAGCGTGCGGCGCGTATCGGGAGTCGCATCGAGGATCTCCTCGAGATCTTCGCGGAACCCCATGTCGAGCATCTCGTCGGCTTCGTCGAGCACCACGCCGATCAGGCCCGACAGGTCAAGCGCGCCGCGCTCGAGATGGTCGCGCAGGCGGCCGGGGGTCCCGACGACGATCGCCGGACCGGCGCGCAATGCGCGGCGTTCCTTGCTGGCATCCATCCCGCCGACGCAGGTGGCGATGCGTAGTCCGGCGCCGGCATAGAGCCAGCCGAGTTCGCGGCTGACCTGTAGCGCGAGCTCGCGCGTCGGCGCGATCACCAGCGCCAGCGGCTTGTCCGACAGGGGGGTGCCGCCAACCGCGTCGAGCAGTTCGGGAGCAAGCGCCAGGCCGAAGGCCACGGTCTTGCCGCTCCCGGTTTGCGCGGAAACGACCATGTCGCGGCCGTGCGCTTCGGGTTCGGTCACGGCCTGCTGGACGGGGGTAAGCGCGTCGTAGCCACGGGCGCTCAAAGCCTCGCCGATAACCGGCGGGAGGTTGGAAAGGGACATGGTATTCTTTCGGTTGCGCGTATGCACGGGCGGGGGGTGCCCGGCTGGTCGCGGCGCGGGCACTGCCCGCAGTCGGAGGCGCCCCTACACGCAAATGATGCGTTTGGCCCGCACTTTCTTGCGCAGGCCGAAATGGCGCGCGGCACGCCCCTCGCGCATTGTGACGCAACCGCGTCAGCGCACGCGCAATTGTCCGCAAACCGACGCGATGCGGAAATATCGCAGTCAAACTGCGCGCCTAGGCGGCTCTCAACGATAGCGGAGGGCAATAATGAAAATCAGGAATACGCTTCTTGCCGGGGCTGCCATTGCGGCGCTGGCACTTCCCGGCATGGCGCAGGCCGGCGATCTTGCCGGCACCGTATCCGATGCCACCGACACCATCGCGCTGCGCAGCGCGCAGGTGCGCATCGTCGAGATCGACCGCGTGACCGCGACCGAGCGCGATGGCTCGTTCCTTTTCGCAGACGTTCCGGCTGGCGATTACACGCTCGAAATCAGCTATGTCGGGGCGGAAACGGTCAGGCGCGCGATTACCGTCCCGGCCACCGGCACGGTGCGCGCAGAGATCGCGATGACCGGCTTTGGCGACGATGAGATCCTAGTCGTCGGCCAGGTCGCGAACCTTTCGAGCGCCCTGTCGCGCAAGAAGGAAGCCGATGGCGTGTCCGACGTGCTGACACGCGACGCGATCGGCCAGTTTCCCGATCAGAACGTCGCCGAAAGCCTGCGCCGCCTGCCCGGCATCAATGTCCTCAACGACCAGGGCGAGGGCCGCTTCGTATCGGTCCGCGGCCTGTCGCCCGATCTCGTCTCGTCATCGCTCAACGGCGTGCGCCTGCCGTCGCCAGAGGCCGATATTCGCGCGGTCGCGCTCGACGTCGTATCTTCGGACATCATCGAATCGATCGAAGTGAAGAAATCGCTCACGCCCGATATGGATGCCGACACGATCGGCGCGTCGGTCGAGATCGAGACCACCAGCGCGTTCGACCGCAAGACGCGCCTGCTGACCGCCAAGGTCGAAGGCAGCTATAATGATTACGCCGATGAGATAAGCCCCAAGGGCAGCCTGGATTTCGCCACCCGCATCGGTGACAATTTCGGCATTTCGGGCGGCGTCAGCTATTACCGCCGCACCTTCGAGACCGACAATATCGAAGCCGACGGGTGGGAGGAGGACGACGGCGTCATCTATGCCGAGGATCTCGAATACCGCGATTACGATGTCGAACGCGAACGTATCAGTGCGACGCTCGGCCTCGACCTTCGCGCGGGCGACAGCACCGAACTGTATGCCCGCGGCGTCTACAGCCAGTTCGACGACCAGGAGAGCCGCCGGCGCCTGATCTTCGATCTCGGCGATGCGATCGTTACGGGTGCAGGCAGGACGGTCGGTTACAGCGACACCGATCCCGACCCCGACGAGGACGCGGCGATTACCGTCGAGCGCGATGTCAAGGACCGCTTCGAATCGCAGAAGATCCGTTCGCTCGTTTTCGGCGGCGAAAGCGATTGGGGTGATTGGTTCGCCAACTATTCCGCGAGCTGGGCAAAATCGAGCGAGCGGGAGAACGGCAGCCTCGATCCCATCGCATTCGAACGCGAGTATGAGGAAGAAGGGTTCGGCGTCGCTCTCGACTTCGCCGATCCGCGCATCCCGCTCTACAGCGTCACCGATCCGACGGGCGATTTCACCGACCCCGGTGCCTATGCGCTGAACGATATCGAATTCGTCGCGCTGTCGGATGCGCAGGACGAGGAATGGGCCGCCAAGTTCGACCTGGGACGCCGCTTCGCCGCCGGCAATGGCGAGTTCACCGTACAGGTCGGCTTTAAGGGCCGCTGGCGCGACAAGACTTATGACGCGAACGTCGAGTTCTACGAAAACGACGCCATGACGCTGAACGACGCGCTGGGCGAAGGACAGACCTATCGCCTGACCGGTATCGGGCCGGTTGCAGGTTTCACCGAAGGGTCCGACTTCTTCCGTGCCAACTTCAGCGATTTCGAATTGCAGGAAATCGACAGCGCGTTCGACAGCGCGGTCGAGGATTTTGCAGTCGCTGAAGACATCATGGCCGGCTATTTGCTCGGCCGCTGGGAAAGCGCGGACCTGCGCGTGATCTATGGCCTGCGCTACGAGCACACGGACAACACGCTGGTGGGCAACAACGTCCTGCTGGTCGAAGAAGACGGGACACTGCCCGACGGGTCGATCGCGGCTGATGACACGGTCCTCGTGTCCCCGGTCTCGATCGACAAGAATTACGATCACTGGCTGCCCAGCCTCAACCTGCGGTACGAACCGCAAACCGATCTGGTGCTGCGCGCCGGCTTCTACCGTTCGATCGTGCGGCCATCGCCGTTCCAGCAGGCACCCCATTTCGCGGTCGAGGAAGCCGACGACGGCGAACGCAGCGGCGAATTCGGCAACCCCGCGCTGCTGCCTACCGAAGCCTGGAATTTCGACGCTGCGGCAGAGTATTACATGAGCGCGACCGGCGCGCTGCACGCGTCGGTCTTCTACAAGAGCCTCGACAATTTCATCGTCGATGTGAACACCGATGTCGCGGGCAGCTTCCGCGGCATCGCCTTCGACGAAGCGACGATCGCCCGGAATGGGGACGAAGCGGACATCTTCGGTATCGAACTGGGCTTTTCGCAGGCTTTTACCGGCACGCTCGACGGCTTCGTGGTGCAGGCGAACTACACCTTCACCGATGCCGATGGCACGGTGACCACGCTGGCCAGCGAGGGACCGCGATCGATCCCGCTGCCTGCGACGGCGAAACACACCGCCAATTTCTCGGTCGGATACGACAAGGGCCCGGTCGACATCCGGCTGTCGGGCACATACCGCGACAAGTATCTCGACGAGCTGTCCGACACGAGCGATCTCGACCGTTATGTCGACGACCATTTCCAGCTCGACCTGTCGGCCAAGTACCGCGTGACCGATTCCGTTCAGCTGTTCTACGAATGGGTGAACATCAACAATGCCAAGTACTTCGCCTACAATAGGTTCGGCGGCGGGCGTAACCTGTATCAATATGAAGAGTACAATTGGACCATGAAGGGCGGCGTGAGGGTGACTTTCTGATGCGCAGGGATTTTCGTATATTCGCACTTGCCGGGATCGGCCTGACCGCAGCTTGCGCCACCGTACCCGCGCCGGGCGACCCCGCCGTGCCGGTTTACGCGGTGGCGGAAACCCAGCCGGTGGTGACAGCCAATGAAGATGCGGCGGACGACCCGGCGATCTGGCGCAACGCCGCTGCGCCCGCCGACAGTCTGATCGTTGCGACCGACAAGAAAGCGGGGCTCTACGTCTATGATCTCGGCGGCCAGCCGAAGAGCTTCACTGCCCATGCGGCGCTGAACAATGTCGATCTCGTCGACATGGGGGATCAGGGCATCGTCGTCTTCGCCAGCGACCGCAGCGATCTGGCACAGGCGCGGATCGCACTGTTCCGGCTCGGCATTTGCGGGACCCGGCGCGGCGACCGGCTGATCGTCTATACCGCGCCCAAGAGCGGCCGGATCGGCGAATGGGAAATCACGCTGAGCGATACCCCGACCGCGCGCGAACTGCGCACGATGCAGGTTCCTTCGCAGCCCGAAGGCTGCGCCGTCGATCACCGCGATGGCACGCTTTATATCGGCGAGGAGGCGGCCGGGATCTGGCGCTTCCGCAGCGGTGCGGCGGCGGGCGAACTCGTCGCCGCGGTCGATGGGCGCAAGATCGTGGCCGATCTCGAAGGTCTTGCCCTGGTTCCGGAGGGCGACGAGGGCGGCTGGCTTTATGCCTCGAGCCAGGGCGACAACACCTACATGCGTTACGCGCTGCCGGATGTGACCCCCGCAGGCCGCTTCCGAATCGCCGCAGGGCAATATGGCAGCACCGAGGAAACCGACGGGATCGAGGCGCAGCGCGGTGACTTCGGCCCGAGCTTCCCCGGCGGGCTGTTCATCGCGCAGGACGGCGTGAACGACGGCCGGGCGCAGAACTTCAAACTGGTGCCGCTTGGCGCGATCGAGAAAGCGCTGGGTGACTGACACCGGCGACGCGGTCCGGGCCGGTTACTCAGCGGGAGCGAGCGCCGGTCCGGACGCGGCCTCGCGGTCGCGCCGCAAACGCAACAGCGCAACCGCCACGGTCAGTGCCAGCGTGCCCCAGAACAGTGCGACGAAAGGTGCGCCATTACCGATCAGCAGGCGGGCAAGCAGCGTGGTCACCAGCGCTATCGGCACGCCGCCGACGAAGCCTGACCAGACCGCTCTGTCGAGGCGGCCAGTTGCTGCCCGATCGTCCCATCGGCGAGGCCGGTGGTTCCGTGGAATTCGCCGTCCGGACCGTAAGCGTAATACTCGCCGAAAATCAGCCGGCGCGGATGCTCGCCCACGATCTGGATGTGCTGGCCGGCCGTGCGCGGATCATGCAGGATGACGTAATAGGGCTCCACCTCGGGATAGGCGCGCGCCATATGCGCCAGCGCCGGGCGGGCGTCGGCGACCGGAGCGCTGGCGGGATCCTGCGGGGCTTCCTCGCCGAAAATGGGGGCCAGCGCTGCCTCGCTGTCGCCGCCATAGGCGGTTTCGGCCACAATGCCGCCGGAGACGTAGAACAGGCCGATCATGGCGCCGGTGAGCGATATGGCAAGGGCAAAGGGGAGGGTCCACACGGCCAGCCGATTGTGCCAGTCGACTGTGGCGACCGCGTCGCGGCGCCGCGCGCGCAGGCGGAAGGCATCGCGGAAGATGCGCGGGTGGGCGACGATACCCGAGATCGACAGCGCGACGATCATCGCGCCGAATGCACCCACCAGCGTCATGCCGTAAATCGCGGGGAGGTTGAGCCGGTAGTGCAGCGCCAGCAGGAATTCAGACCAGGCGTTCTCCTCTGGCATCACGATGGTGCCGTCGGCATCGACATGGAATGCCTGGGTGTCGGTGGTGATCGTCGTCCGCGGCAGCGCATCGGTCGGCATGTGGACGAAGAGGTGGGTGGTGGTTGCGCGATCGTTTTCGACCGCCAGCACGTTCTCGATCCCGCGCTGGACCGCCGCAGGTTCGATCGCGGTCATTTCGGGCGCATCCCGCTGCTCGAACCGCTGCCATTCCTCGTACAGCACAATCGCCGTGCCGGTCGCGCAGATCAGGTACAGCAGCGCGCAGCACACGAGGCCGAGCGCGGTGTGGGCGGCAAGGCCCTGGCGGACGGTTTCCTTGGCAAATCCCAGGCTCATCAAAATCCCCCCACAAGAACGGCCAGCGCCAGCGCCGCTATCGCAACCGCGCTGGTGAGTAGCAATTGCTTCCCGCGGGTTTGGGTGATCAGCAGGACAAAAGCCAGTATCGGCCATACCAGCGGCACCAGCCCGAGAACGGCGACATTGCCATTCGCTTCACCCGCGCCCGCCGCGATCAGCGCCAGGCGCGCCGCAAGTGCGAACAGGACCGACACGACGAGCGCCAATGGCCCGGCGATCGCAAAGGTCGCCAGTGCCTGCCCGATCCGCGTGCCGCCGACGCCGTTCAACGCTTCGGTTTCACGCAGCGGCCGCGCGGGTCGCTGGCGGCGCGGGTGTTCGAACACCGCTTTCGCGAGGATCGCTATCGCCGTCCCGACCGCGAACAGCGACGTGACCGCGATCCCCCAGGCGCCCGCCACGGCCCCGCCGATGACGACGCCGATGGCCAGCGCAGCCCAGCCCAGGGCGTTGAGCCCTGCAGCCCGGCCGGGCCGGCCCCAAGACATTCGCAGCAAGGCGATACCCATCACCGCCAGCGCACCCGCCAGCCAGATAAGCTCCGGGCTGACCATTAGAAGTTGAACGCCAGCGAGCCGTTGATCGACCGGCGTTCGCCGGGGAAGCAGTCGCCGCGCACGAGGCAGACCGAGAAATAGTCCTCGTCGGTGACATTGCGGGCGGTCACGCGCAGTTCGAAGGGCCCGAAATCATAGCCTGCCGAAAGGTCACCGACCGTACGGCCGTCGACGCGGTAGGTCAGCAGATTCCCGTCGAGGGCCGAAATGCCGCTGCTTTCGTTGCCGCCGACATAGCGCACGCCGCCGCCGAAGCTGAAGCCGTCGAGCGCGCCAGCGAAATCATACATGGCGAAGAGCGAGGCCTGCCAGTCCGAAATCGACGAGAGCGGCAGGCCGTTGGGGTCTTCGGCATCGAGGTAGCTGGCATTCGCGTCGAGCCGCAGTCCGCCCAGCAGCGCGTTGGCCTCGAACTCGACACCGCGGACCTTCGATACGCCTTCCTGCTGGCTGTTGGCGCCAAACAGCGAATTGGGGTTCGGCAGGTTGGAAATTTCGATGTCGAATGCCGCAACCGTCACCAGTGCATTGACGCCGCGTGGCTGCCATTTGATCCCCACTTCATACTGGCGACCTTCCTGCGGCTTGAGCTGCTGGTTGGTAAACGTGTCGATGCCCACAACCGGCTGGAAGCTCTCGGCATAGCTGGCATAGGGCGAAATGCCTGCCGGGCCGCGATACAATACGCCAAAGCTGACACTGGTCGCATCATCTTCCTGCGTTGTACCGTTCTCGACCGCATTGGTCACTTCGTCGAAACGGATGCCCGCCGTGGCTACGAGATTGCCCAGCGTCATCGTGTCGGAGATGTAATAGCCCGTCGTATCGATGAAGTTGCGCAGGCCATTGCCCTGTGCCTGCCGCACTTCGTCCACGCTGAGCACGTTCTGGTACTGCGGATCGAAGGCATTGAGGACACCCCCGTTGGGGATGTAGGCGGTGTCGCTGTCGGTGAAGACATCCTGATACTGGACGCCGGCGAGAAGTTCGTGCTCGATCGGCCCGGTGTCGAATTCGCCGCGCAGGCGCACGTCGAAGGCCATCTGTTCGCTACGATTGTCGGCGAGGTAATAGGTCCACAGCCCGTTTCCATCGGCGTCCAGCCGCGGCACTCCACTGCCCGCGAATGCGATCCACGCCTGCCGATATTCGGCATCCGAACGCATGTAGCGGCCGATGCCTTCGAGCGAGAATGCCTGGCTCAGCTCCTGTTCAACGATCAGCGACAGCGCGAAGCTCTGCGTGTCGTATGCGTTGAAGCCCGGGGCCCCGTGGTAGACATAGGGATCGATTTCCTGCCCGCCGGGTGCGGGCAGAAGTGTGCCGGTGACCGGCAGGAACTGGTGCGCGGTGTCCGATTCCTGATCCGAGTAATTGGCCAGGATGGTGATTTCGGTGCCGGAAGCAGGACGCGCGGTGAAGGACGGCGCGAGGACGAGCTTGTTGTCCGAGACTTCCTCGATCTGCGAATCGGCATCGCGGTATAGCCCGACGAAACGGAACTGGGCCTCGTCCTCCGCGCCGGGGATCGCGACATTGATATCGGTCGCGATCTGCTTGCGATCGAAGCTGCCGTAATCGACGCGCAGCTGACCTTCGCTTTCGCCATGCGGGCGCTTGGTCACCACATTGAGAATGCCGCCGGGCGCGCCCGCGCCATAGAGCACCGAGGCCGGGCCCTTGAGCACCTCGACCTGTTCGAGCGTGTAAAGGTCCTGCCGCGTGTTGTTGTAGAAACCGAACAGATACTGGAGGTTGTCACGATACTCCGGTGCATCGAGGCCGCGGACCTGGACGAAATCGCCGCGGGTGGAAAATCCGAACGGTTCCGCGGTGACGCCAGCCGTATAGGTCAGCGCATCGTCGAGTGATTGCGCGCCCTTGATGACGAAGTCCTGCTGCGTTTCGATCGAGATCGAGCGCGCGACTTCCACGATGGGAGTATCCGACTTGATCGCGCCGAATTCGCTCAGCGTCCCGGTCACCACGATGGCGCTGGCATCCGCCTGGGCGGTCTCATTGGCCGTGTCGGCCTGCGCGTCCTGGGCAAAAGCGGGGGCGGCCAGCGTAAGTGCGAGCGTGGCAGTGGTGGTGGCCAGAATAGCCTTCATCGACGAATCCCTTGTTCTGAATGTTTGTTCGGCGCGCTGGTAATGAGAGTCACTCGCATTAGCAAGGCCAGTCTGGATCTGCGCGGTTATCTGCCCGCCAGAGTGCCCGCGATGGCCCGTTCGTGTGCGCGTGCGCGCACGTCCGACCGAAACCCCGATCGCGTGGTCGGATTTGGAGCAGGGCAGCGCCATGCGCCGCCCGAATTGCCCGGTCAGCGGTTCGTCGCGGATGGGGAAAAAGGCAGGGCCGCGTTCAGGTCCTGCTGGGCCGGCTCAGCTGCCGCGCGGGACGCGTTTGCGCATCATGCCTTCCTGCGCAACGCTGGCGACCAGTTCGCCCTGCCGGTTGAAAATGCGCCCGCGGTTGAAGCCGCGGCCCCCGCCGCTCCATGGCGCATCGGTGGCATAGAGCAGCCATTCGTCGGCGCGCGCGGGCCGATGGAACCAGATCGCGTGGTCGAGGCTGGCCCCCACCAGTTCGCCGCGCATCCACGACAGGCCATGCGGAAGCGCGCTGGTGCCCAGCAACGTGTAGTCGCTGGCATAGGCGATTACCGCGCGGTGCAGCGCGGGATTGTCTTTGATCGCGGGGAGCGGCGCGACGGTGCGGAACCAGCTGTGTGCGCGCGGCTCGCGCGGCTCGCTGTTCATCCAGTGCAGCCGGTCGACCGTGCGCATTTCAATCGGCCGGGGGCGCAGCACCAGATTGCGCTGCTGCTCGCTCATGCGTTCGCCCATGCGTTCGACCATCTGGCGCCGCATTTCCATGTCGCCGCGCAGGTCCTCGGGCGGTTCCACTTCGGGCATGGTCACATCGTCGTGCGACAGGCCGTCTTCGGGGCGCTGGAAGCTGGCGGTCAGGTTCAGGATCGGGCGTTTGTCCTCGCCTTCCTCCTGCTGGCTGGCGACCACCCGCCGGTTGGCGAAACTGCGGCCATCGAAATCGCGCGCGATGTCGTAGGAGATGTCGAGCCCTTCCTTGCCGCCGCGCAGGAAATAGGCATGCAGCGAATGCGCTTCGAGCCCCTCGGGAGCAGTCGCCTGCGCCGCTTGCAATGCCTGCGCGATGACCTGCCCGCCAAAGACGCGGCCCACCCCATTGGGCTGCTTTAGCCCGCTGAAAGCGTCATCACCTTCGCGTGTGACGGACAGCAGGCTAACGAAGCCTGCGACGAGTTCTTCCGGTGTCTTTTCAATGCTCACGGGTGCCGGTTTGCGGGTGCTTTACGTTTGCGTCAAGCACTGCACGTACGTGATTGCCGAAAAGCGTACATCGCGAGGCCGATACTCATAAACAGTTCGCGGTATTCGGAGCTGTCGAAGACCATCAGCTTGGTGGGGCCGAGTGCGAGCATGGTAAGCTGGCCCATGCCGACCCAGATCGCGAGCGCGCTCCACAAGAGCGTCTCCCGCCGCGTGGCGCTGCTGCGCGCGAAGGCCGCGCAAACGGCCAGCCCGGTCCAGAAGGCGGCTTGCACGGGCAGCAGCGTCCAATGGCTGTAGGTGAAGACCAGCATCGGCGCGGACACGGCGGCAACGGTGCGGTCGGGCAGGAACGGCGCCACAACGCGCACCATCGGCCAACGCGCCACATCGCTTTCGCGCAGCAGCGGCAGCAACAGGAGAAAAGCGCCGGTGCCCGAATACAGCGCCAGTTCGGTAATATCGGTATGGAAATTGTGCAGGTTGAATTCACCCTGCCAGTTGCGCGCGGCGATCGCTTCGGGCGTGGCGAAGCCGATCTGCCGCTGGAACCAGCTGACTTCTTCGAAGGCCATCAGTCCGAAGAGTGCGGCAAAGCCCAGGCTGACCACCATCGGAACCCAGCGCTGGCCATGCCCGGGTTGCCGCCGGGTACGATCCCGCAGCCGCCATCCCATCAGGCCCGCGGCGCCGAACAGCAGCACGGCGGAAAGCCATTCGATCGTGCTGTCCTCGGCCCCGATCTGCGCAAAGGCACCAGGGCTCGCGGCAAGCAGGGCGATCGCTGCGAGCGAAAGCAGCGCGACCGCGAAGGCGAGCGCTCCCGCGTGTACGCTCACCTGCTCGCGGCGAACCTGCGATTGCGCCAGGGCTGCAACGAGCAGGAAACTCAGCACGGCTATTCCCGCGGTGCGCATCCAGTGCCAGCCATCGTGGATTGGCGCTTCCTCGCGGGCAAAATGCCAGCCGAGCACGATTTGTTCGTACGCCGCGGCCGCGATCATGAAACCGCACCAGAGCAGCGCGCTGCGGATGACGGGGGATCGCAGCGCGATCACGCCGCGCGTTCCCACCACGGCGAAAGCAAACGTGCCAGAAGGGCATTGCGGACGAACAGCAGGTCGATCAGATGCGCGCCGGGCTGGGCGCCCATCTCGCTCTTGTACCCGGCATCGCCGACACCCCAGCTGATGCGCCGCACGCCGCGCTCGCCCGCCCGCGCAAAATCGTCATAGAGCAGGACGCGGCCAGCACCGAACTGGTTGAAGCGCTGGTCGTAATTGTTGGCGATGTAATAGCGCACCGGTCCGGTTTCGATCCCGAAGGTGAAGGCGGCGGGTGTGTCCCCGATCCACATCAGGCTTCCGAATAGCATGGCTGCCAGCACCGGGTCGGTGCAGATA
>LUMV01000118.1_pt1 | contig 16884 bp, 19 predicted proteins | sample 729731 | NCBI WGS metagenome assembly LUMV01 (sample SAMN03860301, study PRJNA289734) | marine metagenome | biome: seawater column; feature: ocean; material: water; isolation source: Red Sea water column Station 192 - depth 200m | place: Saudi Arabia: Red Sea | collected 2011-10-15 | depth 200 m
GGGTAGCATAGAAGAGATAGTTTTTCCAAAACTTGCCAAAAAAAACTCATTAAACACAGTAAAATTCAAAAATGTTTTATGGCGTTCGATTGAATCTCATAAGGATGTTGAGACGTGTTCAAAGGAAATGATTCAAAAAAAATATATGAAATTTATTTCAAAAAGATGAATCCAAATGCGTTTGTCATATAGTCTTGGCTCACTGTTAACAGTTGAAGAAGTTTTAGCATGTTCAAGGAAATTAAATGAATTAAAGCCAGACATAGTATGGATCCCAGAAACCTGGGGAATGGAGAATTTTTCAATGTTAAGTATGGTAAGTAAAGAAAATACTACCTCAAAAATTGGTTCATCCATAGTTAACATTTATTCACGAAGTCCTAGCTTAATTGCAATGGGAGCTGTAACTGTTGATACAATTTCAAACAAGCGCTTAGTTTTAGGACTTGGAACAAGCAGTCAACCGCTTGTTGAAGATTTTCATGGAGATAAATTTGAGAATCCACTGAAACGCATGAGGGAATATGTGGAAATCATACGATTAATTCTTAGCGGTAAAATGATAAATTATACTGGGGAAATTTTTTCATTGAAAAATTTTTCATTACTTATCAAACCTCCAAGAGATACAATTCCAATCTATCTTGCAGCAGTTAACCAAAAAATGGTCGAGTTAACATGGGAAATTGCTGATGGTGTAATCTTTTATCTTAGACCAAAAAATGAGATCAAATCAACGCTTACTAAGATGCAAAATAAGAAAAAGATTGATTCATCACTTCAAATTATTACATGTATGAATGAAGATTCTGAAAAGGCAATGAATCGTGCGAAAAGGACACTAGCATTTTATGTATCTGTTGGAAAAATTTATCGGGAATTTCTGGCATCAAACGGTTTTAAAAATGAAACAAAAAACATTTTTGCAGAATATGAAAAGAATGGGTTGAAAAATAACCATGAATTGGTGCCTGAGTCAATGGTAAATGAATTATGTATTGCTGGAACACCCAATGAATGTAAAGTACAGCTAAGACAATTCCGTGAAACTGGAATAGACTTACCAATAATACAATTTAATCCAACAGATAGTGTGGAAGAATCATTTAATTTACTTACTTCAACATTTTCGGAGGAATCTTATTGAAAAAAATAGCAGTAGTTGGATATGGAAATACAAAATTCACAAAAGATGAATTACCAATTGAATCGTTATTATTAGAATCAACGAAACAGGTATTTGATACAACAAAAAATTTATCACAAGATCTAATCGACGGTGTTATTGTTTCAACTAATGACAATTCTAAGTATTTAGGCGCTATCTTATCTGAACTTTCTGGTATTAAACCAAAAATTTCTCACACAGTAGAACATTTGTGTAGTTCTGGTTCTAGTGCGGTAATTTCTGGATTTTCATACATTGCATCTGGATTAGCTGATACTGTTTTAGTTACTGGTGCAGATAATATTGGTAATCCTGGACAAATTTTAGAATGGGATAAATCTAGAGGTGAATATGACCGTCCGATATATTGGGCATCAATGTTTACAAAAGCACACAAAAGACAGTTTAACACAACAGATGAAGAATTAGCAATAGTGTCTGCTAAAAACCACAAACATGCAATGGATAATCCACATGCATATACACACAAACCATACACAATTTCTGAAATCATGAATTCAAAAAATATCACTGATGATTTACGGATTTTAGATTGCTCGTATTCATGTTCTGGTGGCTCATCAATTCTTTTATCATCTGAGGAAACTGCAAAAAAATTTACTGATCAACCAATTTGGATATCTGGTATAGGACAAAAAACAAATTCTGCTAGTTTCACAAAAAATAAGTTAACTACATTATCTAGTAGCGTAATGGCAGCAAATGATGCATACAAAATGGCTAAGATAACTTCACAGGAAATTGATGTCGCTGAAATACATGATGCATTTTCAGTTTGTGAATTAATGGCTGTAGAGGATCTTAATTTTACAGAAAAAAACACTGGTGCACAATATGTTAGAAATCTTTTCAATACAGAAGATAGAAAAATAAATCCTCGAGGTGGTTTGATTGGTGCTGGGCATCCTTTGGGTGCTACAGGAATTGCTCAAATAGTAGAGATCACTCAACAATTACAAAACAAAGCAGAAAAAAGACAAATTTCTAACGCTAATCATGGATTAATACACAACATGTCTGCTGCTGCTACATCTAGTTCTGTTTTGGTTTTAAAATCATGAATAAATTTGAAAGTGAATTAAAAACTGGAAATTTTGTTACCAGTGAGTGTAATCACTGTAATCGAGTAGTATGGCCACCAAGTGATTATTGTGATAACTGTTTTCAAAAGGTTAACTGGCGAAAAATATCAAAAAATGGTACAATAATTGAGTTATCAAAAAAAGAAAATGATGTTTTTTGTATTTCAGAATTTGAAAATAAAATACGAATTATGGGAAAACTGGATGCTCAAATTGATATGGTAAAACCTGGTCAGAGAGTTAAATTAAGCAAGTGTTTGTTTAATGGTAAAAATCGTTTTTTCTTTAGTTTAGAAAATAATTAATATTTTTAAAATTATTTGTGTTTTCCTCGATTTTTTTCATGAAAATCTCTAATATGCAATGCTAGTTTAGCAGGATTATCACGAAAATTTTTTCCGCAATATGTACAGTAAAATCCATCATTCCATGACATCTTATTACATTATTCATACAGAAATTAATCATTTTCTATCATAATTTCAATTAACATTTTAGTTGATAATGTAATAACCAAGCATTCTATATGAACAGGTTCAAGGTAAATTATGACAATTATTAGACTTAATCAAATTGGTAAAGATCGCTCTAAAAGAACAAGTATAATCAATAAAAAAACTGCACGAACACGAAGACAACGTGGATATAATTGGGAGGACACACTTGTTAAACGATTTAATTCCCTACAACATTGGAAAGCATTTAGACTTGGCTCACCTAGTGTTGCATTACCGGATGTTTTGGCTGTTAATAATCCAGACAGTACAATTTTTACAATTGAAGCAAAATCCGGAACTGGAACGACATTACAGGTCCCTTTTGATCAGATAGAAAGATGCCTAAATTGGGTAAACAATTTTCAGGTTTATCAGAAACGTGAAGTGATTTTGGCATTTAAGTTTCTTTCAAAGAAAAGAATTGGTGTAGGAACATACGAAAAACGGAAATTACATGAATTTTACAAAGTTTGGGATAAAACAAAGAAACCAATAGATTTTGTGTGTACTTATGATGGTAGAACATATGCATTAAAAAATGGCAAGCAGAAAAGATTAGAACTGAAAGATTTTCTTATGCCATTCAAATCAAAATATCAATTATTTTATAAATAAAGAAAATTTCAAATCATTTTTTAATACTAAATACATCAATTCTATATGGACTTTAAGCGATATCTTGGGAAAATTAAGAATAAAACTGAAGAAGACAAAGCTGATATGAAACAAACATTAGATTTTGTTGATAAAAATAAAGACCCATATGATTATCTCAAAAGATATCTCAAAGAGCCAAAGTACAAAGATTGGTTTAATCGTAATTACCCAGATCATACAATCTACGATGCTGTAGGATTATCAATATCTGATTATTTGACTATAAAGCGAGAATTATTTCCAGAATCACAAACTATAGAAGATGAAGAATCAAATAAAGAAGAAAATCCTAACATAGATTTTAAACCAACAGTAGAACATGAGACTAAAACCAACTTTGATGAATTCATTGACGAACGGATTTTGATAAGCCGTAATGCATTTGGTGATAAAGAAATGAAGATCAAAATATTAGAAGTATCGGATGAGAGCGCACCATTAGCATCCAAATTTGGTGATCGTGTTAAATTAAATAAAATTATTGTGACAATAAAACATTTAGAAAGTCAGCAAATTGAAGAGGGAGAATTTGATATAGAGGCAATAGAACATGAATTAGCTGAAAAAAGACATTATACATCTACTAATCGATGGGTCCCTGTTAATGATATCAAAAATGGTTATGTAACAAATTCAAGACATACCACATTAATTAGTGATGCAGCAGCAATGGATTACATTGTATTTTAGTTTTGAATGATAAAAATTTGCATAGATTCTGTTCGGGAAAAGTATAAGAAGCTAAAAAAAAGAAAATTCTAGTGATGATAACCAAGGATATCGATGTGAATGGAGAAAAATTTCGTGTAATGTTAACTGAACAAGTGATAAATCATGTCAATAACCTAAAATCATTATATGATGCGGCATATGAAGATCCTGAAAGCTTTGAACAAGTTAGTGCAGAAATATCATCTGCTATCCAAGAGATTTCTAAATCTGTTGAACCAAAACCTGGTGATATGCATTTAGATAATTTGATACAACAAATAATTAAAACTGTTAATGATAAAAATGAAGAAACCAATAAACAATCACAGGATAAATCTGTTACACGAAAAACTAAAAAAAGAACAAAAAAAATAAAATCAAAAAAATAAATCTAATTTAACATTAATTAATAATCATATAACCTATAATTGTAGATACATTTTAGTATCATCTAATTGTATTTAGTATCATATGAGTTCTCATTGTGAATGTGGTATATGTGGACATTTTACGGAAGAAGATTGTATAAAAAATGGTTGTAAATGTTGCAGTAATTTTCATTTACGTTCTGGCTCTAAAGCAAATGAGAAATAAACTACAAAAATTATATTTCATCTAATATATTTTGAATTTTTTCAATCATCCTTCTATCATTTAGTGAATTAATAATCAATATTCTTAAATTTTTTATTCTATTAGGATCATTACCATAAATTTCTAATACATATTCAATCTCTCTTGAATAATCATATGTTGTGATGTAGTATTTTGAAAGTTTACGTAAGGTAACTAAATGATCAGATTGGTATTTTTTTTCATTTAATTTGTTATTAATTACCTGTAAGAGTCCATTTATTTTGGATGTTTCTTTTTTAATAATATCAAGGTCATTTGTGGTATCATCTAATTCAGCCAAAATTTTATAGGAATCTAGAATCTGACATAAAATCCCTTTTAAATATTCGTCAATATCCATTAAACAATTGGTAATTTTCATGGTTATTCAAAAGTTTAGGAATCTTAAATCAAATTAACAATAGAATTTTGCCATCTTATCTTTAAATTACTGTCATGAACATATGTCACGTTGCAGAATAAATCATACCTAAAATGCATTAGTCATAAGTGTGGAAAGGAATATCCTATTCCTACAACTGAGTTTATGTGCGTATGTGGAAATCCTCTAGATGTTAAATACAAAGATGCACCACCAGATAATCTTAAGGAATTATTTTACAAACGTAGAAACCCAGAAGGCAGTATATTTAATGACAGTGGTGTATGGCGATTTCGTGAACTCCTGAATTTTTCTGACATTGATACGGAGAACATTGATGAATGCTCAAAACATTTAGTTTCACTTGATGGAGTTGAGGGAAGACAATCTAAGCCATATCATATGTCAAAAGTTGCAAAATTTGTGGGAATAGAAAATGAAAAATTAATGTTGCAGCCAGAGGGGTATAACCCAAGTGGTTCGTTTAAGGATAATGGAATGGCTGCTGCTGTAACTCATGCAAAATTAGTAAATGCAAAAAAAATCATTTGTGCATCAACTGGAAATACCTCAGCTTCTGCAGGGATGTTTGCAGCAAATGAAAATATGGAATGCGATGTTTACATTCCAGAGGGTGAAATTGCACCTGGTAAACTTAGTCAAGCATATCAATTTGGAACACAAATGATACATGTTGATGGAAATTTTGATGATGCATTCACCAGATCATTAGAAGCAGCAAAAGAACCTGGTAGTTATACAGTTAATTCAATCAACCCATTTAGGATTGAGGGTCAAAAAACAATACCATATCGTGCATTAGAATTTTTAGAATGGGAAACACCTGATTGGATAGTTTATCCTGGAGGTGCACTTGGTAATACATCAAGTTGTGGAAAATGTTTAATGGAATTACATGAATGGGGTTGGATTAAAAAAATTCCACGTATTGCTGTTATTAATGCAGAGGGTGCTAATACATTAGATGTTTTATACAATGGAAAATTTAATGATGTTGAATTACGATGGAATAAAGGAAATGCAGATACTGAATTAATTAAGAATTATTATATTGAAATGGATAAGAAGCATATCAGACCAAAAACAAAAGCTACAGCTATACAGATTGGTAAACCAGCTAATATACTAAAAGGATTACGTGCATTAGAATTTACTGATGGTGTTGTTACCACTGTAACTGATAAAGAAATGTTAGATGGTATGTCAATAGTTGGATTAAATGGATTTGATTGTGAGATGGCATCAGGAGCTGTACCAGCTGGTATAAAGAAACTACTTAACGAAAACATAATGAAAAAAGACGATAAGATAGTTGGTATTCTAACTGGAAGACAGAAAGAACCATTACTTCCTATTAATTATCATAATGATTCAACAAATCAATTTGCAAAACCACCCAAGCGATAATTATATTCCAATTAATTGGAATGTTAATGTGAAACCTTAAAAGAACCCTTGATTATCTGTTAGTATAAGGAAATGTGGTGGATTTTCAATTAATGACAGTAATCTTGGTCATTGGAGTTTGTAATTACTAAAATGGATATTGCATATGAAATTGCAGCACTAGTTGCATTGATAGGTCTATCTGGTTATTTCAGTGGTTTAGAAGTTGCTTTAGTTAGTGTTAGACCTTCAAAAATTGAACAGATGATTAAGGATAAAGTCAAAGGTGCTTCATCACTTCATAAACTAAAATCTAATCCAAGCCGAATGATGTCTAGTGTAAATTTAGGAAATAATTTAGCTAGTATTGCAGCAACTGCATTAGCAACAGATATTGCATTAAAATTATTTGGTGATGAGGGTTTAGCAATTGCAATCGGAATTATGACATTTTTAATTTTGATTTTTAGTGAAATTACCCCAAAAACGTACTGTAATGCAAATGCAACAAAAATTGCAATCAGGCATAGCAGAATTCTTTTAGCCTTTAGTTATACATTCTTTCCAATTGTATGGATTTTTGAAATAATTACAAAAGGAATGATTAAACTTACAGGTAGTAGTGATATACCACCTGGATTAACGGAAGATGAAATTAAAGAAGTCGTTGATCAAGGATTAAAAGATAAAGCAATTGAAAAACAAGAAAGTGAATTAGTCCATGGTGCACTAAATTTTGATGACATTGTTATAAGATCAGTTATGACACCGCGTCCTAAAATGTTCACATTAAGATCAAAAATGATACTTTTTGAAGCTTTACCAGAAATAAACAAAAGTGGTTTTTCACGAATACCTGTTTATTCAGAAAATAGAGATACAATAGTTGGAATTGTTCATGTGAGAGATGTTCTAAAATACCTTGAAGATGAAAATAAGATGATTACGTTAGAACAAGTAATGAGAGAGCCATTCTTTGTATCTCAAGAAAAGAAAGTTAGTGACCTGTTGAAAGAGATGCAGGGAAGAAAAGCGCATATGGCTATAGTTATAGATGAATTTAGTGGTGTTGAGGGATGTGTCACACTAGAAGATTTGGTAGAGGAAATTGTTGGTGAAATAGATGATGAAACCGATATAACAAAACCTAATTTTCGGAGAGAAGGTAGCGATACAATAATCACTAACGGAGATATAGAAATTGATGAAATCAATGAAATTTTTAAAACTGACATACCACAGGGAGATGATTACGCATCATTAAGTGGTTTATTACATGAACAATTATCTGATATTCCGAAAGAAGGTGATAAAATAGTGATAGGATCACTTAGAATTATTGTAGAAGAAGTTAAAGATAACAAACCTGAGAAAATCAGGATTGAAAAAGTAGTAATTTAAGACTTTGAAAAGTGTTTTTCTAGTAATTTTTTCTTCTCATCCATATTGAATAATTTTTCAGTACGCATCAATGCATCACTATAATCACGCTGGAATAACATTGCTTGTAATAACATATAATTTTCTGGAATAACAATACCAGTTTGGTCATCGGAGTACATTAATTGAATTGTATCACCAATAGAAGTTGTCATGTTTGCATGAATATGTAACATATTCGTATCCTTAAAATTAAATTTTGTAGATTCAGCAAAATCACGTACATCTTTCGTTCCTTTAGCTGTCCAAAGAATTGCTACACCATATTCGTTTTCAAATAGTTGATGTATTTCATCAACTGTTGGTGCATTTTCATTAAAACGAATATCCATGATATGTAAATGCATTTGACGAGTAGGAACTTTGATCGCTCTAACAAATAATGGTGCATCATCACCAAAGTATGATTTTACATCAGTTCCATGATGTGGTTGTTCTGTCATTTCAATTGTATCAATAATTTGTTTATCAGTTTGTTCAAGATCTGCCCATCTCCTTACTAATGTAACATCAAACCGAGATAACTTGTTTGAATATTTTTCTCTCAACGGATTAAGGATTCTACCCATACCAGTTACATTACAACTTCCTTGCATTACGTAATTTTTATCAAATGCGGCATCATAGTTTACACTTGAATTAAAAAGAATATCTGCTACTGACTTATCGTTGAAAATGGTTTCACCTCCTTGAAAAATTGCTTTTATGCCTTTTGGTTCGTAAATATTTTTTTTATTGATGAACCCATTACCACCTGGTGAAGCATCTATCACCAAATCGCATTCATCCAGAACAGATTCGATTGAGCCTGAAATGTTATAATTCTTAAAATCATCAATTTTATCCTCAGGAACATGCACAGAAAATCCATCATTGATAGCATGTTGCACAGTTTCATTTGAGGAATGTTTTCCGATTCCTATCACATCAATGTCAGGATCATCTTTAATGAATTTTGCAATACGGTTACCAATTGAGCCATAACCATTCACAAAAACTTTTTTCATAATTATTTTTACAAACTGTCATTTATTTACATACTGCATGGTTAACGATCCATGATTCAAATGTTGTAAATACTGTAATTTTGATTTTTTTGAATATAATAAAGACCTAAATGACTATGAATTTTTACGCTATTATGGATTCTGATTCAAAATTACCCTCAGACGATAATGCACCAAGCTTTTTTTCAAATCATGATAAAAATACTGGAAAATCATTAGATCAAAAAAATAATGAAATGAATTTATCTGAATCGTCACATGAAACATCACAAATAAGAAAAAATCTAACTGTTCATTGGCCTTCACTTGGAATTGGGGCTGGGGTTGCTATTGGTTGTATTTTTTGTGGTGTATTGTTGGTAAATATGATTAACACAGAACCCAGAGAGATTTTAGACGAAATTACGATAAACGAAATTACTGCAACAGAAAAACCTACAATTGCGTCATTTTATGATAACGCATCACCAATCTTAGGAGACATAAACGCGCCATTGACTCTGATTGAGTTTGGAGACTATCAGTGTACATTTTGTAAAAAATTTTTCGATGAAACAGAAAATTCAATCGTGATGAATTATGTTGAAACAGGAAAAGTCAAGATGTTGTTTAAAGATTTTATAGTAGTTAATGAGGATTCTCTAAATGCTGCCAGTGCTGCACATTGTGCAAATGATCAAAAAATGTTTTGGGAATACCATGAAACGTTATACAATAATTGGGATGGTGAAGGAACAGGCTGGGCATCATCTGAGCAACTACATCAATTTGCATTTACACTAGGATTAGATATGAATAGGTTTTCCGAATGTATGTCTCAATCAAAATGGAAAGATTTGGTTCTTTCAAGTCATGCAGATGGTCGCACGTTAGGTGTTGATGCAACACCAACATTTTTCATTATAGATGAAAATAATGAAGCGTTAAAAATTGTTGGAGCACAGCGGTATGATGTTTTCCAAGAAGTGTTTGATTCTTTACTCCAATAGTGATAATTTTTGGAAAAATCACTTATGATCTAAAAATTTGTTAATAAGATCTGAAAAAATTAACAGGAAATGTATATATTCTAAGTTAGAAAGGCTAGCTCATGGCAGCAGGTATAGATGACATTTCTATTTACATTCCTAGGCTTTATCTTGATGCAGCTGATTTTGCTAAAGCCCGTGGTTTAGATCCTGGAAAATTAGAACGTGGGTTAGGAATTGGTCAGATGGCAATTGTTGATACAAATCAAGATCCTGCATGTCTTGCTGCTAATGCTTGTTTGAAAGTTATGCAAAAAAATAAACTAACACCTGATAAAATTGGGAGGCTTTATGTCGCCACTGAATCATCATTCGATGAATCAAAAGCAATGAATTCGTATGTTATAGGAATGCTAGAACAAGTTTACGGTAAAGATACTTTTGGTCATTGTGGTGGTATTGAATGTAAATTTGCGTGTGTTAGTGGTTCATATGCATTATATGATAATACTAATTGGATTAGAGCTGGTGAAGCTGAAGATAAGTACGCATTAGTAGTTGTTTCAGATATTGCAAAATATGACTTAGGTTCAAGTGGTGAAGTAACACAGGGTGCTGGTGCTGTAGCAATGTTATTGAATGATACACCACGATTGTTATCATTTGATCCTAAAGTTACATCGACATCAATCAAAAATGAATATGACTTTTACAGACCATTTGGGAAGGAAACACCAATTGTGCACGGGCAATATTCAAATCTTCTTTATCTAATTCAAGTAAAAAATGCACTAATCGATTACAAAAAGAAAGTAAAAGAAACAGGATTAATCAAACTCAAAGAAGGAGAAACCATACTTGATCATGTTGATTATCTAAACATGCACCTCCCATACAGTAACATGGGTAAAAAAGCACTTGCTTATCTTGTCAGACATGAATGGAGAACTTTACCAAGATGGAAAGAAATTATTGATGAAGTAGGAATGGAGGAGCCAATTCCAAAGGATCCACGTGGAACAATTGAATCAGTTCTTGAGGACGCCGATTTTATGGCAAAAGATCATCAATTCACAAAATTATTTACAAATACAGAAAAATATGTTGAACTTTATGAATCAAAGCTTGCTAGTTCATTAATTGCATCTAAAATGATTGGCAATCTCTATACTGCATCATTATATCTTGGATTTAGAAGCAGTTTAGAATTTGAATATCAAAAAGGAGTTGATTTGAATGGAAAACGTGTAGGATTTTGTTCTTATGGAAGTGGGGCAAGCGCTATGATCTTTAGTGGTGTAATACAACCTGAATATGCACAAATTGTAAAAGATATGAATTTGGAAGAAGAACTTGGACCTAGAACTAAACTATCTTTAGATGAATATGAAGAACTTCATGAAAACAAGCGTACACATGAAGAGAATATTCGTTCAGCAAACAAGGAATTTGTTATAGTTGATGTAAAAACATCAAATGAAAGTAAAGGCGAACGTCATTACGCTTTTGTTGATTAAATCTGATGAGTGAAAGTTCACCCATTAAAGATGCATTATACGCAAAGATAGTGGATATCGGGCAAGAACAAATACACCAATTATTGTTAAACGGTAAGTTTTCAGAATTATTTGAAAAAATTTATGGATCAGTTATTGAAAGTGTGCAGAATATCGAAGAATATGAAAAACATGGTGCATTAGCAGAAAGCCTAACACATTATCTGTTTACAGAGATGTTAATTCCCAGTCAACGAAAAATCACTTTTAAAAATATAGAACTAGATATGATAATTCCAAATACAGAAGAATTACAAAAAAATAGTCAGAATACGATAATAATATTTTTTGTCAAAACATCCAATATTGAAGAAATAAAACAAAGAATTCAAGATATAAAGAAAATCCAAAAAGAGGATCTAAACATATGGATTATTTCAAAAGATCATATTGAAATTCCACAATCTACATACATAACAGAAAAAGAGTCATTTGGTAAATTTTTGAAAGATGCTCAAAATTTTATTATAACAAAGAAGATGAATAAACTAAATATTTTCAAGACCAAGATTTGATATATCAACAAAATTTGGAAAATTTTCAACATATGATTCAATAGTAAATGAATGATTGTATGGAATTGCCCCAAAAACTTTGTGTCCAGTTAGACCAAATATTTGATGCTTCAAATTAGTTAACTCATACCCGTCAGAGACATTTTGGTTTATCAAAAATCCTTTTAAATTCAATTTTTTTTGTTGTACATGCTCATATGTTAACATGAAATGATTTACAGCACCAATTTTAGAACCAGTTACAATGAATGAACTCAATTGTAAATCAGAAATCAGATCAGAAACAAAATAATTTTTAGATATAGGAGTCATAATTCCACCGATTCCTTCTACAATCACAACATCATGTATTGATACAAGTTGTTTGTATGATTCAATTACCCTAGAGATATCAATTTCAAGATTAAGTTGTTTAGATGCATCATATGGTGAAGTAGGAATTTCAAAATAATATGGGTTTACAAGATCAACAGGATCTTTTACTCCCGAATATTTCATTAAAATTTTAACATCCTCGGATATAGAATCATGTGCTACCTTGTAACCAGATGCAAAAGGCTTCATCACACCAACATCTATATCAATATCACGAAGATGTTTAGCTATTGAAGCACTGACACATGTTTTCCCAACATCAGTATCAGTTCCAGTAACAAAAAAAGAGTTCATCATAATTTCCTAGATATTGATTTGATTGTAGATATTGTTCCATCAATTAGAAAGTTAAGATCTTTTTGAGATATCGCTAATGGAGGAACGAGCATTATGGTATTTCCAAGTGTTCGGAAATAGATTTTATGTTTTCTACCTTCTTCAAACACTAATTTGTTAATGGATGTTTTAGGTGAAATAGGTTTGTTTGAGTTTTTGTTTTGAACAAGATCAATTCCCATAACCATTCCCTTATTACGAATTTCTCCCACAATATCTAAATTAGAAATATCATTAATTCTATTTTCAAAAATTTTAGATGTTTTTTGAATTTTTTTAATTAGATTGTATTTTTCATATAATTCAATATTTTTTAGAGATAATGCAGCAGCTGTGGGATTTCCAGTATAGGTATGACCATGAAAAAGATGTTTGAATTCAGAGAACTTACCAAGAAAAGAATTGTAAATTTTCTTTGTAGTTAAAGTTGCAGCAAATGTTTGATATCCACCAGTAATCATTTTTCCAAACGAAACAATATCAGGAACAGAGTTTTGAGATTGATATTCAATCATAGATCCTAGTCTACCAAAACCAGTTGCAATTTCATCTAAGACAAACAAAACATCATTTTTTTTGCATATATGAGATATCTTTTTTTGGAAAGTTTTAGGATAGATTATTACACCACCAGCCATCTGTGCACCACTTTCCATAACAAACGCAGCAATAGAATTATCTTTTTTTAGTTTATCTTCAATTTTTGATAGACAATATTCTTCATATTCCTTAGAAGAAATTTTTTTGTGAGTCCCAGTAGATGTAGTTCTTGGAACAGGAAATTGTATGGTTGAAAATAATTTTGAACGGAATTTTGAGAAAAATTCAGGCACATATCCTACGGACATTGCACCAAAAGTATCACCATGATATCCATTTTCTAGAGTGGCAACATTAGTTTTTTTATTTTCTCCTACATTATTCCAATATTGCAATGCAATTTTTATAGCAACTTCCATGGCAGTTGATCCATTATCAGAAAAAAAAACTTGAGTCATGTTTGGAGACAATTTTATTAATTTTTTAGCAAGTAATTCAGATGGTTCATTTGTAAGATTGAATAATGAAGAATGTTGAAGTTTTTTTGTTTGCTTAATGATTACATTAACCAACTCTTTTTTGGAATGCCCCCAAACGTTACACCACATACTTGCAACACCATCAAGTAACCTATTCCCATTTTCATCAATCAACCACATTCCTTCACCACGAACAATTTTTGGAAATTTGTTCCATTCTGACATCTGTGTATTTGGATGCCACAAATGATTCTGGTTTTTCATTACTGCACAAATATTATTCATTACTAATAATGGTTAACCACAGCAAATATGTTGGTTAACGCTTAATTATACATAAAAATTAAAAAAATTAATGCATGAAAAACGTGGAATGATACTAAAACATCGTGATGATGTTGTAAATGGCAAAAAAATAACTAATGCTATAGCATCTGAATTATTTAATATCAATGATGAACTTCTTCTAGATTTATCTGATGCAGCTAATTATGTAACAAGGCATTTTTATGGTTCAAAAGTTGATATTGAAGAATTAGCAAATATTAAAAAAAATTTTTGTAGTGAGGATTGTACATTTTGTTCGCAATCAGCATTTTTTAACACAAAAATCACTGGATATGAGCTTCCACCACCAGAAGAAATTGTTGAACAAGCATTAAATGCAAAAAATGATGGTGCTGGTTCGTTTTGTCTTGTAGCTGCATGGAGAGAACCTAGTACATCTGATTTTGAAAAAGTTTGTACAATTATTGATGAGATCAATAAAAAAGTTGGAATTTCAGTTGAATGTAGCCTTGGATTTTTAACTGGTGAACAAGCTAAAAAACTAAAAAAACTTCAAGTAAAACGATATAATCACAATCTTGAGACATCACGTAGTAAATTTCCAGAAATTTGTACAACTCATACATATGATGATAGAATTAAAACACTAAAAATTGCCAGAAATGCTGGTTTAGAGCTTTGCACTGGTGGAATAATTGGTCTTGGTGAAACCAGAAAACAGCGTGAAGAATTAATTCTTGAAATTTCGGAACTGGAACCTGAAGAAGTCACTGTAAACATGTTGGTCCCAATGCCAGGAACACCCCTGGAACTTCAAACACAGTTAGATATAACAGAAATTTTAAGGGTATTTAGTACTCTAAGATTTCTTTTACCAAAATCAATAATCAAAATTTCTGGTGGGCGTGAAGTTAATCTGAATGATAATGGTCAAAAACTACTGCTTAGTGGGGCAAATGGAATAATTAGTGCTGGATATCTAACAATGAGCGGGAATACAGTGAAAAAAGACACTGAAATGATTAATGAGATAAATCTTGAAACATAAGTTTGAATACATCAATTCGGAATTAAACGAAATTAAAAAATATAATTTATACCGAAAAATGTATGATAGTAAAATTAATGATGCATACATTACTATTAATTCAAAAATTCTTATCAATCTATGCTCAAATGATTATTTAGGTATCAGGCAGCCAAAAACTTCAAACATACAAAATCAATCCAGTTCACGTTTAGTTTCTGGCAATGATAAGTCATTTAGAACACTTGAAAAGAAGTTATCGAAACATAAATCACAGGAATCTGCACTAATATTTCCAACTGGATATATGACAAATATTGGTGTTATATCTACAATTATTAGAAAAAATGATCTTGTACTAAGTGATAAACTAAATCATGCAAGTCTTATTGAAGCATGCAAGCTAACAAATGCAAAATTATCAATTTTTAATCATAATGATACAAATGATTTGGCTCATAAAATAAAAATCAAGTCTAAACGAAAATTCATAATCACAGAGGGTGTATTTAGTATGGATGGTGATTTTTCTAATCTCAATGAAATTACAGAAATAGCTCAAAAAAATAATGCTGTAATTATACTTGATGATGCACACGGTGATTTTGTTATGGGTACAGATGGTAAGGGAACTGCAAATCATTTGGGTGTTTCAAAAAAAATAGATGTATACATTAGTAGTTTAAGCAAGGGCTTAGGATCATTTGGTGGTTATGTTGCATCCAAGAAAAATGTAGTAGAACTATGTATTAACAAATCAAAACCATTCATCTATACATCAGCATTACCAGGAATATTGATTTCTGATGCAACAAAAAGATTTGAATCAAAAAGAGAAAGAAATAGGAAAAAATTATGGAAAAATATTAAGAAATTTTCCAATGGATTGAAAAAAATAGGGTTAAACGTCGATTCTGATTCACAAATATTTCCTATCATAATTGGAAACGAAAAAACAACAATGGAATTTGGTCAGTATCTTTTTAAAAATGGAATTTTTGCACAGCCAATAAGATATCCAACAGTATCACGAAATCATGCAAGAATTAGAATTTCAATTACTGCTAGACTTACAGATGAACAAATAGAAAAATCATTGTCAGTATTAGAAAATGCAAAAAATAAATTCACGATAAATAATTAACGACCAATATCAAATGCTAAACAACCAATTGCCTTATTTGGGCAACCAACAAAAAATGCTATTCCAATAGCAATGCCTAAAAATATTCCAACTGCAATAAGTCGCTTATTCATACTAAAATAAAAAATAGCCAGATAATAAGGACTTATATCATTACAGCGGTCAAAATCACGGTTGAATTTAGGCACATAAAAAATTTCGATCCAATTAGATCAAATTTTTTTAGTTAAGCCACAAAATGCGGATTTTTTGAATTAATTTAGAAAATGGGTAATATAATGAATAATTGGCAGGGGATTAAAAATGGAATGAATTTGTCACAAAAATTCTTGGATAAAATTAAGCCAGAATATGCATTAAAAAATAAAATTAATGGAGCTGAAAAACAAATGGAATCTCAAATATTACGACTTGATCAGGCACATAATAAATTAAAACGAAATCATGACAACATTTTTAAAAAAATTGTTGAAGCAAAACTAACACGTGATGAATCAAAAGCAAGAACATATGCAATAGAATTACAGGAAATTAGAAAAATAAAAAATAAAATCAGTGAAGCAAAATTAGCAATGGAACAAATTAAACTTAGACTTGGTACTGTTTCTGAATTAGGCGACATTGTAGTTACGTTAAGCCCATGCATGTCACTGATCAAGGGTCTAGCAC
>LUMV01000204.1_pt1 | contig 16871 bp, 15 predicted proteins | sample 729731 | NCBI WGS metagenome assembly LUMV01 (sample SAMN03860301, study PRJNA289734) | marine metagenome | biome: seawater column; feature: ocean; material: water; isolation source: Red Sea water column Station 192 - depth 200m | place: Saudi Arabia: Red Sea | collected 2011-10-15 | depth 200 m
ATACAAGAATTTGCTAACCTTGCTATGTTAGGTAGCTATGATGGTAAACTACCTGACCCACAAATTAAGAATAAAAGTGGTTCACTTTATACTGGTAAACAACTATTTTCCATTTTTCTTCCATCTGATTTTAACTTTGTAATGGCATCTAAATGGTCAAAAGGAACGGGAGGTGGGAAAAAAGATATTGTAATAAAAAACGGTCAATTAGTTAGTGGTGTAATAGACAAGTCATCTATTGGAGCAGAAGAGCCAGAAAGCGTTTTGCACAGAATCGCAAAAGATTATGGTAATGAAAAGGCGAAGACATTCCTAAATTCCATTCTTATCATAATAAAGCAGTTTATCACTAACTATGGATTTAGTTATGGTTATTCTGACTTGGAACTTTCCGATAAAGATCGTGAAGCAATTCTTACTGATTTACGGGAAACATACGATAAAGTTTCTGATATCATTGGACAAAAAAAGAAGGGAACACTCAGACCAATGAGAGGAATGACTGTTGATGAGACGGCAGAGGCTTTAATCACATACGAGCTTGGTAAGGCTAGAGACAGAGCTGGTGTCACTGCAAATTCAAGTCTTGAAGATGATAATGCAGGTAAAATTATGGCAACAACTGGAGCTCGAGGTTCTGCTTTGAATGTTGGACAGATGGCTGGTGCTTTAGGGCAACAATCAAGGAGAGGAAAAAGACTACATAGTGGTTATAGTAATCGTACACTTTCTCACTTCAATGAGCATGATGATAATCCTGATTCTCATGGATTTGTAAAAGCTAATTTCCGTGATGGTCTTTCAGTCTTGGAATTCTTCTTTCATGCTATGGGTGGACGAGAGGGACTTGTTGACACTGCAGTAAGGACACAACAAAGTGGATACATGCAGAGAAGGCTAATCAATGCACTTGAGCATATTCGACTAGAATATGATGGTACTGTGCGAGATCCACATGGTCATATTGTACAATTTTTGTATGGTGAAGATGGTATAGATGTAGCAAAAAGTGATCATGGTGAAGCCTTTAACGTAAACAGATTGATAGAATCAGAGTTAATTGTAGATTCCGGAAGCAAAGCAACCAAAGACGACATAACTAGTATATCTCAAAAATATACAGAAACATTCAATCCAAGATTAACTTCATTAGTGAATGAGGCATTACTTAATTCTAAACTTAGTAAGAAAGGATTAGAAAATGTTTGTAAAAAAGGACTTGAGTTGTATGACCAATCCAAAGTAGAACCAGGGCAAGCAGTTGGTATTGTTACTGCACAATCAATTGGAGAACCAGGCACACAAATGACACTTAGAACTTTCCACACTGCCGGAATTGCTGAAAAAAATGTAACTCTTGGTTTACCAAGGATTATTGAATTGGTTGATGCACGTAAGTCACCTTCTACTCCATCAATGGATATTTATCTTGACAAGGATTCAAAATCTTCTAAGGAGAAAGCAATTGAAACAGCGAAAAATATTTTGCAAACAACCGTTAATGATTTAATAGTTCATCCAGTAGAAACTGACTATCAAACTCATATTACACTTAATGTTGATAATGATCGATTAACAAATAGAGGATGTACATTAGAAGATATGATGTCTGCTTTAGAATCAAATAAAAAATTTAAGGCAAAACTTGTTAACAGTACCATTATTCTAGAATTAGTAGATGAATCTGATGCTCCTACAGTGGTTGCCCTGAGGAACAAGGTACTAAAGATTACAGTAAAGGGTGTACCTGATATTGAGCGACTTACACTTAAGGAGGAAAACGGAGAATGGTTGATTCAAACAACAGGATCAAATTTACAAGAAATACTTTCGGTCCATGGTGTTGATAAGAATAAAGCACGAACAAACAATGTATTTGAAATTAGTAATACATTAGGTATTGAGGCTGCAAGGAATGCTCTCATTGATGAGCTTAAGGGAACATTAGAAAACCAAGGATTAGAAGTTGATATTCGATATCTCATGTTAGTTGCTGATCTAATGTGCCACAAGGGCTATCTCCAACAAATCGGTCGTCATGGAATTGCAGGAACGAAGGATAGTGTTCTTGCAAGGGCAGCTTTTGAGATAACTGTGCCTACTATTGCTAATGCTGCGAAATTGGGAGAGATTGAAGAACTAAAGGGAATTACTGAGAATGTCATAGTTGGTAGTCAAATACCAATTGGAAGCGGTACAGTCGATATATTTATGAAATCTGATACAAAAAAATAATCTACCATGGCAAAGCAACTAGAGAAGGCATTAACAGACGCAAAAAAGACAGGAAAACGTGTTCTTGGTACGAAACAGATCACATCTACTATAAAAGACAGTAAATTAGTTATAATTTCAAAATCTGTTCCTGTTTTGTCTGCTAAAAAAATAGAGAAGGCTGCACAGGATAACAACGTTCCTTTGATTCATTTTAATGATACATCTATCATGTTAGGGAAGCTCTGTGGTTCACCATTTCGTGTATCAGCTATTTCACTTAGTGCAGTATCTAGCACAAATATTCAAGCAATCATAAAAGAATATGAAACAAAATAATTCTGAGGTAATAGATTATTGGCTATAACCGTGTTATGTCTTTCAATCATGGTTTAAATGAGAGCAGAAAAGAGTTTAGCAATAAAGATGACACAGGCAATAAAATTAACAACAGATCAAATACGTTTGATTTCACTTTTTCAAAATGTTACTAAAACCACTGCTCGTGATTGTTTGGACGATGAGAAGCAAAATAAAATTATTTTTGTAGTGAATGAAGGCAAGATGGGTCTTGCCATTGGCAAAGGTGGCTCTAATATCAAATCTCTACAAAACATTCTCAAAAGGAATGTCGAATTGGTTGAATATTTTGACGAACCAACTAAATTTTTAAAAAATGTCTTGAATCCTAAATTTATTAACGAAGTGAAACTTGATACCAAGCAAGATGGCTCTTCACAGGCAACAGTAATTGTTGATCAGGGTAAGAAGGGTTTGGTTGTTGGTCGTGAGGGACGTAATGCTGAGAGGGCTAGACTATTTGCCAAAAGATATTTCAATATATCAACTGTACAGATAACCAGCCCTGCTGTAACACAGTTGGAGATGTAGGACTTGGCAAAATCACCACTTGGTTTGTTTGCTGGAAGAAATTTGCAGATAAAAAAGAAACAACAACGATGGGCAATTTCAACATACAAACGAAGAGAATTAGGTTTGAATAAAAAAGCTAACCCACTTGGTGGTGCGCCACAAGGAAGAGGAATTGTTCTGGAGAAAGTTGGAGTAGAAGCAAAACAGCCAAACTCTGCTGTTAGGAAATGTGTTCGTGTACAACTAATAAAAAATGGAAAAACTGTAACTGCATTTTTGCCACGAGATGGTGCAATGAACTTTATCGATGAGCACGATGAAGTACATATTGAAGGAATGGGTGCAACACAAGGCGGTGCTATGGGAGATATTCCTGGTGTGCGATACAAAGTGTTCAAAGTAAACGGAACATCACTAAAACAATTAGTATCTGGCAAGAAAGAAAAACCAAGGAGATAGAAAGATGGCAACACAAGAACTTCTTTTGTTTAGAAAATGGAGTGCATCTGAAATAGAAATAAAAGATCCAGGTCTTAAAACTGCTATATCTCTAAAAAAAATAATATATCCAATGGATTTTGGTCGTTCTGCATTAAAACGATTCAATAAAGCTGATGTTAACATAGTTGAACGACTAGCAAACAAGATGATGCACTTTGGAAAGAAATATGCAAAAAACACTGGGAGGATGGCTGGAAAAAAAATTCATACGTTTAATGTTATTAAAACTGCTTTTGAAATAATTCATCAAAAAACGGGAAAAAACCCAATCGAAATTCTTGTTCGTGCTATCGAAAACTCTTCACCAAATGAGGATACTACAAGAATTGTTTATGGTGGAACTGTATACCATGTTTCTGTAGATGTGGCACCAATAAGAAGAGTTGATCTGGCATTGAGATTTATCGCTGACGGAGTAAAGGAATCTACATTTTCTAATCCCAAAGCAATAGAGGAGTATTTAGCTGAACATCTAATTCTTTCAGCTAATAATGATCCAACTGCACCTTCTGTTAAGAAAAAGAACGAGTTGGAGAGAATAGCTCAAGCATCAAGATAATTTAGCCCGGCCCGGACTCGAACCGAGGTCAAAGGCTCCAGGGGCCCCTATGCTTGCCACTACACTACCGGGCTTCAAACAAAATTCAAAAAATTAGAATATAATCATTTCATTCTTGATTCATTAATTGCAGTAGCATAATCACAATTTGCTTTCATTCTCATGTATGCAATTAATCTATAATGAATAGAGTACGTTTTATCTTCTTTGAGTAATATTCCCTTCTGCAATAATGATGCTAACCCTCTTGATATATCTGAAATTTTTAAATTATTTTTTTGGCAAATTTGATCACGTTTTGTTTGATATTGTTTTACACTAAATGCAACGTCATCAATTTCTAAAATTAATGGCCAAACAATTTTTTCCCAAACCACTCTTCTATTTTGTGTGGCTGCAGCATACTTGCCTTTCTCACTCAACATTAATAACATGATTTTACACTATTATAATTCGTGTCCTATAGTGAGATTGCAAAATCATTAGAACTTTTAGAAAAAGATTGGGATATCGATTCTGTGATCAAGGATTTTCATTTAGGGAAGCGCGATGATGTTTCTGAAAATTCTATCAAAATAGGAAACGTTGTGTTTCACATTCCATTTCTGACTAAAATAAAAAAATTCATTCTCTGGAAATGTTACTGGCCAGATTGTTCAAACTGTTGTGAGAGACAAGGAAGACTTCCTTTAACTTCTGATGATTTGATAACAATTGGAACAGGAATGAAATACCAAAAAACATCTGATTTCATAAAAAATGAAACAATCATAGCTAGTTGGCAGGAAGCAAGCCCTGGTGGCGGTTCTACCACACTAACTAGTATCAATCTGAAACGAAAAGAAGATGAAACAGAAGCGGATGACGGTACTCACATCAAATGCAGATTTCTAGATGAAGAAGGAGCTTGTAGTATTCATCCAACTCGGCCTGGAGTTTGTTACCTCTATCCGTTTTCGACATGGTTACAGAATGATAAGGGTAATGCAAGAGTTCATGCTACTTTTCAGTTTACTGGAGATTGCCCAGGTTTTTATCTGGATGATTCAATTGATCCCATGAAAGAAGTTTTACAAGAATATTCTGAAATAATATATGATTACAATGTAAAGTCTAGCGGAACAATGCGCGAAGGGTTAGGTTCTATAAGTTTGGGTTAAGCTTTAGCGACTTTCATTAAATCTGCCATTTTAATATTCATTCCAAATCTATCTTCATTCTTTTTCATGTATCTGAATATTGATAAAAAGTCTGGTAATGCTTTGATGAAACTGAAATCATGATGAATTTTTGCTCTTACAAAATTAAACACTTTAGCATAAACCTTGTAATGTTTCTCAACTGCTCTTTCATATGCCTTAAAGTCATGCATATTTTCTAAGAAAATGTCTACACATTGCATGGATGGAATAATTCCTTCACCTAATAATGCATATACAGTTCCAATTGATTCTCCAACACCAACTACTTTTCCAGAGTAATACGGTTTACATCTATCAGGAGTTGCTAATCTAATTGGACGTCCTTTAGTTAGAATTTTTTTTCCTCCATGTTTTTCAAAAAATTCGTCAGTTGCTTTGACGTGATTTTTGTTATAATCACCTGCACCAATATGTGCATGTTTTTCTCCTAATGGGAAGTACCAAAAGTAACCTGACATGCCAGGAAATGGTTCAATGTAAAAATCGTCATATGGTACACCATTTTCATATTCAACTTTGTATTCATAGGTAGGCAAAAAGAAATCTTCTTCAAGTTTTGGCAGATAAACTCTATGGAATCCCGTACAATCTACGATCATGTCATATTCTTTTTCAAGATCCTCTAACGGTGGTGCATCACCATAAATTACATTACAATCTTTTATGAAATCTTTAATCAGTCCTAATTTATTATACGTACAAAGTCCTTTCAAAGTGATATCAAATTTCACATCATTATTCATCCTGACATGCATTGCTTTTCCATCATGTATCAAGAAATCATCAAAATTTCTACCAGTTTTCTTACAGAAATTATCTAATTCTCCTTTAATTGTACCCCATGCACAAATTGAATCATGATTTTCTTCAGTCATTCTTTCATATCCAACAATTTCATGGTCAGAATTTTTTAGTCTAGCCATAAGATAGCTACCTGCTACCCCCATGCCCATAACAGCAATTTTCATTACGAGTCAGCTTGATTTTAACAAAATAAATATCATTTCTATTCGATTAATATGGCTGGTTTGAAAGGTCTAGCTGTCTTTGCCTTATTTTTAGGATCATATTTTTCCGAGTCTGATTCTGAAAAAACGCTTAATTCAACATTATAGTCATTTTTTACAAGAGATGTTAGTTCCGAGCTAATTATTTTGTTCTCATCAATTTGTTCAACATTCATTTTTCCTTTTCTTATTTCAAGAGATTCCGATAGAATATCATTAACTGTTTTTTTTACAAAGTCAGGATCTTTTTTAATCTGTTCGGTTTCTTTATTTGCAATTAATGATTTTATGATTGCGCCAATGTTTGTTTCACCATCTAAGACATTTTTGAGAATCAAACTATATGCCTTAGATTTCCATTTGTCTGCAGTGTAAATTGTAATTTTTTTTGGTGAAATTTTAGTTACTTTCAGAATATTGTTAATGTCATCAATAATGGATTTTAACAATGTTTCAGTTTGAATTGACGTTGGATCAAATTCTATTCCAACAGACGATGGCCATGCTGATTTTGAGGCTAATTCTGTGTTGCCTAATTTTTCCCATATTTCTTCTGCTATGTGTGGTGCAAATGGTGAGAGCATTAAAATTCTATTTGAAAAAATTTTGTGAAGAATACCAGAAATGTTTGTTCTTTGTTTAGATTTTGTTCTTTTTAGATACCATTGTAATTCGGAATCAAAGTCATATAGAATGTGATGTAAGGCCTCTCTTAATCTAATTTTGTCCATTGATTCACTAACATTAGATGCTAAATTTTGTAACATGCTGAGTATCCATTTGTCTTCTGGTTCTAACTCTGAAATTTCTTCAGCCTTAATTTTTGTACAATCTTCATACATAGATTCAAGTTTATTTTTAATTCCATTGATGGCGTCAACGTTAAAATCAGCATCCTGTAATAATTCTGCAGAAATTAGAATTGTTAGTCGTATTGGATCAGCTCCATATTTTCTTACTGCCTCTCTTAGTGGAATAATATTTCCCATTGATTTTGACATTTTCTTTCCTCCCATTAAGACAGAACCATTAACAACAATTTCTTGTGGCCAATTTTCTTCTGGAAAAAGCGCAACATGGTTTAAAACAAAAAATGTTAGGTGGTTTGGCACAAGATCTCTGCCAGAATGTCTAGCATCAACAGGATAGAAATAGAGGAACTCTTTTCTAATTTCCTCTAATTTTTCTTTTGTAATCTTTATTTTATTTGCAATTTCTGCTGGATCATTTTTACCATAAAATACATAATCAAAAAACTCGTCAGTTAGTTCATTACCATCAATTTCTTTCTTGTTGACATATTTTGAGATAATATAGAATGCCATGTAAATAACAGAGTCAGCTAAACTTTCAACTAACCATTCTTTATCCCAAGGAACTTTCGTCCCCAATCCATGTTGTCTCGCACATGCTCTTTCTCTAAGCCAATCCAACACTTGATCAAATTCAGGGCGTATTTCGTTAGGGAAAACATTCATTTTTTCAAAACAAGTATGTGCCTTATCTTTCCAGTCTTTATTTGAATAATCTAAAAACCATTGGTTGCTCAATAATTTTACAACACATTCTGCACCACAACGACATTTTACGGGCGTGTTTGTTAATTCTAATAGAATATCAGCACTCTCAATTTCTGTAATCCATTCTTTTATCTCATCTTTGGCTTCAGAAATTTTTTTCCCTGCAAATTGTTTTGTATTATCAGCAAGAATTCCCTCATAGAATTCTTTTGAGTAGATCTCCTTTGTGGCGTCTTCTAGTTTTGGGTCATCCTGGTCTGATATTCCCATTCTTTCTACGATATCCTTCGCAGGAATATCGCCCAAACCCTCTGTTTTAATCATAGTAATTGGTTCAATATTTTGAATATTTTTCAAGAGATCATTGGTTATTGATTTATTTTTTCCCGACTTGCAATCTAGTAGTGCTTGATAGTCAAACGGAGCATGCGCAGGAACTGACATTACAATTCCTGTCCCATTGTCACTTTTTACAAAACTAGCAGGTAGAATTACAATTGAATCATCATTGTGTGGAGCCTTTGTACTTTGACCAACAAAATCACTTCCATTAACATCCCCTATCACCTCAATTTTTTTTTCAAGAAATTCTAGTTTTCGTGCACATTCAGGACTAGCAATCCAGATCTCATCATTTACTTTGATTTTTTGATATGTAACTTGTGGGTTTATCCAAATGTTTGTTACACCAAATAGAGTTTCTGGTCTTAGAGTTGCAACTGGAATTTTTACTCCGTTCAAATCAAATTTAATGATAACATATTCGGTAAAATCAGGTTCCACATCTCCAAGTGTATCATGCTGTGAAACTGGGTTTTGATCTTTTGGACACCAACCAACAGGATGTGAACCTTGTACAATGAGATTTTTTTCTTTTAGGTTTCTAAATTGCCATTCTATGAATTTTTGATAAGCAGGATCAATTGTAGTAAATTCTCTTCTCCAATCAATGGAATAACCCATTTCAATCATACCAGATTTAATCTCTTCATGAAAATAATCTGCAATCTTTACAGGCTCTGCAAATTCTTTAATCCTATCCTCAGGCACCTTGTATAACGTTTTGAATCCTTCAATCAATTCAGTATCATTGGCTTCTACCCTTTTTGCCATACCAAGAATTGGTGTACCAGTGTAATGGAATCCCATTGGGAATAACACATTGAAACCTTTCATTCTCAAATACCTAGAATGTACATCGGTAATCGTGTAGGTTCTACCGTGACCTATGTGCTGTGGTGAGTTTGGGTAAGGATATGCTACAGTTATGAATTTTTTTTCTTTATCGTTGTAATCAGTTTCATGATCATTGGTCTCTGACCATTTTTTTTGCCACTTTTTATCAATAATATTCCAATCCATTTTTCATACCTCCAAAACCATTTCTTTTGCTTTTTCTATAGCGTTATTTTTTTTAGATTTGTCTTTTCCTCCTCCCTGTGCAAATCTTTGGGTTCCACCCCCAGCTCCACCGAGTATTTCAGATACAGCTTTTGCTATATCCCCCGCTTTTTTATTCTCTCCAACTTGTTCACCTGAATAAATTATTGCTCTAACTTTCTCTCCATCCTCAAAAACACCACAATAAACCATCCATGGATCCTTTTCGATTAGTTTTTCTCCTAAACTGATATGAAAAAATTCGTCATATTGTTCATTCATTGTAGAACAAAAGTTTGGTTTTCCAGACTCTGTCACATCAACAGTTATTCCATCAACTGTATTTGTGCCAACTTCACTTTGTATTATATTGTCTACTAGAATTGGGAACCTTTCTCTTAATTCTTGTTTTTGTTCACGCCTTTTCTCTTTCATCTCCATTTTTTCTTTTAATTCAGCTGATTTTTTTAGCATGCTAGCATCATGTTGTTTGATATAATCAACAGCAGTTAGACCAGAAACAAATTCAATTCTAACTACACCATCTTGAATCCTTTTTGTTTTTGTAATTTTTATCAATTCAATCTCACCAGTCTTCTTTACATGTGTTCCACCACATGCTTCTACATCGAAATCTTCGATTGACACAATTCTAACTGATTTTACTGGAACTATTCCACCCTGATATATTTTAAATCCATATTTTTGTTCAGCAGTTCCTCTATCAAAGTTATCAATAGTAACGGACATATTTTTCTCAACTATAGAGTTAGCTAATTTTTCAATCTTTGAAATTTCATCATCAGTCAAGGCAGAATGGTGTGTGATGTCTAGTCTTGCATGGTCTTCTTCTTTAAATGCAGAATGTTGCCAAACCCATGAGCCTAAGACGTCGCTTGTGGATGAATTGAGAATGTGAGTGCTCGTATGATTTTTTGTAATTCCATCTCTTCTTTTTGAATCAACTAAACAAGAAACTGTAGTACCCTCCTTTGGCGTTCCATTTTTTAGTTCATGCACAACAACATTTCCATGTTTGGTCACATCAACAACCTCGAATCCACTAATTGTTCCATGGTCTGGTTCCTGACCACCGCCTCTTGCGTAAAATGAAGTTTTATCTAATATTACGTAGTTGTCAAATGACTTTAGTACATTCGCATCGAATTCTTTTGGATCATCTGAATAATACAAAAGTTCAGTCTCTGGTAATCCCTCTAAAGACATGCTGTCTTGTTCTTTTTGTTTCTTTGATTGATGTAATTCAGATAGTTTACTGTAAAATGTAGATGGAATATCAGAAATTACCTTCATTTCCTTTAGATAATCTGGTGTTATGCCATCAGATTCGTAAAGCCTAACCAGGTCATCAACACTAGGTTTTTGTTCTAATTTACTTACAATTTTTTCCATTCTCAGTTTTGAGTTATCATATCTGCCTGATTCAATTCCGATTATCGTCTTGATATCCTCACGTGTTCTTTCCAGTTCAGGATATGTGTTTTTAAGATAATCAATTTGTGTATCAATCATTTCGTTTATGTCAAATTTTAAAGATAGTCGATCCATTGTAGAGATAATTCTGCGAAGCATTATTCTAAGGTTGTATCCTCCACCAACATTACTTGGAAGAGCACCATCTGATATTGCAAAAATTAGTGTTCTAATATGATCAATAATCAGATAAATTCCTTCGAGCGGTGTTATGATTTTGTTTATTTGGTCATCTGTAAGATTAGCTGATTTTATTGCATTCTTCCTAACATCAGATAAATCACTGAATTGTTCTAAATGTTTTGCAATTTTAGTAAAGTATGTTACCAAAAGCTTGTTTTTCGTATCAATTCCAACTTGTTGTAATAGATTGTCAGTAATAGGTCCAAAACAGCAATCATATGCAGTTGGTGTACCCATTGTAAGCCAAGCAAATCTTTCTAGACCTGCACCCATATCGATGATTTGTTGATCCAGTGTTTTGTAGTTGGTTAAATCTCCTTGAAATTCAGTGAAGACAGCATTACCAAGTTCTAATCCTTTTACAAAAAATTCTAAAGAAGAGCCGAATGAACCGCCACCTTCCCAAACATCTTCTACAAAGACAACTTCCTTTTTATCAACTCCAAATTGTTCTGTCATCAATCTATAATCCAAATCAACGCATTGGTCTTTCCAGTATCCATCTGAATTTGGAATACTATGTTGTCCAATCATACAAAAGCTTGAAAAATGTCGTCCAGTAACACCAACGTTTTCTAAATCTTTGAATCTCAAACAAGTTTGTGGAACAACTAGTGGATTAGCAGGAAACTCAAAGACAACTTTACTTCCCATCACTCTCTGAAAGTCAACAATTGATGCAATTGTAAAGTATAGATCATCACGCCATCTACAGACAACCGGATATCTATTAACAGATGTATGCCCATTTTTTACAAAGAACGATTCAACTTCTTTCCATGCCTGTGTATAATCAAATCTTTTTTTCGTTGGAGGATTTCCAATAAACGAATACGTATCATCAGAATGATCAGGACAATTTACGCGGTTTTCATCTACTGTCCAATAGAATCGCTTGCATATAGTGCATGATTTACGCTCGAATCCTTCATTATCAAACAACTTTACCTTGTAGTATCGTCCAGGATCAGCAGAAAATTTTGCGAGTATGTCTTTTTTATCCATTTGAACTGTTTTCGGTTAACCGATATTAAGAATTGCCGATACAATAAATTAAATAGAATATACCCAGATTTAGCTCATGTTTGGACTTCTTGGAAAAAAAGGTCTTAAAGAGGGAGATTTTGTTTTTGCTAGACGACCAGATGGAGAATACAATAACATAATTTTTGGTGCGGTTACTGGTGTTGACGGTAAAAAAATTGGTGTTAATGGAATTTTAATTAATCCAGTTGGTCTAAAGAATAAAGTTGAACAGGGTAAAGCAGGTCCACGATCTGTTGAAATTTTAAAAAATCCTAACCCTGATAATTGTATTCAATTGTTAATTTATCGTATTGAGCATGAGGACTTTAACGAAGTTGTGGATCTTGATAAGGAACAAGTCTTACAAATCCCAAACCGAGTTTATGCAACTATGGAGGGATGGATTCGTGAGGGTATATCTGAGTTGACAAATGCTGTATTATCACTCCCACCAGGAGATGAGAGAGATGAAGCAAAGCGTATTCTCAAACAGCGAAGGGATACACTGTTTGACTTATCGACTTCGAAAAAAACGGTACTATGGAATATGTTTACGCTGCATTGATGCTTCATAAGCTAAAGAAGGATATTACTGAAGAAAATGTCACTTCAATAGTAAAGGCATCTGGCGCAGAAGTAAACGAAGCAAAAGTGAAATCACTTGTAGCATCTTTAGCTGATGTTGACATCGAAGATGCAATAAAGGCTGCTCCAGTTGCAGCAGCCCCAGCAGCGGCAGCAGCAGCACCAGCAGCTGAAGGTGGTGAAGGCAAGAAAGAAGAGAAGAAGGACAAAGCAGCAGACGGCAAGAAAGAAGAAGCAGCAATGGAAGGACTTTCATCCTTATTTGGTTAATTCTGTATCATCAATTTTAGATCCAATCTGACATTCATTGTTAATTACTAGACTACTATCCTAATTGTATTGGTTGAATTTTCAACTCCAGTAGAAGCATTCATCCACGTTCTAGATCTTTTTGGTACAATGGCATTTGCCGTTACTGGTGCGTTCAAGGCTATTGAAAACAAGGCTGATATTGTAGGCATAATTATTTTGGCTACAATCACAGGTGTTGCAGGCGGTACAATTCGTGACGTTGTGTTAGGAAAGTCATTACCAAATTCATTAATTGATCCATCATATGTCATAATTACTGTAATTACTGGCATTATCATATTTCTTCTACATTCACGACTGCGTAAACATTGGAATCTTTTCCTAAAATTTGATGCAATAGGTCTTGGTGTTTTTACCGTAATAGGAGCCACATTTGCATACAATCTATTTGGAATGAATATTCTTATCATAATACTTGCTGGTATGCTTACTGCAATAGGCGGTGGTATACTTCGGGATGTTTTTGTCAATCAAACTCCAATAGTGTTCATAAAGGAATTCTATGCCAGTGCAAGTTTTGTTGGTGCAATTGTATTTTATTTTGTTTTGATGTTTAGTGACCAGCTTTACGCTGCAAGTATTTTGGGTATAGTGGTAACTACCGGTTTAAGAATGGTTGCAATGAAGTACAACTGGAATTTGCCGAAAGTAAGAGGCGGTACTTAGACTAGTGACGATTTTTCCATTGGTATCTATATTCTTCTTCAAATAGTTCTTTCGTAATCTCATCTGTTTTTAGTAGTCTTTTTCTATATTTTTTTTGTAGACAATTTTTGCACATACAATCACCGTCACCAATTTCATCTTTTGATAATTTTGGTAGGCTAGCGCACCAGCACGTGGCAGCATCTTCTTCACATGTAAAAGAGCTTCCACATTCGGAACATTTTTTTTCCAATTTATTGCATACCCACAATCATCAATTTACTGTAATTAAATATCATAATCATCTTTCATACCGCCCTTTAGTTGATTGTCAACTGCATCAGCCTTGGCATCCAATTCACTCAAATCGCCTAATTTTTGGTATGTCAGTTTTTCTAAGGTTTGAATAATGGTTTTTGCTGCTCTATATTGTGGAATATTTGGTTCCAAAAGCTCTCCGTAAAGCCCCATTCCATTAATTCCATTGAGTTTTGCATATCCAAGTATAAGACCATTAAATCCTGTAATAACAGATTCTTGTGGTGTTGTTTCTATACCAAGTTTCTGTACTTGATCTAACAGATTTTTTGATGTAGTTGTTACATATGTGGTTGGATGTTTTCCAAATTGTCTGCTTGTATGGAATCCACCAACTGTATAGATGAATTTAGCATCATATTTTTTTGCTATATCAATTACATCTTGACATAATTCATTCAACTCATCATTTTGTTGGGGCTGTCCTGAGCCTCCACCAAATATTATAATATCATTACCAAATCTGTATTCCCATTTTTCTTCTGGTATCTCAATAAATCCACCTCTATCGTAAACATATGGTGGTCTAGTAGATTTTACATGTCGGAATGGTGCAGTACCAAGATTTTTGTTGATAAAATTAACAACTATACTACCAACATTTCCCATATCCTGCATCGCAGCTATGACTAGTGGTTTTCTAATTTCTGGTTCTGATATGTTTATGAATTCCAAGTTATCTATCGCTTAGTACGTTTAACACTTTATTAGGAATATCTCTAAGTCTAGAAACTCCCAACGTCCGCTCAAATCCCAGATATTTCAAATTGGTTGCAATTATTGTGGCATTACGTGTATCCCGACCAACACCAATTGCTACCATCTTAATACCAATAGATTTGAATGATTTTACCATAGAGCGAGCTGCAAATGCATCAGATGGTTCTCCGTCAGAAAGTGTGAGAAAGATGTCTGGTTTTTTAGAATTTAGTATGGGGTACAGCTTATCATAAACTTCAGCTAAAGGTGTTCCACCGTTGGCTGGAATTTGGGCAAGTCTTTTTGCACACGAATTATTCCATTTCAAGTCATCTGGTTTGACAAGCCAGCACATCACTTGCCTTTCAGTAGTATTGAATGCATATACTGAAAATTTAATTTTCAAAAAAGCTAAGACTTCACACAATGCTAGTGTGGCCTTTTTGTAATCTACTTGTTGATCAGCAATGCTAGATGAATGATCAAGTAGAATTACGATATGCGTATTAATTGATTTTTTTATGTCTGTTACAAACGGTCTGTCATATCCCTCAAGATAACTTTCATTATCAAACTCATCTCCTACAAAAAAGTGATATTCTTTCCATCCAGTTTTCCATTCTTTAAACTTGGCTTTCAAATTATTGATCAAATCCTGGTCATAAATTTTAGTTTCATCTACATTGGACTGATCTGGTATTTGTATACCAATTGATTTTGTACTCAAACCTTTTTTCTCGTTTTTCTTGTTTTCAGTTTTTATTATTTTGAATTCATCAAGAACAGTTTTTCCTTCTAAAACATTTTTTGAATCAAATTTACTAAAATCATCCTTTCGTGATTTTGTAACTTGCTTCATTGCCTTAGCAAAATCATTAGGAGTTATGGCTAATCCAGGACCCTTTAGAGGAACTGAAAGTGGTATAGAAATCAACGCATCTAAATCTAAAATCTTTAAAATTTCTGGTATTCTTGATTCAATCCACGCTGTGTCGTGTTCTTGTTCCATTGCCTCATTTAGAATGTGCTTGGCTAACTCTACAGCTTTTGAAACCTTGTTAAACTGATTTGGCTGAATTTCACCCTTGATACCATCAAACAAGAAATACTGATAGAATGCTTCCACTATCCTTGCTTTTCCAAAGATTGAACCTAGATTAGACCTAGACAGCCACATGTTTGTATAGTTGAATATCAATTCCTCAACCATTCCTTTCCAGGTTTTAATTCCTAGAAGTTCAATCCTACGTGTCTCTATCGCATTTAAAATAAAACCAAAGGCATGATCATTGCTCAGTATCTTTTCACAATATTTTAATCGCATTGATTCATACCAAATCGAAGTTCTAAACTGTCTATATTTTTGAAAATCATCTCCGTAATAATTTTCATTTGGCATCAATAGGATTCTTTTTTCCTTTAATCTTGTTTCACTTTGTTTTATTTTTGAGAATTCGACTGTAACATTTTCTTTTCCAGACCAACGTCTTGTAAGAAAAGTCGCAATGTCAATTAAAGTATCATTTTGTAATTCAAGGGATTGCATTAGCTACCAAACATAGAAGCAATAATGTCATTTACCTTTTGAAATTCTACATTTCCCCATTGAGAGTATACGTTTCCAAATACGGTCTTTGCTGATTCTTTTGCTGAAACTCCACTTTCTAACAACTTTGCAAATGCAATAGTTTCTCTAATTGATGGAGAATAATACAACTCTTCAACAGCGGATGCCTGACGTAATGTGTTTGCTAGTTTAATTCCTTGTAGAACTTCAGATTCGTTTGGATTTTTTACGTGTTTTTTGATTATTTGATATTCAATATCCTCAGGCGGATAATCTAATCTAATTCTAACTGGAAATCTGCTTAGAAGTTGTGGAGGAAGTTCCTTTGTTCCAACATGTGTGAGAGGATTGATTGTTGCAATCACAAACCATGAATCTTTTGCTTTGATAACTTTACCGTCAGATTCCTTGAGAATAATCTGTCTACGATCATCAAGTGCTTCATCTAATCTTAGTAATACATCAGCTTCTGCAGCATTAATCTCATCTAGGTATAAGATATTACCTTCCTTCATTGATTTTACTAAGATTCCTTCGTCAAAACCAATGTTACCATCTACCAAGTTTTTGGTTCCTACCAAATGACTCTCCCTTGTTCTAAGACTAAAATTAATTGATTCTAATTCTCTTGACTTTTGTATTGCATATTCTCTTACTAGTGATGTTTTACCAGTTCCTTTCGGTCCAATGATCAAAACAAATAATCCATTCTCAAATGCTTTATCTAAAACATCAATTGAATTATTCCAATCAAGATAAGATGGTTGTTCATTTCCTCCTATGGAT
>LUMV01000192.1_pt1 | contig 16857 bp, 16 predicted proteins | sample 729731 | NCBI WGS metagenome assembly LUMV01 (sample SAMN03860301, study PRJNA289734) | marine metagenome | biome: seawater column; feature: ocean; material: water; isolation source: Red Sea water column Station 192 - depth 200m | place: Saudi Arabia: Red Sea | collected 2011-10-15 | depth 200 m
AGGGGGACCGTCCGCGATGCGGATGGTGGAGGGCCGCGAGCGCACCGGCGTCAAAGCCCCTCCGTCAGCCCTTCGGGCTGCCACCTCCCCATCGCTGCGCGACAGGGAGGGTAACAGGATCAACCCTTCTTGAGGTGCCGGCGGCCGAGCAGTTCGGCGATCTGCACCGCATTCAGCGCCGCGCCCTTGCGCAGGTTGTCGCTGACGCACCAGAGGTTCAGGCCATTGTCGACGGTGCTGTCGTCGCGCACCCGGCTGACGAAGGTCGCATAGTCGCCGACGCATTCGACGGGGGTGATATATCCGCCGTCCTCACGCTTATCGACCAGCATGACGCCCGGCGCCTCGCGCAGGATGCGCTGTGCTTCCTCGGCGGGCAGTTCCTTCTCCATCTCGATATTGATGGCTTCCGAGTGGCCGACGAAGACCGGAACGCGTACGCAGGTCGCGGTGACCTTGATCTTCGGATCGAGGATCTTCTTCGTCTCGGCGACCATCTTCCATTCTTCCTTCGTCGATCCGTCGTCGAGGAATTTGTCGATGTGCGGAATGACGTTGAAGGCGATCTGCTTGGTGAACTTCTTGATGTCCTTTTCGTCGCCGACGAAGATCTGGCGCGTCTGGTTCCACAGCTCGTCCATCCCCGCCTTGCCGGCGCCCGACACCGACTGATAGGTCGAAACGACGACGCGCTTGATTTTCGCCGCATCGTGCAGCGGCTTCAGCGCGACGACCATCTGCGCGGTCGAGCAGTTCGGGTTCGCGATGATGTTGCGCTTGGTATAGCCATCGATCGCGTCGGGGTTCACCTCGGGCACGATCAGCGGCACGTCGGGGTCCATGCGATAGAGCGACGAGTTGTCGATCACGACGCAGCCCGCGGCTGCGGCCTTGGGCGCGTGAATCGCGGTCGCGTCGCTGCCGATGGCGAAAATCGCCATGTCCCAGCCCGACCAGTCGAAATTCTCGATATTCTGGCATTTCACGGTTTTGCCGGTATCGCCGATCTCGACTTCGTCGCCCTGGCTGCGCGACGACGCGACCGCCGCCAGTTCGGCGATCGGAAATTCACGTTCGGCGAGGATGGCGAGGACTTCGCGTCCGACATTGCCCGTCGCACCAGCGACGACGATCCGGTAACCCATGAAATATGTCCTTTGTCTTGGCGTGAAATGAAAAACGACCGGTTCTGCGCTTTGGCGGAACCGGTCGTTTTGGAAAGCTGTTTCGGCTTTGTGGGGAGAAACCTCTCCTTAGCCTTCGCCGGCTTCCGACCGGTAATCGCGGCGCTCCGCAATACGAGCCGATTTACCGGTGCGGCCCCGCAGATAGTAGAGCTTCGCACGGCGCACCGCGCCCTTGCGGACGACGGTAATCGAATCGATGTTCGGCGAATAAAGCGGGAAGACGCGCTCGACGCCTTCGCCGAACGACATTTTGCGCACGGTGAAGTTCGAGCCCATGCCCTTGTTCGAGCGCGCGATGCACACGCCTTCGAAATTCTGGACGCGGGTGCGTTCGCCTTCGACCACCTTCACGCCGACGCGCAGCGTGTCGCCGGGGCGGAACGTCGGAATCTCTTTGCCGGCCTTGGCGATTTCTTCGGCTTCGATCGTCTGGATGAGGTTCATGCCTCTAGTCCTTCTTCTTTTGCCGCGCGCCAGAGGCAGGTCGGTCCCGAGCGTCCTCATGACGCTCCCAAAGGTCCGGCCTGCGTAACCGTGTATGATCCTGCGCCTGTTGTTTCCGCCAGGCGGCGATCTTCGCATGATCCCCCGATCGCAGCACTTCGGGGATCGTGCGCCCTTCCCATTCAACGGGCCGGGTATAGTGCGGATATTCGAGCAAACCGTTCTCGAACGATTCGTCGTCGCCGCTTGAAGCCGCGCCCATTACGCCGGGAAGCAGCCGAATGCAAGCGTCGAGCAGCATCAGCGCCCCCATCTCGCCGCCCGACAGGATGATGTCGCCCATCGACAGCTGTTCGATCGGCCGCGCGTCGAAAATCCGTTCGTCGAAGCCTTCGAACCGGCCGCACAGGATGATCGCCCCCGGACCCGCGGCAAGATCGCGCACGCGCTTCTGCGTGACCGGTGCGCCGCGCGGGGTCATCGCAAGCAGCGGCAGCCCCGGATGCGCCGCCGTCGCATGGTCGATCGCGGCGCCGAGCACATCGGCCTTCAGTACCATGCCGGCGCCGCCGCCCGCAGGCGTATCGTCGACGGTGCGATGCCGGTCGGTGGCAAAGTCGCGGATCTGGACCGGCGCGCACGCCCATGTCCCGCTTTCGAGCGCGCGCCCCGCCATGCTGTGCCCCAGCGGACCGGGGAAGATGTCGGGATAGAGCGTGAGCGGGACGGCGGTGAAGGTCATGACGGCGGCTGCCATAGCGGCTCGGGCAGCAGGTGGCGATCCTTCTTCAATTCGGCGTGCAGCCATTCGCGGAAGCGCTCGATCTTGCGCACCCCGACGCGATTTTCGCGGTGGACGAGCCACAGGCCGGCGTCGGTCACATAGAGCGTGTCGAAAGGCTGGACCATCCGGCCGCTGGCAAGGTCGGCCTGCCAGAACAGCGGCGTCATCATTGCGACCCCGAAGCCTGCTTGCACCGCGCTCGCCTCCTGCAACTGGCTGTCGAGTTCGATGCCGAGGCGCGATGGCGCCAGCGGAGTCGCGACCCCTGCGGCGACGAACCAGTCGGCCCACCAGCTGTCGTTCGGGGCGAGCCGCTGGACGCGCAGCAGGTCGGCGGGTTCGCGGATCGCATGCTCGGCGATGAACGACGGCGCGGCGAGCGGTGCCAGCGTCTGGCGGAGCAGAAAGTCGCTGCGCAGGCCGGGCCACGGGCCCATTCCAAGGCGGATCGCGACATCGACGTTCGAGGCGTCGAAATCGACCAGATCGTTGCTCATCGACATGCGCACAGCAAGGTCGGGATAAGCAAGCTGGAAGCGGCCGATGCGCGCGCTCAGCCACGCGCCGCCGAAGCTCGTCACGGCGCTGATCGTCAGCACGTCGGTCTCGTCGCTGCCAAGTGCAGCGAAGGCATCGTGCATCGCGGCAAAGGCGGCGCGGATCGCGGGAAACACGCGTTGCCCGGTCTCCGACAGCCGCACGCGCCCCTTCTCGCGCACGAACAGCGCGCGGCCGAGGCGGTCTTCCAATTGGCGGACCTGATAGCTGACCGCCGCCTGCGTCATCCCCAGCTCCTCGGCGGCGCGCGAGAAGTTTTCCAGCCTTGCAGCCGATTCAAAGGCGCGGACGGCAGCGAGGGGCGGCAGCTTCGGCATCGCCCGAATATAAGGCAAGCTTATACCTTTGTGCAAAGCTTTAATTGGCGAAGGCTCCAGCGAAGGCGCATCTGCGCGGTATCGCAACCGATGGAGACAGACGATGATGGATGAAATCTGGATGCGGAGCTGGAACGCCGATCATGCGCGCTTCAGCGCCGACCTCGACCGCGGCTTCGCGCAGCTCGGTGCCGCCTTGAAACCGCTTTTCGCCCGGCGTCCGCGCGGCGCGGCCAAAGCGGCACCGGTTCGCCCCGCGAGCTAGTCGCGTGCCGGACGAAGGCGCAGGGCCTGCACCGTCAGCGGATGCGTCGGTGCCAGCAGAATCTGACCGTCGAGCTTGCCGCGCTCGCAGTTGAGCCGGAACACCGCCCCCAGCGCGCCGCGCGCGACCGGCGGCTCGGCGGTTGGACACGCACCAAGTTGCGCCTTCAGCGCTGCCAGATCCTTCGCCCATAGCGCCGCCGAGCGGTCCATCAGGAAGTTCATCGCCAGCCGATCCTGCATCGGCGCCAGGTCGCCCGCGTCATAGACCGCGCGCGCCACCGCGATCATCGCGACCATGTCGGGCGTCACCGGCACTGACCGGCCTTTGAGCAATCCCGCCCTCTCCATCGCCACCGCCGTGTCCCAGGCGGGCGCCGACGGCCCGGCATAGGTGCGGTTCGACAGCGCAAAGACGCCGGCGCCGAAGTCGGGCATCAGCATCACATGGCTGCCATAGCCCGGATAGCCACCGCCGTGCGACAGGGTGAGCCCGAGGTCGCAGTCCTGCGCGACGCGCCACCCCATGCCATAGGCCGCGGCCTGCTTGCACGCCGTCTCACCGCTCGCGCCGGCGCGCGTTGCCAGCGAGACGAAGTTCAGGCCCTGCGCGATCTCGCGCACCGTTGCGCGGCGGATTGGCCCAGCATCGGCCTCGTTGCGCGGCGGCCAGGCAGACAGCAGAAAGGCATAATGCGCGCGCGGCGCGCGCGTCACGTCATAGCCGCTGGCCTCCATCCCAAGCGGGCGGAGGATGGTGATGCGGACATAGTCGGCATAGGGCATTCCCGATGCATTGGCGACGATGCGGCCGAGCAGCGCATAGCCGAAGTTCGAATATTCGAACCGGCTCTGCGGCGCTTGTGTGAACGGGACGCCGGCGGCCAGCATCTTCGTGAAATCATCCTGCGACAATGTCTGCTGGCGGTCGCCCCACGGATCGTCGGTGACGAACCCCGCGACATGGTGGAGCAGATCGCGCACGCGGATGCGCGGACTGTCCGCGGTCGGATAGGTCCAGCGCTTCATTTCGGGCACATAGTCTTCGGCCAGATCGTCGAGCCGCAGCTTGCCCCTGTCGCGCAGGTTGAGCACTGCCAGCGCGGTGAAGGCCTTGGTCATCGAGGCGATCCGGAACAGCGTGTCGCCGTCGACCGGCGTTCCGGTCGTCACATCCTGGACCCCGCGCCCCTTCAGATAGACGAGCTTGCCATCCTGCACGATGCCATAGACGAGACCCGGGATATGCTGATCGGCCTGATAGCGGGCAAAGAGCGCGTCGATCTGAGGCGCGATTTCGTCGAGGCTCTGCCCCGCGCTTTCCTGCGCGAGCGCAGGCGACGCACAGCCGAGCATCACCGCGACACCAACGGCCGATTTCCAACGCATGACGATCCTTTCGCAAACGGACGAGCGCCGCAGGCTAACAGCCGGCCGGTACGGCGGCAATCCGCCGCGGCCGGCCGTTAGGACTGGCTATGGCTGCAACGCCCGTGCGCGTCGCCGACGCGTCGTCACCCCATGACGAACGCGTTGAGCTTGTTGCCGTCGGGGTCGCGAAAATAGCCCGCGTAAAAGCCTTCGCCGCGCGGACCGGGGGCGCCTTCGTCGCTGCCGCCATGCGCCAGCGCGATATCATAGAGGCGCTGGACCTGATCGGTGTCACTGGCCTCCAGCGCCACCATCACGCCATTGCCGACGGTCGCGACGTTGCCGTCGAACGGCTTGGTCAGGCCGATGCCCGCGCCGCCGCCTTCCTTGCCCCAAGCGATGAAATTGTCGAATTCCATCATCCGCGGCACGCCCAGTTCGGCGGCGATCGCGTCGTAAAAAACCGCCGCTTTGGCAAGGTCATTGGTGCCGAGCGTCACATATCCGATCATTGGTCATCTCCCGATTCGTTGCAGAAAGAACATATCAGGAACAACGCTTGCGGCAAGCAAAGAAAAGGGCGCCCGGACCATATCCGGGCGCCCCTTTGAAACGCTGCAGAAACCGCGCGATTACGGCTTGATGCGGATCGCGATAAACGCCGACGGCCCGCCGCGGCGGAGAATTTCCATCAGCACCGCGTCGCGGCCAGCCTTCTTCGCTTCCGCCACCGCCTTGGCCAAGCCCTCGCTCGTCGTCACCGGGGTGCGGTTGACGCTGAGGATTACGTCGCCGCGGCGCAGGCCCTTGCGGCCGGCATCGCTGTTGCTCGACGCGGCGCCGATGACGAGGCCCTTGGTCGAGGCATCGACGCCGACGGCGCGCGCGATGTCGGGGGTCAGCGTCTGCACCGCCAGGCCCAGATTGTCCTGGACCGCCTTGTCCGAAACGCTGCCGCTGTTGTCGTCGGGCGTCGCCTGATCGTCTTCGGGGTCGAAATCATTGCCCGCGAGCTGGTCTTCGGGCGGACGCGTCCCGACGACGGCGTTGAGCGTCATCGTCTTGCCGTCGCGCACGACCTCGATCGGGATACGCGTCCCCGGCTTGGTGTTCGCGACGATGTAGGACAGCGTCTGCTGCGGCGTCACATCCTTGCCGTTGACCTTGGTCACGACGTCGCCGCGCTTGATCCCCGCCTTCGCCGCGGCACCATCATCCTCGACGCGCTGGACGAATTCGCCGCGATCCTTGGGCAGGCCGAGCGCCGCCGCCATATCTTCGCCGACCGGGGCGATGCCGATGCCCAGATAGCCGCGCTCGACACGCTCGCCGGCGCGCAGCGCGTTGATCACCGGGATCGCCGCATCGGCCGGGATGGCGAAGTTGACGCCGATGTTCGCGCCGACGGGCGAGATCAGCATGTTGTTGATGCCGACGACATTGCCGTGCAGGTCGAACAGCGGACCACCCGAGTTGCCGCGATTGATCGCCGTGTCGGTCTGGATGTAGCGGTCATAGGCACCGCCGTTGCCGATATTGCGCTGCACCGCCGAGATGATGCCGGCGGTGACGGTCGAGCCGAGGCCGAGCGGGTTGCCGATCGCGACCACCCAGTCGCCGACGCGCGCCTTGCCGCTGTCGCCGAATTTCACGAACGGCATGCCGGTCGCGTCGATCTTGAGCAGCGCAAGGTCGGAGGCGACGTCGCGGCCGACGATCTTGGCCTGAAATTCCTTGCCGTTGGTCAGCGTCACGGTGACCTGATTCACCTGCTCGCCGCGCGGGCCGCCGGTGACGACATGGTTGTTGGTGACGATATAGCCGTCGTCGGAGATCAGAAAGCCCGAACCGCCGCCCTGCTGTTCCTGCGTGACCGGTTCGCGCGTTCCCGCGAACGGATCGAGCCGGACGCCCAGCGTAACTTCCTGCTTGGTCGAGATGTTGACCACTGCGGGCTGCAGCTGCTCGACCAGGTCGGCGAAGCTTTCCGGCGCGCCGGCGCGCGGAACCGCCTTCGCGATTTCGCTGCGCTCGTTCTGCGCGACCTGCGCGATAACGGGCGACTGGGTGACGAGCGCGAGCGCTGTGCCACCCACCAGCAAAGCCGAAGTGATGCCATAAACATAACGCACGATCGCAAATCCTTCTCTCTTGCGAAAAAACCCAAGGACCCCGGCAGGCTTCATTTGGGGCCGTGCGGCTGAACGGCAATTGAACATGAACGGCGACTGCACGTCCGGTTCATCCGCCGTCCGGCCCCTATCCGCCGCTGAAGCGCTTCAGATATTCATTGTCGGGCGACATGATGATCGACGTTCCGCCCTTGTTATTCTCACCCAGGAATGTCTGACGATAGCTCTGCATGGCGCGATAGAAATCGTAGAATTCGGGATCCTTGCCAAAGCTGGCGGCATAGATGCGCGCGGCTTCGCCATCGGCGTTACCGCGAATGATCTGTGCTTCCTTCTGCCCTTCGGCGCGGATCGCGATCGCTTCCTGCTGGCGCGCGGTGCGCATGCGGTCATAGGCCGCCTGCAGCGTCGCGCCTTCGGGGAGGTCGGCGCGCTTGATCCGCACGTCGATGATCTCGGCGCCATATTTGTGCGCCTCGCGATTGAGCGCGACCTGGATATTGTCCATCACCGCACCGCGTTCGGGCGAGAGCAGGGTCGCGAAGGTCCGCTTGCCCAGTTCGTTGCGCAGCGACGAGCCGAGGATCGTCGCAAGCTGCTGCTGCAATTTATCCTCGGTCCGGATCGCGGTGTACATGCGCACCGGGTTGGTGATGCGGAAGCGTGCGAAGGCATCGACCTGCAGCCGTTGCTGGTCGGTCGACAGCACCTGCTGGCGCTCCATGTTGATGCCCAGGATGCGCTTATCGATATATTGGATCCCATCGGTGAACGGCACGCGCAGGACAAGGCCCGCACCCGACCGGCCGAATTCCTCGTGCGGCTTGTAGCGGTTCACCGTGCGCTCGATTTCGCCGAAGCGCAGGATCAGCGCCTGCTTGTCTTCGGGAACGATCGCCAGCGTCTGCGACAGGATGACGAGTATGGCGACGAGGCCGACGAGCAGCCGCATCGGGTGGCGGGTGATCGATTCGAACATCACTGGCCTCCCTTCGCCGCATCGGACGCGGCGTCGGACGCCGCGCGCGCGCGCCGCTGGACTTCGCTCAGCGGCAGATAGGGGGTGACGCCGCGCGCCTCGACAATCGTCTTGTCGACGTTCGACAAAACATTCTCCATCGTTTCATAATAGAGCCGCTTGCGGGTCACGCCCGGTGCCAGCTTATATTGTTCGTAAATCTTGTCGAACGCCGAGGTGTCACCGCGTGCGCGTTCGAGCACCTGCTGTTCATAGGCGCGCGCCAGGTTGATCGACGATTCGCGTTCCTGCCGCGCCGCCGTCACCTCCTTGAACGCCTCGTCGACCTGCTTCGGCGGATCGGCCTGGCGGATCGCGATGCCCTGAATCGTCACGCCGGCGCGATACTGATCGAGCAAGGCCTGCATGCGCTGCTGGACCTGCGTCTCGATCTCGACGCGGCCGGGGCCGATCGCCTGCACCAGATCGAAATTGGCGACCGTCGCGCGCATCGCGCTTTCGGCGACCTCGCGGATCGTGCCGTCGGGATCGGCGAGCTGGAAGATATAGAGTTCGGGGTCGCGGATCGACCAGCGCACTTCATAGGCCAGATCGACGATGCTCTGGTCGCGGGTGAGCACGAAATTCTCGTCGCTCGCATTGGGCGAGCCGACCTGCATCGTGCGGATCGCGCGCACGTCTTCCATGCGGATGCGCTCGATCGGCGCCGGCCAGGTGAATTTCACGCCGGGGCCGACGGTGCGCGAATAGCTGCCGAGCCGGGTGACGACGCCTTCCTTTTCGGGCGGCACGATGTGGAAGGAGGAAAAGAGGAACCACACCGCAACGAGCGCACCAACGCCCCATTTCCACAGCCGGGCCGATTCGGGCATCTGCAAATTGCCGCCGCCTCCACCCGAACCGCCGCCGCCGAAGCCGCCGCGTCCCTTGCGCAGTAGTTCGTCGAGTGCGGAGGGGCCGCGCGGCTTGCGCCCGCGCAGTCCGTCGGGATCGGGCGTCACCCAGGGATTGCGCGGACCCGACCGGTCGTCGCCGTCGCCGTTATCCTTCGGGCCATTGCCCCACGGACTGTTCGCCATCAGCGCAATCTGATGGAAAAATTGCCGCACTCCCTGCGGGGCGCGGCCTCCCATGCTGCCATCACTTTTGTTGCTCATGAATGCTTTTATAGGGGCGGCGCGCGCGATTAACAGGGGGGCCAGGCGAAAATGGGTGGCAATCGCCCCGCTTATCCCTATCTGCCGCGGACATGACCGATATCGCCATCCTTGCCAGTCTCGCCACCGATCTGACCGGCGGCCGCACGTCGGGGCTTCGCTATCTCGACGATCAGGGCACGCTCGCGATCGTGCTCGACGTCACCGGGCTCGCCGAAGACGACCGCAAACCGCTCGAGGAAAAGCTCCGCACGGGCCTGCTCGCCCGCTCCGGCGTCACCAGCGTCCGCGTCGCCATGACCGCCGAGCGCAAGGCGATGACGATCATCGCGGTGGGCAGCGGCAAGGGCGGGGTCGGCAAATCGACGCTCGCCGCCAATCTTGCTGTCGCGCTGCGCCGCGCCGGCGTGAAGGTCGGACTGGTCGATGCCGACATCTACGGTCCGTCGCAGCCGCGCCTGATGGACAGCGAGGGCGTGAAGCCCGAAGCGCGCGGATCCAAGCTCTCGCCGGTGCAGAGCGCCTATGGCGTTCCGATGCTGTCGACCGGCCAGATCGCCGCGCCGGGTCAGGCCATCGCCTGGCGCGGCCCGATGGCCGGCCGCGCGCTCGAACAGCTGATCGACGCGAGCTGGGGCGATATCGACACGCTCGTCGTCGATCTGCCGCCCGGCACCGGCGACGTCCAGCTCACCATGATCCAGAAGCACAAGCCCACCGGCGCGGTCGTCGTCTCGACGCCGCAGGATCTGGCGCTGATGGACGCCGCGCGCGCCGTCTCGCTGTTCGAACAGGCCGACGTGCCGATCATCGGCGTCGTCGAGAATATGGCGGGCTATGCCTGCCCGCATTGCGGCGAGGTCAGCGACCCGTTCGGAAGCGGCGGTGCCGAGGCCGCGGCGAAGGAGATGGAGCTCGATTTTCTTGGCCGCGTGCCGCTGTCGATGGGCATCCGTCTCGCGAGCGACGGCGGCGTCCCGCCCGCCGCCGGAACCGATCCGCTGGGCGAGCCGTTCCACGCGATAGCCGCGAAGGTCGCGGCGTGGCTCGCGGCACGAAAGGGCAGATGATGGCGATCAACGACGAGGCTGAAATTCGCGCCCTGCTCGAACGGCCGCGCCGCATTGCCGTCGTCGGCGCCTCGCCCAATCCCGCACGCCCCTCGAACGGCGTGCTCGCCTTTCTGGTCGCGCAGGGGCACGACGTGATTGCGGTCAATCCCGGCCATGCCGGCAAGACGATCCACGGCGCCCCCGTCGTCGCGACGCTCGCCGACGTCGAACCGGCGGCCGAGATCGTCGATGTCTTCCGCAACAGCGCCGACGCGGGCGCCGCCGTCGACGATGCGATCGTCCACGGCGCGAAAGCGGTGTGGATGCAACTCGGCGTCATCGACGAAGCCGCCGCGCGCCGCGCCGAAAAGGCGGGGCTGGCCGTCGTCATGGACCGCTGCCCCAAGATCGAGATTCCGCGGCTGGGCCTGCTGCGCTAGCGCTTACGAAAGGCTTTGCGTCGCCGACTCGCCGCGATTATCAGCAGCGGGGATGACCGGCATTCGGGACAAAGTGGGGACCAAGAAATCGCGCCTGCCGCATGTCAGCCGCCGGTCGCTGCTCGTCGGCGCCACCGCGGCGGGCGGACTCGCGCTGGCCTGGTCATTCTGGCCGCGTCATTATGCACCCAACCTGACCGCCGCGCCCGACGAACATATCTTCAATGCCTTTCTGAAGATCGGCGACGACGGGCATGTCGCGGTCATCGTGCCGCAATGCGAGATGGGACAGGGCGTCACCACGCTACTGCCGCAGATCATTGCCGACGAGCTGGGGGCCGACTGGCGCACCATCGCGGTCGAAACCGCGCCGATCAGCCCGCTCTATGCCAACACGCTGCTCGTCGACGAGGATAGCGCCACCTTCATGCCGCGCGCGCTGGTGCCCGATGTCGTCGCCGACGTGCGTAGCTGGGTCCGACGCGAATGGGCGGTGCGCCATGCGGTGATGCTGACTGCCAACAGCTCGTCGGTCCGCATGTTCGAGGGGCCGTGCCGCGACGCCGCGGCGCAGGCCCGCGCGCTGCTGATGATGGCGGCGGCGAAGCGGTGGGACGCCGACTGGCAGGATTGCGACACGCAGGACGGTTTCGTCACCTGGAAGAACCGCAAGCTGCGCTTCGGCGAGGTCGCGGCGGTGGCGGCGACGCTCGATCCACCCGCCGAGCCCGTCTATCGCGCCAACAACAATGACCCGCTCTACGGCAAGGAGCTGACGCGGCTCGACCTGCCGGCAAAGGTCGACGGGTCGGCCAATTTCGCCGGCGACATCCGCCTTCCCGACATGGTTTTCGCCGCGATCCGCCAGGGACCGTTCGGCGCCACCCGGCTCAAGAGCATCGACCGCAAGGCGGGGATGGCGTCGCCCGGCCTGCTCGACATCGTGCTGCACGACCGCTGGATCGCGACCGTCGCGCGCAACTGGTGGGCCGCGAATCGCGCGCTCGACCGCTTCGCACCGCAGTTCGAAACCGCCGGTCCGCCGATTTCGAGCGCCGGCATCGACAAGGCGCTGAAGGCCGCACTGAAAGCCGACGGCTATCGAATCGCCAAAAAGGGCGATGTCGCCGAGGCGATGGAGGGGCGCCCGAAGATTTCGGCGCATTACGCCGTCGCGCCCGCGCTTCATGCGCCGATCGAGACGCGCACCGCAACCGCCGCCCCGGACGGTGAACGGCTGCGCCTGTGGGTCGCGACGCAGGCGCCCGCCCAGTGCCGCGAAGCGGTCGCGCGGGCAGTCGGATTGCCGCCGGGCAAGGTGACGCTGTTCCCGATGATGGCGGGCGGATCGTTCGACGCCTGCCTCGATCACAGCGTCGCGGTGCAGGCGGCGATCATCGCGACGCAGATTAAGCGCCCGGTGCAGCTCGCCTGGTCGCGCGCCGAGGAAATCATGCGCGACATTCCGCGCGCGCCGGCACGCGCCAAAATCTATGCGACGCTCGACGCCGCGGGCGGGATCGACGCGCTCGTCGCGCGGATCGCGGTGCCATCGACCAACCATGAATTCCGCGCCCGCCTGTTCGACGGAACCCCGGCCGACGTCGCGCAGCGCGAGGCGGCGGGAACGCCCGACGCCGCAGCGGTCGAGGGCGCGGGCGGACCCTATAATTTCCGCCATTTCGCGGTCGATCATTGCCCCGCCGACATCGGCCTGCCGACCGCGCGCTGGCGCGGCAACGCCGATAGCTACACCGCCTTCTTCACCGAATGTTTCATCGACGAAATGGCGGCGCGCGCCGGTTCGGACGCGCTGTCGTACCGGATGGCGATGCTTGGACAGGCGCCGCTGCTCGCGCGCTGCCTGCTCACCGCGACTAGCCTTGCGGGATGGGAGGGGGGCCTGTCGGGCACGGCACAGGGCCTTGCCTGCCATTCGATGCGCGGCAGCCACATCGCGCTCGTCGCCACCGCGCGGCCCAGCGACCGGGGGTTGCAGGTCGAACAGATCGTCGCCGTCGTCGACGCCGGGCGGCTCGTCAATCCGGCGATCGCACGCCAGCAGATCGAGGGCGGGCTGGTCTTCGGTCTCGCCGCCGCGGTCGGCGCGACGACCGATTATGACGGCGGCGTCGCGACCGCGCGCAAGCTCGGCCAGCTTGGCCTGCCTCGCCTGTCGCAAGTGCCACAGATCGTCGTCGAATTCATCGACAGCGACCGCGATCCCGGCGGCGTCGGCGAAATCGGCGTGCCCGTCGTCGCGCCGGCGATCGCCAATGCAATGTTCGCCGCAACCGGTCGCCGAATCCGCCGCATTCCGCTATCGCCCGATCCGCTATGATCGAACGCCCCCCTTCCCATCCCGCGGTGCCCGCGCCGCGCATCGGCGTGCTGCTCGTCAACCTCGGCACCCCCGACGCGCCCGAACCCGGGCCGGTACGCCGCTATCTGCGCGAGTTCCTGTCCGACCGGCGCGTCGTCGAAATCCCGTCGCTGCTGTGGCAGCCGATCCTGCGCGGCATCATCCTCAACACGCGACCGAAAAAATCGGCCCATGCCTATGCACAGGTTTGGACCGACGAAGGCTCGCCGCTCGCCGCGATCACGCGGCGTCAGGCAGGGGCATTGCAGACGGCGCTCGGCGCGGATGTCCGCGTGTCCTGGGCGATGCGCTATGGCGCTCCGGCAATCGGCGGCGCGATCGACGAACTTGTCGGCGAAGGGTGCCGCCGCATCCTGATTGCGCCGCTCTATCCGCAATATTGCGCCGCGACGACGGCAACGGTGGTCGATGCGGTCGGCGCGCATCTTGCGCGCCTGCGCTGGCAACCCGCGCTGCGTTTCCTGCCCCCCTATCACGACGATCCCGCTTATATCGCGGCGCTTGCCGCGTCGGTCGAGGCGGGGGTCGCCGCGCTCGATTTCGCGCCCGATACGCTCGTCGCCAGTTTTCACGGCATGCCCGAACGGACGCTGCATCTGGGCGACCCTTATCATTGCCAGTGCGTGAAGAGCGCGCGGTTGCTGTCCGAAGCGATCGGGCGGCCGGTCGAGATTGCCTTCCAGTCGCGTTTCGGACGCGCCAAGTGGCTCGAACCCGCGACCGACGCGCTGCTCGAACGGCTCGGCCGCGAGGGGCGCCGCGTGGCGATTTTCGCGCCGGGTTTTTCGGCCGATTGCCTCGAAACGCTCGAAGAGCTCGCGATCCGCGGCAAGGAACAGTTCGAGGCGGCGGGTGGGCGCGACTTCGCCTATCTTGGCTGCCTCAACGACACCCCGCCGGGGATGGCGATGCTCGAGGCGCTCGTGCGGCGCGAACTCACCGGATGGCATTGAAATAGCGGGCGCTTACCTCCTGTTTAACTCTGCGCCTTAAGCTCTGTTTCCAGCGGCTTCCGGCATGTTGCGCCGGCACCCGCGCGGAGACATGCGATGAGCGAACTCGACCGGGCAGCCATGACGCTCGCCGGCCTGACCCTGGCCTTTCTGCTCGCCGTCGCCATCGTCTGGTGGATACGCCGCCCCCGCCCGCAGGTTACGCTGCCCAAGAGCCCCAAAATGCCGCGCGAAATCCGCATGCCGCGGCTGTCGCGCCGCGCCGAACCCGAAATCGAGCCGGTCGAAATCGCGCCCGCGCGCCTCGCGCGGCTGCGCGCCCAGCCGGTCTATGATCCGTTGCCCGAAGACGAACCGCCGACCGAGGTGGCTCCGATAGCCGCCGAAACCGAATCGCCACCGGACCCTCTGCCGCCCGAACCGATCGAGGCGATGCTTGCGGCGCAGGTTCAGGCGGTCGAGGCGCAGGCCCATGCCGCACCGGAGCCGTCGCCCATCGCGGACAATCCCATATCCGGTCACGCCGTGCCTGTCGGCCAGGCGCGACTGGTCGCGCAAATCCCGCCGCGCGACGCGATCCTGACGCGCAACTGGCTCGGCGGACGCCCGCGCCTGCCGGACGCAATGCCCTGGCCGCGGATCGATGGTACCGATGCCGACTTCATCGCGCAGATCGCCTGCGCCGACCTGCCTGCCGGACTCTGGGACGGGTTGGGGCCGCGCACCGGGGCGCTCGCCTTTTTCGTCCATCCCGAAACGGGCGCGGCGACGGCGCTCCATTTGCCCGAGGTGGGACCGCCACGCGCGGCGCCCAAACCCGTCGGCCGCGCCTATTTCCGTCCCGCCGGGCTCGATGATGATGCGCTGCACCGCCTCGCGGTGCGGGCCTTTCCCGAATGGGCGGTCGACGTCCGCGGCCCCGAAGCGCCCGACACGCCAGCCGGGGTGGACGCCGCCGACGCCTTTTTCGCGGCCACGGGCTATGATCTTGCCGACCCGGCCTTTCATCCGTTCGACTGGCCGACGATGACCGCGCTGGCGGCCCTGCTCGCCGCCCGACTTCCCGCACTCGAAACCGGTCCGCCGCCGCCGCCCGACGCAAGCGACGAACTGACCGAGGCGCTGGCCGATGCCGCGGCAACCAACCGCGACGCGGCCGAGCGCGCGCGCGAGATATTGGCGATCATCGACGAAAGCGCGGGGCAGGACGGCTTTTCGGCCTCCGACGCGACCGCGGTGATGACCGCGCTGCACGCGATCCACTGGTCGCGGGTGGTGGTCGAAAGCGACCCCGAAAGCGGCGAAGACCGTACCGAAACCATCACTTTGCCGCTGACGCGCCACCATCCGGATGCCGATCTGTGGGTCAGCGACTATCGCGCGCTGCTCTTTGATCACGCGCGTCATCGCTGGTGCGCCGACCCCGATTCGCTTTCGGCCCCGGCCCGCGCGCTGTTCGAGCCCGTCTGGGCCGCACTCGCCGCCGCCGAGGCGCCTCTCGTGGGCGGGCAGCCGCGCCACTATGCGCCCGGCTTCGACGAGGAGCGCGACGCGATGCTCGTCGAATTGCCCGCAAGCGCCTTGACCGGCATCGCGCCCGCGCAGGGCGCCAGCCTGATCCTCGCGATCCGCAAGGCCGATCTCGCCGTCGGAAATTTTACGACGCTGAAGGCACTGACCGGAAACTGAAAAACTTTCCCCGCAAAGCCGCGCGATTGACGTTCCGGTCAACTTGCGGCCGCTCCACGCGCGCCCTAATCAACAACAAAGCAAGATTGTGTGGGAGAGCGAATTCATGACACGCGTAGCAATCGTCACCGGCGGCAGCCGCGGCATCGGCGAGGCCATTTCGCTGGCGCTGAAGGATATGGGCGTCCGCGTCGCCGCTAATTATGCAGGCAATGACGAAAAGGCGCGCGCCTTCACCGAGCGCACCGGCATACCCGCCTATCGCTGGGACGTCGGCGACCATCGGGCCTGCCTCGACGGCTGTGCACAGGTTGCCGCAGACCTCGGCCCGATCGACATCGTCGTCAACAACGCCGGGATCACCCGCGACGGCACGCTGGCACGCATGACCTTCGACGACTGGAACGACGTCATGCGCATCAATCTGGGCGGCTGTTTCAACATGGCCAAGGCCACCTTCGGCGGCATGGTCGAACGCGGCTGGGGCCGTATCGTCAACATCGGCTCGATCAACGGCCAGGCGGGCCAATATGGTCAGGTCAACTATGCCGCGGCCAAATCGGGCATCCACGGCTTTACCAAGGCGCTGGCGCAGGAAGGCGCCAAGAAGGGCGTGACCGTCAACGCGATCGCGCCGGGCTATATCGACACCGACATGGTCGCCGCCGTTCCCGCCCCGGTGCTTGAAAAGATCGTCGCGAAAATCCCGGTGGGGCGCCTCGGCCACGCCGAAGAAATCGCCCGCGGGGTCGCCTTTCTGTGCAGCGAGGATGCGGGCTTCGTCACCGGGTCGACAATGTCGATCAACGGCGGACAGCATATGTATTGACGGACCGAGGGCGCCAGTGAAGGCGTTCGCAAAGCGAACGAAGAGCTGGCAACCGGTGGTGAAGCCACGGCCCGGCTCGGCCAGCGGGGAGGCGATCCGAAAGATCGCCGAGCCCGTCTGACGTCACGGCGACGGCTTTGCCGTCGCCGCCAGGCGCGGCGCCGGTTCGACACCCCTCGACTTCGCGCGATGCGAACGGCAAACAGGATGCATGGCTGCCCCTCTCCACCCCCCCGTCAAACGCTCGGTGACGATTGCCGGGCACCCGACGTCGATCAGCCTCGAGCCCGTCTTCTGGGACGCGCTGGAAGTCTCGGC
>LUMV01000225.1_pt1 | contig 16845 bp, 16 predicted proteins | sample 729731 | NCBI WGS metagenome assembly LUMV01 (sample SAMN03860301, study PRJNA289734) | marine metagenome | biome: seawater column; feature: ocean; material: water; isolation source: Red Sea water column Station 192 - depth 200m | place: Saudi Arabia: Red Sea | collected 2011-10-15 | depth 200 m
GTTCGTGATCGACCCCGCGCAGCAGCGCGAGCGTTGCCGCATCGTCGGCGCGGCATTCGATACCGATCGCGCCCTGCGACGCGGCGGGCAAGAGTATCTCCGCCGGCTGCACCGTTCCGACCGCACGCATGCCAAGCCGTTCGAGCCCCGCCGCGGCGAGCAGGGTCGCATCGACCTCCCCCGCCGCCAGCTTGCCGAGCCGCGTCGCGACATTGCCGCGCAGCAGCGTCGTTTCGAGGTCAGGACGCAGGCGGCGGACCTGCGCGGCGCGGCGCGGGCTGCTCGTACCCAGCCGCGCGCCGTGCGGCAGGTCGGCGATCGCCTCAGCCGCGATCCCGTCGCGAACCACCAGCCGGTCGCGCGGGTCGGCGCGCTCGAGCATGGCGCCGAGCGCGAAGCGCGGATCACGCAGCGTCTCGACATCCTTCAGACTGTGCACGGCGATGTCGATCCGCCCACCGTCGAGCGCCGCGTCGAGCTCGCGCGTCCACAGCGCCTTACCGCCTACCTCGGCGAGCGCGCGGTCCTGGATCTTGTCGCCGGTGGCGGTCATCGGAACGATTTCGATCGCCTCGGGCGCGATGCCATAGGCGGCGATCAGCGCCGCGGCGGCCATATTGGCCTGCGCCATTGCCAGCGGCGAGGCACGCGTGCCGAGGCGGAGCGGGCGGTCGGGCGTGGGAAGCGGAATCGAAGCCATGCGCGCCTGCTAGGGCTTCGGCGCGCGAAAGAAAAGGTGGCGCACGGTCTTGCAGGGACTCGATCGTCCGCCGCTTGCCCCCGCCCCCCTGGCACGGGTAAGGGGGCGCAACATTATGTCTCTCATCCTTGGCCTCGAATCGAGCTGCGACGAAACCGCGGCAGCGCTCGTCACCGACGACCGGCGCATCCTCGCGCATCGGGTCGCGGGACAGGAGGCCGAGCACCGGCCCTATGGCGGCGTCGTTCCCGAAATCGCGGCGCGCGCGCATGTCGACCGCCTCGCCCCGATCGTCGAAGGCGTGCTCGCCGATGCCGGGGTGACGCTCGCCGATGTCGATGCCATCGCCGCGACCGCCGGCCCCGGGCTGATCGGCGGCGTCATGGTCGGGCTGGTCACCGGCAAGGCGCTCGCCCATGCGGCGGGCAAGCCGCTGATCGCGATCAACCATCTCGAAGGCCATGCGCTCAGCCCGCGGCTCGCCGACCCCGACCTTCGCTTTCCCTATCTGCTACGCGAGGCCTTCGACAAGACCGCAAAGCTGCTCGGGCTCGGCTATCCGGGCGGTCCGGCGGTCGAACGGCTTGCGGCGGACGGCGATCCGCATGCGGTGCCGCTCCCCCGCCCGCTGGTCGGTAGCGCCGAACCGCATTTCTCCTTCGCCGGTCTCAAGAGCGCGGTGGCGCGCGCGGTCGCATCGGGCGCGCACCGTCCCGCAGACGTAGCCGCGTCTTTCCAGCAAGCGGTCGTCGACTGCCTGATCGATCGCAGCCGCATCGCACTCGCCGCCTGCCCCGAAGCCACCGCCTTTGTCGTCGCGGGCGGCGTCGCTGCCAATGGTGCGATCCGCGCCGCGCTCACCGGCCTCGCCGCCGCGTTCGACAAGCTGTTTGTCGCGCCGCCGCTGTGGCTCTGCACCGACAATGGCGCGATGATCGCCTGGGCGGGCGTCGAGCGCTTCGCCGCGGGGCTCAGCGATCCGCTCGACACGGCGGCGCGGCCGCGCTGGCCGCTCGATCCCGCCGCCGAAGCCGTGCGCGGCGCCGGAGTAAAGGCATGACGCGCGACTGCATGACGTCATTTGAAAAGTTCGGCGTCGTCGGTGGCGGCGCCTGGGGCACGGCACTCGCCCAGCTTCTCGCCGCCGAGGGCGCACCGGTGCGCCTGTGGGCGCGCGAGGAAGACGTCGTGGCGGCGATCAACGCCGAGCATCGCAATCCACTGTTCCTGCCCGGTGCGGCGCTGTCGCCTTCGCTCACGGCAACGAGCGACCTTGGCGCGCTGTCGGGACTCGACGCGCTGCTCGTCGTCGTGCCGGTGCCCTATCTGCGCGCCGTGCTCGCGGCGCTGCCCGCAGGCGATGCGCCGCTGATCTTCTGCAGCAAGGGGATGGAGGCGGGCAGCTTCGACTTCCCGATCGACATCGCGCGCGAAATCTTTCCCGGCCGCGGCTTTGCCGTGTTGTCGGGGCCGACCTTCGCGCACGAGGTCGCGGCGGGGCTACCGACCGCAATCACGCTGGCGGCCGAGGACGCCGCGCTTGCCGAGGCGCTCGCCCGCGCGCTCGCCCGGCCGCATTTTCGTCCTTATGTATCGACCGACATGATCGGCGCCGAAATCGGCGGGGCGATCAAGAATATCCTCGCCATCGCCTGCGGCATCGTCGATGGCGCCGGGTTGGGGCTCAACGCGCGCGCCGCGCTGATCAGCCGCGGCTTTGCCGAGATGACGCGCTTCGGGCTCGCGCGCGGGGCGCAGGCCGAAACGCTCGCCGGGCTCGCCGGGCTGGGCGATCTCGTCCTGACCTGCACCTCGTCCAATTCGCGCAATTTCGCGCTCGGCCAGGGGCTGGGGCGCGGCGAAAGCGCTGCAACGCTGATGGCCGACCGCCGCACCGTTGCCGAAGGCGCATTCAGCGCCCCGGTGGTCGCCGCCGCCGCGCGCGCCGATGCGATCGACATGCCGATCACCGACGCGGTGGCGCGGCTCGTCGCGGGCGAAACGCGCGTCGCCGACGCCATTCAGGCCCTGCTCAGCCGCCCGCTGCGACCCGAAGGCCGATGATGCACCGCCGCCGATTGCCCGGATTGCCCGGATTGCCTAGCCCTTTTCCGCGCGCTAAACAGCGTGTAGGGGAGCAGCAGAAGGGGCGCCAGGCTTGAGCCAGACGGACAGCGCAGCCGCGCCCCCTTCCGCATCCACCGTGGCCGATCCGGTCGGGCAGGATGCTGACACCGCCGCGCTCGCCAAGGGCGGCCGCACCAATTTCTTCGGCTTCATCCTGCGCCTCGTCGCGCGCCTGCCCTTTCTCTATTTCGCCGGGCGCTGGTATGGCCCCGAAGCGGTCGGCCGCTTCGCCTTTGCCGTGCTCGTGATCGAGCTGATCGCGCAGCTTGCGACGCTCGGGCTCAAGCGCGGCCTCGCCGAACAGCTCAGCAAGCCGGGCGCCGATCATCGTCATATCGTGTGGGACGGCATGTTCGTCGCCTTCCTCGCCTCGGCGTTCGGCTCGGCGATTCTCTTCGCCTTTCCGCAGCTCATGTTCCCCTCGGGCGATATCGACGGCTGGGATCGCTGGGTGGCGATCACCGTCTTCGCGATCGCCGGGGCCGACATCGCACTCGCCGCCTGCGCCTATCGCTACGACATCGGCGCTACGGTCCGCGCGCGTTCGATCGTCGAACCCTGGGCGATCAGCGCCGCCGCGTTCGGCTTCGCCTTCTATTCGCTGCGCGACGGGTTGATCCTTTCCTACGCCGCCGCGATGATCGCGACCTTCTTCACCGCGCTCATTCCGATGATTCGCCACTATGGCGGCCCCGGCGTCTGGCGCCCGCATCCCGCGCAGCTCATCTCGCTCGCCCGCCGCAACGCGCCGCTCGCCGCTGCCGATGCGATCGAATGGGGAACCCGCCGGCTCGACCTGTTCATCCTCGGCCAGTTCACCTCGCCCGCGATCTACGGCATCTATTACATGGCGCAGCAGGTTGCCTCGCTGCCGCAGAAGCTCAAGACCAGCTTCGAGCCGATCCTCGGCCCCGTCATCACCCGCAATCTGGCGGAGAACCGCCTCGCCGCGGTCGCCGCGCAGGTCAGCCAGGTCGGCTTCTGGATCATCGCGGCGCAAGCAGGAATCGCGCTTGCGCTCGGCATTCCGGGCGAAGCGGTGATGGGCCTCGTCGGCCCGCAGTTCGTCGAGGGCAATGTCGCACTCGCCTTCCTGCTCGCGGCGGAGGTCGTGGCGGCGACGGCGGTGGTGAGCGAAGCCGCGCTCGTCTATGTCGCGCGCCACCGCAATCTGCTGATCAGCATCGCGACGCTCGCACTGCAGGCGGTGCTCAGCGTCGCGCTGATTCTCACCGCCAAGTCGATGGGGCTACCGCCGATCGCCTATGCCGGCGCCGTCGCGCTCGCGCTGATGCTCGCGCTCGGTTTCGCGTCGGTGGTGAAGGCGCGGCTGCTCGCGCGTATTCTCGGGGCGCCCGTCAACAGCCTGCGCTGGGCGCTCGTCTGGGCCACCGCCGGGGCGACGGTTCTCGGCTGGGGCGCGACGCAGATGCCCGAATGGGCCGAGCTGCTGATCGGCGTCCCCTTCATCCTCGGCATCTATGCGTGGCTGATCTGGACGCGCGGCTTCGGTCCGGCCGACCGGGCGCTGTTCCGCAAGCAGCCTGACGCGGCCGCCCCCGCAAGCTGAACCGCCGCATCAGCCGAGGCGCGCGGCGACCTCCGCTTTCAGATCGCTTTGCGCGCGCGGGCCGACCTGCGCGATGATTTCGCGCGCGCACACCGCACCCATCGTCAGGCAATCGGCGAGCGAACGGCCCTCGGCCTGACCCGCAAGGAAACCCGCCGCAAACAGGTCACCGGCGCCCGTCGTGTCGACGACCGTATCGATCGGCTCAGCGCCGACCGCGACGCGCTCGCCGTTCGCAACCGCGATCGCGCCCTTTTCGCTGCGCGTCACGACGAGCAGCGGTACGCGCGGTGCGATCGCCGCAACCGCGGCTTCGAAGTCCTGCGTTCCGGCGAGCGCGCAGATCTCGACCTCGTTGGCGAACAATATGTCGAACAATCCTTCGCCGATCAGCGCGCGGAAATCATCGCCATGGCGGTCGATGATGAAGGCGTCGGACAGGGTGAAGGCAACCTTTCGTCCGGCCCCGCGCGCGACGTCGATCGCGCGGCGCATCGCGGCGCGCGACAGCGGCGGATCCCACAGATAGCCCTCGAGATAGAGGATGTCGGCGTCGGCGATCCAATCTTCGGCGATCATCGCCTGTTCGAGCAGATGGCTTGCGCCGAGAAAGGTGTTCATCGTCCGCTGGCCGTCGGGCGTGACGAGGATCAGGCAGCGCGCGGTCGGCGCGCCTTCCTTGAGCGCCGGAGTTTCATAGGCGACGCCGAGCGCGCGCAGATCGTGGGTGAAGACGCTGCCGAGCTGGTCGTCGGCAACCTGGCCGATGAAGGCGCAGCGGCGGCCGAGCGCGGCTGAAAAATCCTGTGATGCGTGGGAAAATATGCCGCGCGCCTTAGGGGGCCGCGCGCGCCAAGGCAAGCGCGACGCTTGACGACGCAGCGCCCGCCGCGCCATTCGGACGCATGGCCCGTGCCGTCCAAGCCCTGTTCCTCGCCATCGGCGACCTGTCGAGCCCGCGGGTGCTGCGCATCCTGGCGATCAGCCTTGCCCTCACCCTGCTGCTGTTCATTGCGGCGGGCGCGACGCTTCTGGCTGGGGCGCGCTGGGCGCTCACGCATTGGCAGTGGCTGGGCGCGGCGGGGATCGACATGGCGAGCGTGCTGATCCTGCTGCTGCTGATCGCGGGGAGCTGGCTCTTGTTTCGCGCCGTCGCGATTGTCGTCGTCGGGCTGTTCGCCGACGCCATCGTCGCCGATGTCGAGGGGCGCCACTATCCCGCCGCCGCGGCAGGCGCGGTCGATGTCGGCTGGCGGCAGTCGGCCGCCCTCGCGCTCGCATCGCTCGCGCGCCTGATCCTTGGCAATCTTGCCGCGCTGCCCTTTTATGTCCTCCTCCTGGTGACGGGAATCGGCACGCCGATCCTCGCCCTCTTCGTCAACGCGCTGCTGCTCGGCCGCGATCTCGAGGCGATGGTCCTCGCGCGCCATCCCGGCCGGCCACGCCGCGAGCGGCGCGCGCGCTGGTCGCTCGGCCTGCTGTCCGCCGCAAGCTTTCTGGTTCCCGTCGCCAATCTGTTGGCGCCCATCGCGAGCGCGGCTATGGCCGTCCACATGCTCCATCTGCGCCGGGCAGACAGATAAAGGGGAACCGGCTTGACCCGCACCACCAACTTGGCCGCGCTCGCCGGCCTTTCGCTGATGCTCGGCGGCTGCGCCGCGACCGCGGTTCCGCGTGTAACACCGCCGCCGACGAACAGCGCCCCGGCGCCGCTCAACCCGCCGCGTATCACCCAGAATAATGCGCTCGTCGGGCGCGATGCCAACAGCGCGCTGCGCCTGTTCGGCAAACCGCGGCTCGACGTCAGCGAGGGCGCGGGTCGCAAGCTGCAAGTCGCCGGTTCGGCATGCATATTGGATGTTTATTATTACGCCCAGCGCTCAGGCGCCGAGGCGCTTGCCACCCATGTCGACGCGCGCACCCCCGACGGGCGCGACGCGAATGTCGACAGCTGCATCGCCGCGCTGCGGCGGTAGGGCAAAGATCGATCCGGAAATGAGTGCGCTAGGCGCGATCGATCGCGCCCGTATCGAGTAACGGCGCGGCGTCGATGTCGGCGGCGCCGAGCACGATCGCCAGCCGCTCGGCCGCGGCCAGGATCATCGCCTGTTCCCATGCGGGCAGCGCGGCGAAGCGGTCGGCGAATATCTGTTGCAGCATATCGGGCGCCTCGGCGACGCGGCGCTGACCCGCGTCGGTCGCGGTCAGCAGCATCTGTCGCTTGTCGCGCTCGCTTCGCGTCCGCGTCACCAGCTCCATGGCAACCAGCCGATCGACGATGGCGGTGATCGTCGCGTGGCTGAATTGCAGGCGCTGTGCGACCTGCCCCGGCGTGGCGCCCTGCGCCCCCGCCACATCGCGCAGCACGAGCAGCTGCGACGGCGTCAGGCCGGTCGCCGCGCCCAGCTTGCGGCTGCCCGTCTCGGTCGCGCGCAGGATGCGCCGCAGCGCGCGCAGGGTGGCGTTGGCAATTTCGGACTCCATCCCGCCTTGTTAGCCGCGCCCGCGGAGGGCGCCAATTGCAAAGTCGCGCCCGCCGGGATGCAGAATTTTATTTCATTATATGAAACATTATGGTCGCCGCGGGGTTGAACGAGGCGACGAACATCCTATATTTCGCGGCATACTGGGCCGGTTGGCTCGAATGTGCGCATAGCAATATTTCAGGAGATGAAAGATATTTGACCGGCCACAGGAACGGGACACGGCACCATCCACAAAGGAATCGCCGTCGGGCCGACCCGCCGCGTCGCTGCAATTTCGCAAGCCGGTCGCCACCGACGGCCCGGCGATCACCGCGCTGATCGCGGCCTGCCCGCCGCTCGACCGCAATTCGCGCTACTTCAATCTGATCCAGTGCACCCATTTCGCCGACAATTGCATCGTCGCCGAACGCGGCGGTCGCATTCTCGGCTGGATTTCGGGGCATCGCCCGCCCGCCGAACCAAGCGCCTTCTTCGTCTGGCAGGTCGCGGTCGCGCCCGAAGGACGCGGCCAGGGGCTCGCCAGCCAGATGCTCGACGAACTGCTCACGCGGCCGGCGCAGGCGGGCGTGACGCACGTTCTGGCGACGATCACCGCCGACAATGCGGCGTCGTGGGCGCTGTTCCACGGCCTTGCCCGGCGCCACGATACGACGCTCGACCGCAGTATCGTCTTCGAGCGCGACGCCCATTTCGCGGGCGTCCATCCCAGCGAGTTTCAAGCCCGCATCGGGCCATTCGCCATCGATACGACACCGACCGATACGACATCGCCTGAATGACTCAGGCACAATGACACAGGCAGAATAGGGGTATTCACATGATCAACGCACCCAAACCGTCCGGGTCCATTCCCGACCGGAGCATTTACGAACGCCGCGAATCGGTGGTCCGCAGCTATGCCCGCGCGATGCCGCGTCAGTTCGGCAAGGCCGAAGGCGTATGGATGCACGACGATCAGGGCGGTCGCTATCTCGACTTCCTGTCGGGCTGTTCGACGCTCAACTATGGTCACAACCATCCGATTCTGAAGCAGGCGCTGCTCGATTATATCGCCGCCGACGGCATCGCCCACGGGCTCGACCTGCACACCGATGCCAAGGCTGCCTTTCTCGACACGTTCGAGGATGTGATCCTGAAGCCGCGCGCACTCGACTATCGCGTCATGTTCACCGGCCCGACCGGCACCAACGCGGTCGAGGCAGCGATCAAGCTCGCGCGCAAAGTGACGGGTCGCGAACTGGTTATCGCCTTCACCAACGGCTTTCACGGTATGACGCTCGGCGCGCTTGCCTGCACCGGCAATGCCGCCAAGCGCGGCGGCGCGGGCGTCCCGCTCGCCCATGTCGCGCACGAACCCTATGACGGCTATTTCGGCCCCGAGGTCGACACCGCCGAACTGCTCGACCAGCGGTTGGCCGATCCGTCGAGCGGCCTCGACGCCCCCGCCGCAATCCTGGTCGAAACGGTGCAGGGCGAAGGCGGCCTCAACGCTGCCTCGCCCGAATGGCTGCGCAAGATCGCCGACATCGCAAAGCGCCACGGCGCGCTGCTGATCGTCGACGACATTCAGGCGGGCTGTGGCCGCACGGGAAGCTTCTTCAGCTTCGAGGAAATAGGCTTCACCCCCGACATCGTCACGCTTGCCAAATCGCTGTCGGGCATGGGCCTGCCCTTCGCGCTAACCCTTTTCCGCCCCGAGCTCGACCAATGGTCGCCCGGCGAACATAATGGGACGTTCCGCGGCAACAACCACGCCTTCGTCACCGCGACCGCCGCGCTCGGCCATTTCTGGAGCAGCGACGCTTTCGCCGACGATGTGCGCCGCCGCGGGGCGCTGCTCGAAGAGCGGCTTGCGCGCATCGCCGCCGAACATGGCTTCGAAACGCGCGGCCGCGGGATGATGCGCGGCATCAACGTCGGGTCGGGAGAACGCGCCGGGGCGATCACCGCCGCCTGCTTCGACGCCGGCCTCATCATCGAAACCAGCGGCGCGCACGACGAAATCGTCAAGGTGCTCGCGCCGCTCGTCATCGATGACGCCCTGCTCTCGGCAGGGCTCGACATTCTCGAAACCAAGATCCGCGAAGCGATGGCCGACGATTACGCCGTCGCCGCCGAATGAAGACAGGAGACCGACCATGATCATCCGCAATCTCGACCAGATCCGCAAATCCGACCGCAACGTCCGCTCGAACGGCTGGGCCAGCGCGCGCATGCTGCTCAAGGACGACGGGATGGGCTTTTCCTTCCACGTCACCACCATGTTCGCGGGCAGCGAGCTGAAAATGCATTATCAGAACCACCTCGAGGCGGTGTTCGTGCTCAAGGGCACGGGGACGATCGAGGATCTGGACAGCGGCGAAATCCATCGGCTCGAACCCGGCGTGATGTATGCGCTCGACAAGCACGACCGCCACATCGTGCGCCCCGAAACCGACATACTGACCGCCTGCGCCTTCAATCCGCCGGTCACCGGCAAGGAAGTGCATGACGCAAGCGGCGCCTATCCGGCCGAGGCCGACATGGCGAGCGAGCCGGCGCGCGAGGCCGCGCCCGCAGCGTAAAACCCATATCAACAGGGGGAAGTCCCATGACCGACATCTACCCATCGCGTCACGCGGCCGCGCCAGAAATGCGGCCGCGGCTCGACCCGGTCGTCCGCAGCGCGTGGACGCCCGACGCACCGATCAGCCGCGAGCAGGCGGAGGGCTTCGATCGCGACGGCTATCTGCTGCTCGAGAACCTCTTCGACGACGAGGAAGTGACCTATTTGCAGCGCGCCGCGGGCAAGCTGCTCGCTGATCCCGACGCGCTCGACGAGGAAACGATCGTCACCGAGCCGCAGAGCCGCGAAATCCGGTCGATCTTCGACATTCACAACCAGAGCGCGATCATGGCGCGGCTTGCTGCCGACGAGCGGCTGGCGGGGATCGCGCGCTTCCTGCTCGGCGACGAGGTTTACATCCACCAGTCGCGCCTCAACTACAAACCCGGCTTCAAGGGCAAGGAATTCTACTGGCACAGCGATTTCGAAACCTGGCATGTCGAGGACGGCATGCCGCGGATGCGCGCGCTTTCAATGTCGGTTCTGCTCGCCGAGAACACGCCGCACAATGGCCCGCTGATGGTCATTCCGGGGTCGCATCGCACCTATCTGACCTGCGTCGGCGAAACACCCGACGACCATTATCGCCAGTCGCTGAAGCGCCAGGAATATGGCGTTCCCGACGAGGACAGTCTCGCCGAACTGGCGCATGATCACGGTATCGTTGCGCCGACCGGCGCGCCGGGAACCGTGATCCTGTTCGACTGCAACCTGATGCACGGGTCGAACGGCAACATCACCCCCTTCCCGCGCGCGAATGCCTTCCTCGTCTATAATGCGGTGAGCAACCGGCTCGAAAAGCCGTTCGGGGTCGACAAGCCGCGCCCCTGGTTCCTCGCGCACCGCGGCGCGCCCGAACCGCTCGCCATCGAGGCGGGTCCGCTCACCGAAAGGATCGCGGCATGACACAGGACGTCAAAAAGGGTGGGCACAGCGTCGAAAAGATCGGCGGTACGTCGATGGCGGCGACCGCGACATTGTTCGACAATGTGCTGATCGCCGGCCGCTCGGGCGCCGATCTCTACAATCGCATTTTCGTGGTGTCGGCCTATGCCGGGATCACCAACCTGCTGCTCGAGGACAAGAAGACCGGCGAACCCGGCGTGTTCGGGCGCTTCGTCGCCGACGACGAGGACAGCGACGGCTGGCGCCGCGCGATGGAGGCGGTGCGCGGTGCGATGCATGCGCGCAACGAGGCGATGTTCGCGCGCCGCGAGAGCCGTGACGAGGCCGATGCCTTCGTCGACATGCGGCTTGATGCCGTATCGGCCTGCCTCGACGATCTGGCCCGGCTGCGCAGCCACGGGCGCTTTTGCGTCAAGGAACAACTCGTCACCGCGCGCGAACTGCTCGCCGGATTGGGCGAGGCGCATAGCGCCCACAGCACCGCGCTGCTGCTGCGCGATCGCGACGTGAACGCGCGCTTCGTCGATCTGACCCCCTGGGATCAGGAGGATCTGCGCACGCTCGACGCGCGGATCACGGAGGCCTTTGCCGACATCGATCTGGCGACGACGCTGCCGATCGTCACCGGCTATGCCGGCTGCCAGGGCGGCATGGTGAAACGCTTTGCGCGCGGTTATACCGAAATGACCTTCTCGCGCATCGCGGTGCTGACCGGCGCGCGCGAGGCGATCATCCACAAGGAATTCCACCTGTCGAGCGCCGACCCCAAGCTGGTCGGCGAGGATAAGGCGCGCAAGATCGGCCGTACCAACTACGATGTCGCCGACCAGCTCGCCAATCTGGGCATGGAGGCGATCCATCCGGGCGCCGGACGCGGCCTCAGGCAGACCGACATTCCGCTGCGCGTGCGCAACACCTTCGACCGCGAAGATGGCGGCACGCTCGTCACCGGCACCTATGTCTCCGACGTGCCGCGGGTCGAGATCGTCACCGGCATCCGCCAGATGCAGGCGTTGCAATTCTTCGAACAGGATATGGTCGGTGTGAAGGGCTATGACGCCGCGATCCTCGACGTGCTGACGCGCCACGGCCTTTGGATCGTCAGCAAGGCGTCGAATGCCAACACCATCACACATTATCTTTCGGCGAGCGCAGGCGCGGTGAAAAAGGTGATCGCCGATCTGCAAAAACAATATCCCGACGCCGCAATATCGGCGCATCCGGTTGCCATGGTGTCGGTGATCGGCAGCGACATCGCGCGGCCGGGGCTGGTGCCCGATGCGCTGCGCGCGCTTGACGACGCCGGTGTCGCGATGATCGCGATGCAGCATCAGATCCGTAACGTCGATGTCCAGTTCATCGTCGAAAGCCGCGATTTCGATGCCGCCGTCCGCGCGCTGCACCGCACGCTGGTCGAAGAGGATTCCGGCGGGGCAGAAGGGCGCCGCGCCGCCTGACGCGCGGCACCCGCACCCCGTCGATGCTCGCCACCCTTGCCCCCGTTCGCAGCCTGCTGCTGGCCATCTTCGTGATGATGGCGGGCAGCGGCTTCTTGTCGACGCTGATCGGCCTGCGGCTCGAACGGGCGGGTAGCGACACGATCCTGATCGGGCTGGTCGCCACCGCCTATTTCGGCGGATTGACGCTCGGCGCCTTGCGCGCCGGCGCGATCGTCCGCCGCGTCGGGCATATCCGCGCCTTTGCCGCCTTCGTCGCGCTGCTTTCGGCGAGCACGCTCACCTATGCACTGGTCCAGCACCCGCTGCTCTGGGCCCTGCTGCGGCTGGTCGACGGCCTGTGCGTCGCGGGCATGTTCATCTGCGTCGAAAGCTGGCTCAACGACCGCGCCGAACCCGAGACGCGCGGCGGCATCCTCGCCGCCTATATGGTCGCGCTCTATTCGGGGCAGGCCGTCGGTCAGCTTTTCCTGAGCACCGGTGCGGCAACGCCGGCCGTCCCCTTTCAGATCGCCTCGATCCTCATCTCGCTCGCCATCCTGCCGGTCTGCTTGACACGCAGCGCGGCGCCAACCCTGGGCGAAGCCGATAACCTTCCCCTCGCACGGCTGTTTGCCGCCTCGCCGCTCGGGCTGGCGGGGGCGGCGATCACCGGGCTGATCCTCGGCGCCTTCTACGGCATGGCTGCGATCTATGCGCGCGGGATCGGCCTGGGGCTCGGCGCGATCGCCACCTTCATGATGACGGTGATTCTCGGCGGCGTGGCGCTGCAATGGCCGCTGGGACGCCTCTCCGACCGCTATGACCGCCGCCGCGTCATCATCGCCTGTTTCGCGCTTGCACTGGCGGTGAGCGTGGCGCTCGCCGCCGCGCCGGGGGGCGCCCTGCTGCTGCTGTTCGGCGCGGCCTTCGGCGGGCTCAGCTTCGCGCTCTATCCGCTGTGCGTCGCGCACGCCAACGACCGCCTGCTCCCGGCCGAGCGGGTAAGCGCCAGCGGCCAGCTTGTGCTTCTCTATTCGGCGGGAGCCGCGCTGGGCCCGCTTGGCGGCGCCGCGGCGATGAACTGGATGGGTCCGGGCGGCCTGTTCCTGTTCATCGCGGCCTGCGCCGCGGCGATGCTGGGGTTCAGCCTGTGGCGGCTTGCCGCCACCGCGCCGGTGCCTGGTCCGGCGCAGCAGGATTTCCAGATGTTGCCCCGCACGACCCCGGTCGCGGCGCTGCTCGACCCCTCCGGCCCCGAAGCCGCCACCGTAAAGGATTAAACGACCCATGGACCGTTCGTCCCCGCTCCCCGCCGCCGGACAGCCCGCGCCGCTCCCCACCCAATCGACGCTGCGCCGCGCGATCGGGGCGTCGGCGCTCGGCAATGCGGTCGAATGGTTCGACTATGGCATCTACGCCTATGGCGTCACCTATATATCGGCCGCGCTTTTCCCTGGCGAGGCGAGCGAGGCCGTGCTGTTCGCGCTCGCGACCTTCGCCATTTCCTTCCTTGTCCGCCCCCTCGGCGGGCTGTTCTGGGGGCCGCTCGGCGACCGCATCGGCCGCAAGTCGGTGCTCGCAATGACGATCCTGATGATGGCGGGCGCGACCTTCGCCGTAGGCCTGATCCCATCCTATGACAGTATCGGCTTCTGGGCGCCCGCGATCCTCGTCCTGTTGCGGATGATCCAGGGTTTTTCGACCGGCGGCGAATATGGCGGCGCGGCGACCTTCATGGCCGAATATGCCCCCGACGCCCGGCGCGGCTTCTATGGCAGTTTCCTTGAATTCGGAACGCTCGCGGGCTTTTCCTTCGGCGCCGCGCTGATGCTCGGCTATTCACTCCACCTCGGCGATGCGGCGATGCACGAATGGGGGTGGCGCATCCCCTTCCTCGTCGCCGGCCCGATCGGGCTGATCGGCATGTATGTCCGCTCGAAGATGGAGGATACGCCCGTCTTTCTGGAGGCGCAGCAGGCGGCCGAGGACCGGCCCGCGCCCGGTCTCGCCGCGCTCGCCCGGGATCACTGGCGGCCGCTGCTCGTCGTCGGCGGGCTCGTCGTGGCACTCAACGTCGTCAATTATACACTGCTCAGTTATATGCCGACCTATCTGGAACGGCGGATCGGCCTCGCGCCCGATCAGGCGCTGCTCGTCCCGATCATCGGGATGCTGTTCATGATGGTTTTCCTGCCCTTTGCCGGGGCGCTGTCGGACCGGATCGGACGGCGGCCGATGTGGCGCTTCTCGCTCATCGCGCTGCTCGTCGCGGTCGTCCCGCTCTATATGCTGATCGGCACGGGCTTCGCGGGGGCGGTCGCGGGCTTCCTGCTGCTCGGCCTGCTCTATGTACCGCAGCTCGCGACGATCTCGGCGACCTTCCCCGCACTCTTTCCGACCGCAGTGCGTTTTGCCGGCTTTGCGATCGCCTATAATATCTCAACGTCGATCTTCGGCGGCACCGCACCGATGGTCGGCAGCGCATTGATCTCTGCGACCGGCGACCCGCTGATGCCCGCCTATTATATGATGGCAGCGTGTCTCGTCGGGCTCGTCGCGCTTCATTACATGCCCGAAACCGCCGGCCGTTCGCTGCGCGATGACCCGTTCCGGCGCTAGCAACCAGCCGGGTTCCCTGCCCGGCCTATCGGTCAGGCGCGCGAAACCCACGCTTTGGCTCGCACGGGCATTGACCTGGCGGGCGCAGTTTTCCAAGCGGCGACCTATGGATTGAGCGAGCGAAGGCCGGGGGGCGGGGCGCTTGTATCGGATTCTGGAAGGATCGAGGTTTCGCCCCGCTTATGAAGATTTTCCAACGCTTCGCATCGCATGCACAGGATGTCGCGATCGATCTCGGCACGGTCAACACCGTCATCTATGTCCGCGGCCGCGGTATCGTGCTCAACGAACCCTCGGTGATCGCGATCGAAACGCGCGACGGCGTGCGCCGCGTCAAGGCGGTCGGCGCCGATGCCAAGCTGATGATGGGCAAGACGCCCGCCAATCTCGAGGCGCTGCGACCGCTGCGCGACGGGGTGATCGCCGACATCGACCTGGCCGAACAGATGATCAAGCATTTCATCGACAAGGCGCTCGACGGCACAAGCCGCCTGCGGCGCCGCGGCCATGTCGTGGTCTGCGTGCCGTCGGGGTCGACGCATGTCGAAAGGCGCGCGATCCGCGACGCGGCCTCCAACGCCGGCGCGAGCAGCGTTCAGTTGATCGAGGAACCACTCGCCGCGGCGATCGGCGCCGGCCTGCCCGTCACAGAACCACAGGGAACGATGGTCGTCGACATTGGTGGCGGCACTACCGAAGTAGCCGTGCTGTCGCTCGGCGGCGTCGCGCACAGCAGTTCGGTACGCGTCGGCGGCGACAAGATGGACGACATGATCGCGTCGTATATCCGCCGCAAGCATAATATGATGATCGGCGAGATGACGGCCGAGCGCATCAAGCTCGCGATTGGCTCCGCGGTGCCGCCGCAGGACGAAGGCGTCGTCATGGCCGTCAAAGGGCGCGATCTCGTTAGCGGCCGCCCGTCCGAAATCAGCGTGTCCGAAGCCGAAATCGCCGAGGCACTGGCCGAACCGGTGGGCCAGATCGTCAGCGCGGTAAAGGCGGCACTCGAACGGACCCCGCCCGAATTGTCGGCGGACATCATCGATGCGGGGATCATGCTCACCGGCGGCGGCGCCCTGCTGCGCCGGATGGATCAGGCCATCTCCGCGGCAACCGGCTTGCCGGTGCTGGTCGCCGAAGATGCGCTGATCTGCGTCGCCATGGGGGCCGGGCTGACGTTCGACGATCGGTCCTACAGCGGCATATTGATGGCCGCCTGATTTCACGCACCGCGCCGTCCTGCGGTGCGGGCGCTTTACCGCGCGCTGCTCGCGCACGCAAAAAGGGCGGCTCAGCGCCGCCCTTCGCAATCCCGGCCGTGCCGGGACAAGCCGTTGCCGGCCCGCGCCATCGGGACGCGGGTAGCGCGCTTACTTGATCTTGGCTTCCTTGAACTCGACGTGCTTGCGCGCACGCGGGTCATATTTGCGCACCGACATCTTTTCGGTCATCGTGCGCGGGTTCTTCTTGGTGACATAGAAAAAGCCCGTGTCGGCGGTGCTCACCAGCTTGATCTTGACGGTCGTCGGCTTGGCCATGGCCCTGATCCTCGAACTATTGGCACATCCGCCGGATCGTCCGGCACATGTGGCGGGACTGGGGGCCCCGACGGTTGCTATGAAAAACAAAGAGGGCCGCGCGCGGGCGCCGCCCTCATTTATCCGGGCGCCATTGGCCGGATTCGCGGTCAATGTCAAGCAATCTGTGGTCGAAAAGGGGGCGGGCCGATGGGGTGCGCCCGCCCCCGGGAGGGGTCTCGCGATGGGGGTCAGCCGTTGCGGATCTGGAAATGCACGACCATCACCTTCCAGCTTTCCTCGGCCACCCCGCCGCGCGTCGCGGGCTTGAAGCGCCATTTGGCGAGCGCGCGGCGTTTCGTTTCGGCGAAAAAGCCCGGGCTGTCGGTGCTGACCAGCTCGACCGCCTTCACCCGGCCGTCGGTGCCGATCAGCACGCGCACCTTCGCGCTGCCTTCGATCTCGCGCCGCTGTTCGCTTGCGGGATAATCGGGCTGAAAGCTGCCGGCAAAGCGCTGGTCGAGTTCGGCCAGGACGAGCGGCGGCGGCTTGGGCGGATCGGCGGGCCGGACCGTCGTCGGGCCGGGATCATAGGGAAGCGGGTCGGGTACCACCGGCTTCACCTCGAACCCTCGGCCGGCCGGGGGGAATGTATCGACCAGCGGCCGAACCGCTTCGGTCGGCGTGTTGCTCCTTGGGCTCGGCTTGACCTCTGGCTTCGTCTCGGGCGGTTTGGGCTTTTCGATTTCAATCAGCGTGCCGGTCAGCGGCGCGAGCACGGGCGCCTTTTCGATGATGATCGGTGACAATGCGACCGCAACGACGAGCGCCACCGGCAGGCCGACCGCAAAGGTGAGCGCCACGGGTCGATGG
>LUMV01000299.1_pt1 | contig 16827 bp, 17 predicted proteins | sample 729731 | NCBI WGS metagenome assembly LUMV01 (sample SAMN03860301, study PRJNA289734) | marine metagenome | biome: seawater column; feature: ocean; material: water; isolation source: Red Sea water column Station 192 - depth 200m | place: Saudi Arabia: Red Sea | collected 2011-10-15 | depth 200 m
AGCTTTAATGATGTGTTTATATCAAAAGTAATAATTTTACCAAGGTCAGGCTTAATCAGTTCATATCTTATAGTTCCAACTGCAACATTATGAGCTATATCATTGAGTGATGCATCATCTAGATCATCATTCCTTCCTTTTGATTCAAGGAAAATATGTTTTTCAAGTTTTCCAATGATTTCATCCGCATTAATGTAAAGACCCTTTCTGCCTGACATCTGCACATCTTTTCCATCGGTTTTGTTACCAAGAATCTTAGCGGTCTCAGAGCTTAGTGTAACTGCCTCATAACCAAGATGGACATAAGAGCTTTCTGGATTAAATTTTGACATAAGGTTAGTGACAATTTTTTGAAGATTAGTTTGTCTGTTATCAATAACCGTTATGACCTTGTTCGCAGCAAAAGATTGTTTTGGTACTTGTGTTTCTTCAAGCGTTGTTTCATAAAGTATTCTGCCATTTGGTTGTGTAGTATATTTTGCATAATTGAATGGGTCATTTAACACACCAAGTTTCCAAGCTGCATAAGGTATGTCCTTTGCAACATACGTCGCAGCTCCATTACTTCTCACAATTATCTTATCATCTTCGTTTTCAATTGGCAATACCCAACATCCAGCATTATCACCTTGATCCTCAAGGCGTACAAGATTTTCAGATTTGATCCTCTCAAATATTTTTTCCCAGAGCTTTGAATACAAGATTTCAGATTCAAAATTTAAACAATCGTATGATGCACCAAGATTCCAGACTGTATCTAGTTGATCAGATAAGATTTTTCTAGTTAATGTTTTTCCAAACTTTGCAGTCTCAGATGTTGAATCCTCTAATTCTTTTAAAATTTCATGTCGCCTAGATTCTAAATCTTTGTCGCTTTCATATTTTGAAGTGATACTGACGTAAACAGTATCACCGCAATAGTTAGCAAATTTTTCACCATCTGGTGGATCTTCTGAAAATCCTCCATACTTAAAACCGACAATGATGTCAGCAACCTGAAGACCAGAATCATCAACATAGTTCAAAACCTTAACATCATAATTTGCCTTTGAAAGAATTCTAGAAACTGCGTCGCCAATTGCAACATTTCTTAGATGGCCAATATGTAGAGCCTTATTTGGATTAACTGAGGTATGTTCAACGACAAGTTTAGAATTTTTCCCAATGTCAACACTGCCATAATTCTCCTTTAGAGATTCAGGTAAAACAGTATTGGTGAATGAGTTGTTATTGATAAAGAAATTAAGGTACCCGCTTTTATGTGCCTCAACTTTTTCTAAATCATTTCCAAGATTATATTCTCCAGCAAATTCTTCAGCAATTTCCTGTGGATTTTTTTTCAAATTTTTTGCGAGTAAAAATGCAACATTACAGGTAATATCACCAAACCCACTCCTAGAATATTCTACAACGAAGTCTACGTTATCATATCCTTTTTCACTAATAATTTTTGAAGTGTTCTCCTTAACCTGATTTATAATGTTAAGAAATGCCATATTTCACCTAAGATCTGATGCCATCATATCTAACCCTTCAAGAACACCTTCTCCTGATTTTTTAGTTGTAATAATTTTAGCCAATTTCTTCAGTTTCTCAGTTGAGTTAGATACAGCAATGTTATTTTTGATTACCTTAAAAAGTGGAATGTCTGTTTCACTATCTCCAATTGCAATTGCATTGTTAACGTCTATTTCCAGCATTTTTAGTGCTTCCAAAAACCCAGAACCCTTGTCAACACCTTTGGAATTTATATGATAAGCATAACCGCTGTCAGTTAGAGATACATTGAGGTTATCTTCATCAATGATTTTTTTGGCTTGCTCAATGTCAAAAGTTCGTTCTAATACCACTTCCGTCATTCTGGGGAAGACTGGTTTTTCTTTTATTTCAGCATCAAGTTTGGATTGAATTGTAGCTAGGGCATGAATACATTCACCCTTATTTCCAAGCATCTTATGTTGGATTTTATCACCATAAGTTATGCAACCGCCGTTTTCTCCCACAGACAAATGGGTTAAACCACCAAAGATTGAAAGCAAAAATCCCTCAACAGAAGACCTACCTGTTACTAGAACCACATTATGACCATCGTCCTTTAGTGAACGTAACCTTGATAGTGCCTCAAGATGTATTGTTCCCATGCCGTTCAGTGTAATTGTTCCATCAATATCAACTGCAAATGTCTTTTTTTCCAATCGATCTTTTTTAATCATAGCGCATAATAACTGAAACGTTTAGCGAATAGACTATGGGAATACCAGAAAAGATCAAGGCCATCCAAGATGAAATTGGGCGTACACAGCTTAACAAAGCAACAGAACATCATATTGGACTCTTAAAAGCAAAAATTGCAAAGCTGAAAAGGGAACAGGAAGCTGTTCAAATTAAAAAAAGTTCTAAAAAATCTGATGGCTTCGATGTTAGAAGGAGTGGTGATGCAACAGTTGTTTTTATTGGACTCCCCAGTGTTGGAAAATCAACATTACTCAATGCTCTAACAGGGTCAAAATCGTCTGTAGGTGCATTTCAGTTTACAACAGTAACTGTTGTTCCCGGAATTCTAGATTATCGTGGGGCAAAAATTCAGATGCTTGATCTACCAGGTATTATCAAGGGTGCATCTAGTGGTAAGGGCCTTGGAAAAAGAATTCTATCAGTTGCAAGAAGTGCAGATATTGTATTATTAGTCCTTGATGTATTTCAGCCATACCATGAAGATGTCCTAGTGAATGAATTATCAAATATTGGTCTTAGATTAAATCAACAGCCACCAAATATCCTAATTGAGAAATCTACAACTGGTGGAATTGCAATTGCCCAGCAAGTTAAATTGAAAAAAATGTCAGAAAAACTTGTCAAGGATATTCTCAACGTTTATGGATATACTAGTGCGAGAGTTGTAATTCGTGAGGATATTGATTCAGAACAATTAGTTGATTTTATCACAGGCGGTAAAACATATGCAAAATCAATAACGATTTTGAACAAAATTGATTTAGTTGACAAAAAATTTCTCAAGAAGGTGTCAAAAAAGCTCAAAACTGAATTTATTCCTGTATCTGCTAATGCAAATGACAATATTTCAGAATTAAGAGACAGAATATACGATGAACTGCAGTTTATCAGAATCTATATGCGCCCAAAAGGTGGCAAAACGGATTACAAGGAACCGCTAATCATAAGGAGTGGAAATTCTGTTTTAGATGTTTGCAATAAATTGCATAGGAAACTTAGGAAGGACTTTAGATATGGACTTGTTTGGGGAAAGAGTGTGAAGTTTGGTGGTCAAAGAGTTGGACTAAAACATATTCTGCATGATGAAGATGTTCTGACTATCATAAAAACTAAAGGAACATAAAATGATTTTTGTTTTCAGTGTATCATCTAGTATAGATAACTTGTAAGCTTGATTTGCTCTTCGGTTGAAATAATATTTTTTGATGCAAGTAACTCTAGTAACTCTTTGACTAACCTTTTACTTTCTTCAGACATTCCTCCTTGAGAACCTTTTTCGCCAGGTGGACCAGGTGGTCCTCTTGGACCTCTGTCACCAATTTCACCTTTATCACCGACAAGACCTTTTTCGCCAGGTGGACCCTGAGGGCCAGTATGACCACGTTCACCTTGTGGACCTTGAATTCCTTGTGGACCTGGAAGACCAGGGTCTCCAGGTTTTCCTGTTGGACCACGTTCTCCCACTGGACCAATAGAACCTCGCATTCCCTTGTCGCCTTGTGGACCGGGAACTCCAGTAAGACCTTTAGGACCAGGTGGACCCTGAGGACCTTGAGTACCCTTATCGCCAAGTGGACCTGTTACACCAGTGAGACCTTTGTCGCCAGACTTTCCTTGAACTCCTTTGTCTCCCTTATCGCCAGGTGGACCTGTTGAACCCTTTGGACCTGGTGGACCGACTGGACCTGTGATGCCTTTGTCTCCTTTGTCTCCAGCGGGACCTTTGATTCCTTTCTCACCTTGTGGACCTGGAATGCCTTTGTCTCCCTTGTCACCCTTGTCACCTGTTATTCCTTTACCACCTTTCTCACCTCTTATACCAGGATATCCAGCAGGACCTTTACCACCTTTCTCACCTTGTGGACCAGACCGACCAGGTGGTGCCCTAACTTTTTTCACTTTTGTGACATTAACTGGTTTTGGTTTTCCTTGTGGAACAGACAAAAGTTTGTTATCTTGAGAAATATGAAGTTCGAATGATGTGTTGACTGAAGAAAATTGATCCTGAATTATAATCCATATAGATCCCAAGCCAAACACATCAGCAGGTATTGGATTAGAATCAGTACCTAAAATTTCAGAAAAATGTCCATCAGAAACTCTAAGATGAAAATTATCCTTCCATAAAGAATTGAAAGAGTTGCTTGTTATGCTATCATCAGATGGTTTATCTTGAGATATAGAAATTTTAACCTCATATACGCCAGAGGAAGTTCCAAATGGTGATTTACCTGAAATCTCTATTCCTTTAGGCAATGTTATTCGTCTCAAGTTGAAGTATTTTTATATTTTTCCGGTGAAAAAATGCAAAAAATAGTGATTTTTTGAAAGAGTTTTTAACTAGAACTATTTCCATAATGAAAATACATGGATAATCCATCAAATGAACAATCAGACGAGATTCCAGAGTTTTTTCTAGAAAAAAAGGAAAAACCAGAAAAAAAGAAAATAGACAGAAAATTATTTGGTTTGAAAAAAGGATCTACCGAAACAAGCCTAGTTAAAAAAGATGAAGGCAGTCTTATTGATGCTGATTTTAACCGCAACAAACTGTTCAGTAAGGGAATTAATTTAATGGCAGACGAGAAGCTGGAAGATGCTTCACATGTATTTGAGATGATCTTAAGGATTAACCCAAATGATGTTGATGCACTTTTGAAATTAGGATACTCCAGATTTCATTTGGAAGATTATTCAGAATCAATGAGAGCGTATGATAAGGTACTGGATATTGACGTTACAAATGCTGATGCATGGAATCTTAAGAGTCTGGTTTTCTATGAGCGCAAAGTTTACGGAAAGGCACTTGATTGTGCAGACAAAGCAATTGACTCTGATCCAACATTTGGAATGGCTTGGTATAATCGATCATGTTATCTTTCTATGTTGAACCAAATTTCAGAATCACTTGATGCTCTTGTACGTTCAATAGAAATTGATGTTAAAAATGCAAAACGAGCTGTGAAAGATAAGGACTTCATGAATGTAAGACTTGAGGAAGGATTCAAAAGAATAGTAGAGGTTGTTGTTATAGAATCTCTTCGACAGGGATATCACACAATTGGATCTATTGTATGGACTACATTTTTAGACAAAGAAGATGTACTCAAATGTTTAACCAGACTAATGAAAAGAGGCTTGGTTGTAAAACATGAGAAGAGGCAAGTCTGGAGTACAATAGATACATATGATCTGGTTCCGGAAATTGCAAACAAAATTGGAACGATAAAAAGAGGTATGTTGGGAATTCCAAAAAAGTCGTTACCAGTACCAGTAAAAAACCTCAAAAATCTTGCAGAAGCTATACAATTGATCAAATCTTCAATTGAAGAGGAAGAATTGGAGAAGACGATCGAGTATTGTAATCTGTTCGTTGATCCAACCAAATGTGGACAAGAAATGATAGATGACTTTTTAGAAGAACATAGAGAAGTTAGGTTATTCAAAATAAGATTAAAAGACAAGGGGATTGACTTTTTACGAGATAATCAGAAAAAAATGTTGGCAATGTTTGACAATATGGAAATTACTGTCACTAAGAAACTTCGTAGTGATTTGGCTAGTAATTAAATAAACTATTCAGCTGAAAGATCCCAGTACGCTGCATTTTCTTGCTTACCAATTGGCTTTTCAAGTTTTTTCCATTCTTTAAATGAGTTAACGTATAACTTTACGTTTGGAACACCTATGGATTTGAGAGCATAATATGCTAAACCTGATAATGTGCCAACACTACCACAATATGTTATAATCTCAGCATCCTCCGAAATTCCTCTATTTTTCAAGAGATTTTTCATGCTTTCTTTTGTTCTCAAAATTTTCCCGTCTGTTGCCAGTGTTCTATATGGTATGTTAATCGAGCCAGGAATATGCTGTTCTAAAAAGTTAAGTCGTTCCCTATTATCTATCAAAACAACATTATCTTTTTCCTTTGCATTTTCTAAGTATTCGGCAGTAGCCATGATTTCAGGATTCAAGTTAAGTGAATGTTTTGCAGATTTGATATTTGGTTTTTCTGTGCTGGTTTTAAGACCAAGTTCTTTCCATTGTGAATAGGTTACTTCAAGTAGTGCAACATTTTTGTGTCCTATGTATTGAAGAGTCCACGCCACTCTTGATGCTAAAGCACCAAACGTATCATCATAAACAACAACTTTGGTATCATCTGCGATTCCCAATTCTTCGAATAATTTAACGGCACTTTCTGGCGAATCACCGGACAAAAGACTAGCAAGTGGCAAGTTCACTGCATTAGGAATATGCCCCTGATTGTAATCTTCTTCACGTCTCACATCTATCAGTCTTACAGAATCATCGTTGATTTTTGACCTAATTGCGTCTACATCGACAGTTGGATGTGTTATTTCGTTGCTCAAGCTGCACATTCACCTTTGCCCGTAACTGTGTGATAGCTGGTATCACTTCCATAATCAGCATAAAAGTCTGGATCATCATCCTTCGACGGTGGAATAACTAATGGTGAAAGTACTTTCTGCATATCCTTGACAGATTTTATTTCCGATGACTCATTACTGGACTGTTTATTTTTTTTATAGAGTTCAATGATCTTTAAGATGATAGGTATGGTACGTTTTACAGGTACTCTCATACATGTAACACCAAGCATGGATTTATCATCAAATCTTCCACCCAGGGACATGCTATAGTTAGGGTACATGTCTTTGCCAACCCTCGCACCGCCACCAAAGAAACCAATAGTGGCAATTTCATGTTGTCCACAAGAATTGGGACATCCACTAATTTTTATTGTCGCATCTCTTAAATCGTCATCTTCATCTAGTTTTAACTCCAAGAATTTTCGTTGAATCTCTTTCGCCAGCCTATGAGAGTTTGTAAGAGCCAGATTACAAGATGAGGTGCCAGAACAACCAACAGCCGAAGCCATAGTCAGTGAACCTGAATTTGCTAAACCCGCTTCAAGTAGCCTAGAGTAAAGTTTTGGTAGATCACTTTCATGTACGTATCTAAGTATAATATCTTGTGAGAAGCCATTACGTGCAAAACCTTCAGCTGAAAAGTCCTTAGTAATATCTGCCATAGCACGAAGTTGATTTGCAGTTATATCTCCAGATTCTAGTGTGACAAAAACAGCTCTGTATCCTTCTTGTTTTTGCTTGTAGGTAGTAGTCTTTAACCATCGTGCATAACCATCAGGTATTGAACCATTTTCGCTGGAAACAGAAATGGGTCTTTTAATTTCATTTGGTTTCTGGTTAATGTTTAATCTTATAATGACTGATTGCGTTGCCCTAACAATCGTTCTCTCCTTCAGAACCAAATTTTTGAATTTATCCCATCCCATTTCATTAACAAGATAACGCATTCTGTTCCTAGCCATGTTCTTCCTATCACCTATCCTATCAAAAATTTGTAGAACGGCGATTGATGTGTATAGAAGATCTTCTTCTGGTGTAAAATCCTCAAGCTGATGGCCCACAAATGATTTATTTCCAAGACCACCGCCAAGAAATATTTTGAATCCATGTTGTTTTGTCCCATCATCAAGTTTTCTAATTTGAGGAATTAATCCCACATCGACTATCCTAGTCATTCCATGTTTTTCACAGCAAGAAAAATTAAACTTAAATTTTCGTGGAAGTGATTGATTCAACGGATTTCGAAGAAGAAATCTTGCCGTTGCAATTGCATATGGTGTTGCATCAAATTCTTCATCATTACAAACTCCTGACAATGGGCTACACATAACATTTCTAACTGTATTACCACATGCTTCACGAGATGTTAATCCAACATCTGCAAGCCCATGCATGATTTCTGAAACATCTTCAAGAACAACCCAATGTAATTGAACGTTCTCTCTAGTTGATACATGGGCACTGCCTATTGAATACATCTCACTTAGTTGAGCAATTTTTTCTAATTGGTAAGGATAAATCTGACCTGCAGGAATTTTAATTCTAACCATTGCATAATCATCCGACATTCTTGTACCATATGCACCATGTTGTAGACGGAAACGTCTAAAATTATCATGCTCAACTTTGCCCTGTCGATAAAGCTTTACCGTATGAGCAAAGTTATCAGCTTCCTCTCTTCGTGACCAATCAATCTTTGGCTTTTTTGAAGCCGATTTTGATGGTCTTAGCTGTTGTGCCATCTTTAAATTCATAATTTAACAACGGATATAAATTTATGACAATAGGAATTTTGACTAACATAACGAATTATCAAGTTGCAAATTGCCTGAATGATGAATTTACATTAGTGTTACCTAATTTTTGAGCAAGAAAAACTATTAAGCTCTCGCTACTGTGTGTTTTTGTGCAAGAATCTGTAAATAAACAACGACCAGAAAAAATTTTCGTTGATGCAAAGGAAGTTGAAATAACACGCGCTATTGCTGAAGAATTCTACACTGTTTTGCAAGAAAGAGCTGAATGTGATGTAATAATTATTGGTGCAGGTCCAGCCGGACTAACCGCTGCGCGTGAATTATCGTTAATGGGGTACAAAATTTTAGTTATTGAACAAAACAACTATCTTGGCGGTGGTTATTGGCTAGGTGGATATATGATGAACCCAGTTACAGTAAGAGCACCTGCACAAAAAATTTGGGATGAACTTGGAATTCCTTATAAAAAAGTCGGTGATGGCTTATACTTAACTCCAGGTCCTCATGCTGTCTCAAAGTTAATTGCATCTACATGTGATGCGGGTGTAAAATTTTTAAATCTTACAAAATTTGATGATTTAGTTTTAAGACATGGAAGAGTTGCTGGAATTGTTGTGAACTGGATGCCAGTGTCTGCATTACCAAGAAACATTACATGTGTTGATCCAATTGCACTAGAAGCAAAGATGATAATTGATGCGTCAGGACATGACTCTGTTGCTGTAAAGAGACTTGTTGACAGAGATATGGTGGAGTGGAAAGGAATGAATCCTATGTGGGTTGAAAATGGCGAGGAACATGTTGTTGAGAAAACAGGCGAAGTTTTTCCTGGTCTTGTTGTTGCTGGCATGTCAGTTACTGAAACACATGGACTAGCACGAATGGGACCGACTTTTGGTTCTATGCTATATTCTGGAAAAAAGGCAGCTGAGATTACTGACGAAAAAATAAAAGAATACGATCGTAAAATTCCAAAAAAATCTGATTGAAAGTTTCTAAAATTTTTCTATATGACGAGCCCGCTGTTCAGGAAATACAAATTTTAAATTTAAAAAATTTCCTTCAAGAAACTTTTCACGTGGACATAGAGATTAAAAAATGCATTTTTAATAACTTGGACGGAAAAACGATAGAGAAGATTTCTGGTTGTAGAATTTTTGATCCTAAAATGCCATTCAAGGAACACCTGCCAAACAAACAGGAAATAGATTTTGAGAAAAGTGTTTGCGATGATACCAAACTGATGGAAAAAACAACTATGGTTGAGAATGCTAAAAAGATTGAAGATGTTGTGATGTACGATGGATTTGAAATCCAAAATATTATTTATGATATCATCACAGAAAATGACTCGGATTCAAATAACTTGCATATTGTTTTTACAAACAAGCTAACCTGTACCTATGATACTACTGATAATAGATATCATGGAAGGGCGGTAATTTGCTCTAATCCAGCCATTATATCTACAACAGGAATGATCGAGGCTCCAGCTAGACCTAGGGAATATTATTTTGATGCCATGAAATGTAAAATGCAAGGACTTGACATACAAAATGTTAAAAAAAACTATAATGGAGAATTTCTAGATTATCATGACAAAAGACTTTCAAAAATAGCTGAGGGATATCTATTACAATCTATTTTCTATTACATGACAGGTGATATATTTTGTGATAGTTTGGACTGCAGGCTAAACAACGCACATTGGCAAAAGGATCTATTATACTCACAATTAAAAATTGGAAAACTTTGCAACAAACATCAAGCATTACTTGACAAACTACATCTTTAAAATACAATTAATAGTCAAGAAAGTATGTCTGAGCAAAAAACAAAATACGATATCATAATAATCGGTGCAGGTCCAGCAGGTTATACTGCTGGAATTTACAGTTCACGTGCACGCCACAATACATTATTAATTTCCGGCATCTTGCCTGGAGGTCAGTTAATGAACACCACAGATGTTGAAAATTATCCTGGCTTTGATGAAGGAATAATGGGTCCAGACCTAATGATAATAATGCGAAAACAGGCAGAGAAAATGGGAACAAAAATTATTGATGACGAGGTTGTATCTGTAGATTTTAAAAATAAGCCACTAAAGGTGTCAACCGCTTCAAGCACTTTTGAGGCAAATTCAGTTATAGTTTGTACTGGCGCAAATCCAAGAAAAATTGGGCTGGATGGAGAACAAACATTTGCAGGTAAAGGTGTTTCATACTGTGCTACATGTGATGGTGCATTTTTCAAAAACCAGGAACTAATTGTAGTAGGAGGTGGTGACTCAGCGATGGAAGAAGCAACTTTTCTTACAAAATTTGCGTCAACCGTACATATTGTACATAGAAGGGATGAGTTTAGAGCAAGTAAGATAATGCAGGAGCGTGCACTTTCCAATGAAAAAATCAAAGTTCATTTCAACTGCACAGTTGAGGATATTCAAGGGGATCAAAAATTTCAGAAAGTAATTCTAAAAAACGTGAAAAATGGTGAAAAGATTACCCTTGAAGCAGGCGGTTTGTTTGTGGCTATAGGACATGAACCTAATAGCAAAATATTTGAAGGGCAAATTGAGTTGGACGAAAATGGCTATGTTGTATTAAAAAATAATACAGAAACTAGTGTACCGGGTGTTTTTTGTGCAGGTGATGTTCATGATCATCGATACAGGCAGGCTGTAACAGCAGCTGGATTTGGATGTATGGCTGCAATTGATGCAGATAAATATTTAGCAGAACGGAAATAGAATTATTTCACTTTTTTAATTTCAAAATGGATTTCATTTCCATTTTTTTCTAGCTTTACTATTTCATGCCCAAGTCTTCTTGCCCAACTTGCTATATCGTCCTCAGCAGCAGGATCGTCAGCAAGTACAGTGAGGATTTCACCAATACGCATTTTTGAAAGTTCAACATTTGTCTGTTGAACTGGTGATGGACAGAACAATCCTCTTGCATCTAATGTTTTTGTTGATTCCGAAATTTTAATCACCCAACTATAATCAAATTGCCATCTTTAAGATGTTTACTAAATTGCGTTCTCGGAATAAACGATGATCATATCCTTCAAAATTTATCTTCTTAGAGATTCTTTTGAGTGCAGAAATGGACATTCTGTAAAACATATTCCAAAATATTCCTTCAGGGTCAACCATATACAATTTGTAAAGTAATTTGATTGACCATAATGCACGTGGATAAAACTGTGAAGTATATTTGTCTATAAAAAAAGCCGAGTTCTCAATCTTGTATCTTATGTGTTCTAATGCCTCCTTTGGTTGTACATATCCAGTCCTCTCTATGGTTATTTTTTGGTGCTTCATTGCATTAATGACATCGTCTAATTTGTTCTCAGAATCTATTAGGTTAGTTGATCTGCCAATGGTAGACTGTACGTGAGAATCACTGCCCGCAACAACATTCAATCCTTTCTCATTTGCAAATTTTTCTGCCTTGAGATTTGAATATACATCAACATTGGAGCTGTTAAACACCTCAAACAGATCACAGTGAATAGAGTCCTCACGTAATGCATCCAATAAACTAAATGGGTGTGGAGCAACAGTTACTGCATTCTGCCTTTTCGCCTCATCTAGTATCTCATGTAACGAGAGACCAGATTTTATAGTATGATCAAGTCCATAGACTAAAACATGCGATTCGTTATTTGTTGTAACTTCTTCCGCTGGATACACATTTAACGCATCAAATTTCTGATGATTTTTTTTATATTCAAGCATCTGTTTGTACCCATCAATGGTATTATGGTTAGTAACAAAAAGTACATCAAGTCCTGCAATGTATGCCTGTTCTAACTGTTTAGAGATGGTGACATTACAATCATGAATTGGTTCCAGAGCACCGACATTTCCATTTGAAAAAACGTTATGACAATGTAATTCTGTCCTTAGTAACATAGAATGCACTAATTTTTGAGCATAATAATTATTTGCAATTATCGAAATAGATCATCATGATCTGATCGTAACATTTCCTGAATTTTTGCAGTAGATGAACTAAAGTTATAATTTCTAATTACTGCGATTGGACATTTTTGGATTTTTCCCATAACTAATTCTGATGCTGAACAAATTTCATCAGCAACTGCTATAGCTGTCACCTGCATAATTTTACCAAATGTATCTGGTTTACCATTGTAATCCAAAATAGGTTCAAGACCAGCGATTCCAATTGCAATATCTGTTTGACCCAACCTAAAAGGTCTACCAAACGTATCAGAAATTATTACAGCTACATCTTTTCCAGTCTTCTGTTTAATTTTCTCTTTCAATAAGTTAGCTGACCTGTCAGGATCATTAGGTAGTAACGTTGCATAACCATCTTCTACGTTGCTTTCATCAATCCCGGCATTAGCACAAACAAATCCATGTTTCGTTTCAACTATAATTACACCATTCTCCATTCTTACTATCCTTTTACTTTCTGAAAGTATCAATTCCACTAATCTCGGATCTTTGCCATATGAGCTAGCTATACCATCAGCAAGAAGTGATGGATTAACTGAAGATAGCCTAAGAATACGATCTTCATTTTTAGAAATTATTTTTTGAGAAAAAACAAGTATGTCATCATCATTAACTTCAAATGATTCTAGAATCAAATCAACAAGGTCGTCATTAGGCTCGACTTCTTTTTGAAATTTCACTGGAATAACTTGTAACGTCATCTTACCTATTACACTGACGCATGCAATTCTAGTTTTAGGTTATAATGTGAATTAATCAGACCGACTATTTTTGATAAATCTTTTTCGTCAAGTGTGACTGTAGCTAAATCTTTGACTAGGTCTTGAGCACGGAATGCTATCCCAAAGCCCGTAATATCAAAAAGTTTGACATCATTAGCACCATCCACAATCACTGTGATATCTTCTTTTTTCTCATTCCATTCATTGATTTTAATTATAGCTGATTTTGCCTTATCGGCATTAACGTTTACAATTACATCGTCAAGTTTACCATCTTTAAAGACAAGTTCGTTACTATATACAAAATCGAGACCTAATTCTTTTTTGAGTCTATCAGTGATAATCGTAAAACCACCTGAAACAGCCATTATTTTCCAACCCGCACTTTTCAATGCATTACATGCTTCTTTCGCACCAGTCATTATTGGCATAGAGTTTGCAACATCAATACATGTATCATAATCTATTCCACGAAGAAGATGAACGCGTTCTTTTAGACCTTGAACCCAATCAATTTTTCCTTCGATGCCCTTTTTTGTAATTTCCCAGATTTTATTTTCCTTATTCACCTTTTCAGCTAACATAGGAAGATATTCAGCATCGTAAAGAACTCCCTCAACATCAAAAATTGCTAACAACTGCTTTCTGCATTAGACCCATTTCTAAACAATATTAAGCTTAATGGAAAATCAGAGATCGCTATAGTTAATATTAAATCATATAAAATTTTGAATCACATTATGTCAGATGAGCTCAAGTTCAAGTATGAAGTAGAAATAAAAAGTACAGAAAAGAGACAGATGCTTTCAAAAGAAGTAAAGGCAGAGCTGAAAGAATCTGGAATGATGGATGAGAAGGGAAAACTGAAGATTAAGGGAGTTAGCCCAAAAATGCTAAAAAGAATGAAGCAGGAATTTGTCGATTGCCCAGTTCTTAAAAAAGAAGTGCAGTTTATACCATGTTTTGTCTGCCCAAATTTTCAGAGTAGAGTGACAGGAAAGGTTTTGTGTAAGGGGGATGACCTCTAGTATGGCTAAAAAGCGAGCAGTAAAACGTAAAATAAAATCCAAACGTAAAACAAAGGCCAAACGTAAAACAAAGGCCAAACGTAAAACAAAGGCCAAACGTAAAACAAAGAAGAAGGCCTTTGGTGGATATTCCATAAGTTTCAAGAATCGTGACGAAACACTTGAACAGGTTTTTGGTAAGGGTAATGTTACCCCTAGCGAAATGACAAAAAAGCTTTGGAAATTCATCAAGAGTAAGAGACTTGCTAACAAGTAAATTAATACCAAACTAGTAAGAATCATTATGATAATTGTTGGTGGAGGATTAATTGAGTAAAGAAGTTGGTATCACTGTTTCAAAAAGTGAAGATTTTAGTGAGTGGTATACACAAGTAGTTATCAAGTCTGAGCTTGCTGATTATGCACCAGTAAAGGGATTAATTGTACTAAGACCTGACGGCTACTCTATCTGGGAATCAATCAAAGAATCTCTTGATAAAAAACTGAAAGAAACTGGTCATAGGAATGGATTTCTACCGATACTAATACCTGAATCACTACTTGGTAAAGAAAAGAAACACTTTGAGGGATTTAATCCTGAAGTTTTTTGGGTTACACATTCAGGTGATTCAGAAATTGGAGATAAACTTGCTTTACGCCCAACTTCTGAAACTCTTGCGTATTCACTTTTTTCTAAATGGATAAGAAGTTGGAGAGACCTACCACTAAAGATTAATTTTTGGAATTCAGCATTAAGAGCGGAGATTAAGGGGACAAAACCATTTCTAAGAACATCAGAATTTTTGTGGCAAGAGGGACACACAGTTCATGCTACGAAGGATGAAGCTGAAAAAGAAGTTGCAGACATATTAGAATTGTATAAAAAAACTATAGAAGAGGAATTGGCAGTTCCAGTAATCACTGGAAAAAAAAGTGAGAAGGATAAATTTGTTGGAGCTATTTACACTGATACACTTGAATCATTAATGCCTGATGGTAAAGCACTACAAATGGGAACATCTCATTTTCTAGGTGAGAATTTTTCTAAACCATTTGATGTAAAATACCTTGATGATAATAATACTGAAACATTTGCTTGGCAAACATCATGGGGAGTATCCTGGAGATTGATAGGTGGTATGATAATGACACATGGTGATGATAAGGGATTAGTACTACCACCAAAAATAGCACCCATACAAGTTGTTATAATTCCAATCTATTATTCTGATGATGAAAAAGGAAATGTGATACAAAAAGCAAACCAGATCATGGATGATTTATCTAAAATTAATTTACGCGTTCATCTGGATGACAGAGAGCAACTTACTCCAGGTTTCAAGTTCAATGATTGGGAGATGAAGGGTATACCAATACGAATCGAAATAGGTCCTAAAGACATCGCTAAAAATCAATTAGTATTGGTAAAAAGACACAATCAAACAAAAACTAGTATTGATATTAATTCATTCACTGAGAAAATTTCCTCAGAACTAAAAAACATTCAGAAAGAAATGTTTGATGCTGCCAAAAAAATACTTGATGAGAGAATTGTTAGAGTTTCTGAATACCAACAATTCAAAGAAGAATTAGAGAATGGAAAAATGATTGACTGTTCCTGGTGTGGTAATCAAACATGTGAAGACAAAATCAAAGAGGAGACGAGTGCAGACTTGCGTGTTATCCCATTTGACAGCCAACAAAAATCAGAAACATGTATTTATTGTAAAAATTCAGGCACTACAAATGTGCTATTTGCTAAAGGCTACTAAATAGGTGAAATGCATGGGCGTAAACGTAAGATTTACTGTTGCAATTATAGCGATTATAATCATAGGATTTGGAGGTTCGTTCTACATTTTCAGTTCAGGATTAATCGATGGAATCAAAATCTCAGCATTTGATAAATCAAAATACATTGAAAAAATAGATAAATGTGTGGAAAGCCAAACTGCTGATCACATATCACTGAACTCATTTGCATTAAGTCTGGCTGAGAGCTTGAAGAAACAAATAGAGGAAACTGAAGATGAAAACACCGCTAAAGAAATTTTGGCTAGATTATATGATGTAACTTCCTGTGAGCCATAATAAAAAATGAATGAAAATAAGAAAAAATGTATGGTTTGTGGTTGTCAGGATCATCGATTGGTAGGATGTATTAAGCATAAAACTAAAAAGTGTAGTTGTTACAGCTAGTGAAAAATATAATACGTATATGACGAAAGTGATTCGACATGGCAACAGTTTCAAGACAAAAATCATCCCTTCTTGGGCAGTTCAATGAAACAAGAACTAGAACACTAAGTCTGGTACAAACACTGGAAAAAGACGATTTTGTTGTGCAGACAGCTCCTTTTATGAGCCCACCAAAATGGCATTTGGGACATGTTAGTTGGCTACTAGAAGTTGTTATGAGTAAAGCCATAAAAGATTATGAATTTTATTCACAGGAATTTAGTGAATATCTTAATTCGTACTATCATCAATTTGGGGAACCACATGACAAAGATAAGAGGGGACTAGCAACTAGACCTACAGTTGATCAAGTTTTTGAGTATTTTCATATGATAACTAACAAAGTGGATAGTATTTTACAGAATGAAAAGTTAGATGAAAAAACCAAACAACTATTCTTTATGGCAATAAACCACGAGTGTCAGCATCAAGAACTGTTAATTTATGATTTACAACATCTATTAGCAGACAGATACAGAC
>LUMV01000119.1_pt1 | contig 16825 bp, 20 predicted proteins | sample 729731 | NCBI WGS metagenome assembly LUMV01 (sample SAMN03860301, study PRJNA289734) | marine metagenome | biome: seawater column; feature: ocean; material: water; isolation source: Red Sea water column Station 192 - depth 200m | place: Saudi Arabia: Red Sea | collected 2011-10-15 | depth 200 m
CTTATATGGCGCGTACATGCCGACGCTGCCATTTCGTATCAGCCAAGCGCATCGTTCGCCGCCCGGCAATGGGTCAGGCTTAAACAGCTTGCGCGCCGGCTCAATAAGTCTCTTGCGTATTTGCTGCTGCGTTGTCTTAAAGTCGTCCATACGTTGCCACAGCAGGCTGAACGTGTGGTCGTAAATTTTTTGCCAGACGGGCCAGTCGACGTGGCCAAACGTCGCAACCGCTGAGTCGCAGATGTCCCATTTGATATGGTCGTAGCGACCGTCGCGGTGTTTGGCGTAATCCGCCAAGATCGCGAGAATCGAAGCCTCGCTTAAATTTTTTGCGCTAATCTCGGCACTTGGCAGTGCTGGCTGTTCGCCCTCGGAAACCCAGCCCGCCAGCAGCTCGCGGTATCGGCTTAGCTCTCTCGCAAGCTCGCCCTGCGTCGCGCCGGCTCGCTCTATGCCAATAGTATTTTTCTTGATGACTTTTGCCGGGTTGCCGACCCACACATGCCCGGGCTCAACACGCGCGTTCTTTGGAAAGATGGCGCCCATGCCGGTTTGAACGAACGAGCCGATGACCTGCTTCTGGTGAACCACAGTCAAAAACCCGAGCGTGGTGTTGCGCATAATGTAAGTGTGTCCGCCAAGTGTTGCGTCATTGCAGAGCGTCACGTCATCCTCAATCATGCAGTCGTGCGCGACATGGGCGCCTTTCATGAAATAACAATTGTCCGAAACGCGCGTCGGCAGGCTCGGATTGGTTGAAGCCTGCACTTGAGCAAATTCATGAAACGTGTTGCCGTTGCCAATCTCGACGCCGCCTTGCTCAACATTGCCGCGATGTTGCGCGGGCGTGCCGATGCAAACATGGCTTACCAGCTTGTTGTTGTTGCCAATTTTTGCGTGCTTTGTGATGTAGCAGAACGGGCCGATTTCATTGCCTTCGCCAAGCTCGGCGCCGTCCTCAATTACGGCAGTCGGGTGGACGCTGTTCAATGCCGCGCTTCCCAGTGTGCTTTGCGCGCCTGCAGCTCGTTCAGCACCAGCTCGGCGTGAACGCTGTCGCCCATTAGCTCTAGCCATGAACAATTGCTGTTCATGCTTTCGCATTCAGCAATCCACTCAGCCGCGTAGTCAAACGTGCGCGTCTCTGGAAAGTCGGGCACGCCAGCTGTGTAGTGAATAAGCTTGGGCAACGCCCCGGGGTCGTCGTAGCCGACGCAGAAATTCCATTCCTGCGGCAGTTCGCCCACGCTTTCAGCCCAATCAAATGAAGCCGGGGAATGCTCCTCGTTGTCAATATATTCTGGCGTTAGCACTTGGCATTGATCGTTGTTGAAAACCATCATGCTTGGCCATTCGAATCGGCGCTCATTTTTAACTACCCACACCGGATGCTCATCAGTCTCTAAGTCGAACAATTCAGCAACATCGCCTAGCACCAACATGTCCGCGTCCATGAAAACAGACTTGCCTTGAAACCCTGACAACGCAGGGCATAGAAAACGACTAAATGTAAAATCTGTTAAACCGCGCCGGGTAATCGGTAGCGTTGGCAACACAAGCGGCACAATCGCCACCGGTCTGCTTGAACGCCGCGTGACGCTCCACTGCAGGACGTTGTAGCTGACCGGGCTTCTTGGATCGATGCCGATATAAACTCTCAACTTTTCAAAACCTCTTACTGCTATCCGGCGCGTCGGCTTTCATGGGCGACGCCCATAAGCCATTTGCCGGCCGCGTCAATCGCGGCGGCGTCGTCTTCAAATTCAGCGCGGCGAATAAAGTCAACTGATTGCCACCACGGGCACTCGCCCGTCATGCCCTCGTGGAAATGAGGCGTGTTGTGAACCAAAACGCACGCGGGCACCGCAAGGCCGCCGGCGAGGTGATACGCCGTCGTCGGCACCGTTACGATGGCGTCGAGACAATCAACCAGCGCCGCGGTGTCATCATAGTCACTGGTGATAGTTGCCCACTGCCAGTCGTGGATTGGAATGCCGGTGCGGTCGGTAAACGCCTCAATCTCTTCGGTGCGGTCCTTGTATTCCAAGGACACCCACATAAACGGCAAGCGCAGCAACGGCTCAAGCTGGTCAAGCGTCAAGTCGCGGGAGCGCCAGCCGTCGCTGCCAACATTGCCACCAGTCCACGCAATGCCCACGCGCGGGCGGCTGGTGCCTTTTGCCGCAAGCAAGCCGCTCCACTGCAAAACCTTTTCGCGCATTGGATTCAAGAAGCGGCCCCGTCGACGCATCTTCGACCACTGCATTGCGGTCGCCATGCTGACTTGGTGCGTGCTGTCCAGATGCCAATCAAAATTGGTTTTGAACATGTCGCCGTGAACTTCGGCGTCAGCAAATGATCGATCAAACAGCGTTGCCAGTTTGGGGTGACAATTAATTTGACTGATGCGCGCCGGGTCAATCGCAGACATGTAAGCAATCTGGTCGCCCAGCCCTTGGTCGCCGTACACAAGTAAATTTGCGTCCGGCTCACCCTGCCAGTCAGGAATGCCGTAGTCGTGCTTTTTGCGCATCTCGTTATGGCCGAGCTGGTGCGCGTAATGGCGCCACCCCTCTTCCCATTGACGCTGGTGCAGCTTTGCAAAGCCCAGCGCAGTATGCGCTTGATGGTGCGACTCAATTTCCAGCGACTTGCGCGCCCAGTGTTCTGCCTTGTCAAACGCGTAACCCTGAACGCTTGCGCTTGCCATTAGCCGATACAGGATAGCCTTGTGTTTTTCTGGCTCGTCCGCCGGCATTCGCTTCATCGCTTTGCGAAAACTGGCCTGCGCTTGATCGGGCATTTGCAAAACCGCCTCGGCGGCGCCCAGCATCATCAGGTTGCGCCAAGTGGGCTCGCGTTGAACGCACGCCTGCGCAACCGGATACGCAAATGGCGCCATCTCGATGTCGATGAAATAGCGCGCTAACAGGTGCCACGATTTATGGTCTGTGGGCTCATGAAACAATCGATCTTTTAGCAGCACCGCCGCAAATTCATTATCCCCGCCATCGAGCGCAGAAATGATGTCGTTGTGAGTTGCGACGTCTGCCATCAGACCTGCCCAGTGCCCGTTCGCAAGTAGGCCCATTCGCTGTCGTTCAACAATTTCCTGACCGCCGGCCAGTGGTCTTTGTTGAAGATGTCAATCCCCAGCTCGGTTTTCCATTTCAGCTGCACGCTGTTTGGAATGCTGGCGACATGCCAAAACCCTTCCTTGATGCCTTTTTTCGAATAGGCGTTCAGGCCCTTGGCGCCGCCAACGTCCCAATTGCGCGCCGCGTTCGTTGACTCCAGCACATGTTCGACGTCTTGAATTTCGACAATCTCAGTCTTGTCACTCGCGACGTCGTAGTCGTGCCATGTCTGCGTCAGCGTAACCGGGTCATAATCAATGAGCCGCTTTGCCATTTATGCGTGCCGCTTACTGGATTTGCTGTGCGTCGCGTTTGCAGGCATTTTTTTTGCCTTGCTGGAATACGTTCCCGTGTTCTTCATCTGCTTGCCGGCAGAGTGTGTTTTTTTCATTTTGGTCGACTTGCCATAGCTCATTTTCATTTCAAAAGCTCCAAAAAAGTGGGGCGCCCGAAGGCGCCCCAAAAAACCACGTGATGTGGAGGTCGTTGTTTACGAAGTCAGCACAGCAGACAGAAGCCCACTTGCCTTTTCGTTTTTCGCTTCCAGTGTGAACTCGGTCAGAATCATGCGACGTTCGGAATCGCCGGTCTTCGCGAGGTCTTCGGTTTGGATCGGGCGCAAGTAACTTACGCACCAGTATTCCATGTCGAGGACGTACACGTTGGTTGCCTGCTGAAACCTGTTTGCCACAATCTGGTGTGTGCCAAAGTCGGACACATAGACATCAGCTGCACCGATAATCGTGCCCGGTTTCATCGGGCCTGACGGTTGCGCGTCGCGATACAGAGTACCGATGCCGCTCAATCCGCTCAGGCTGGTTTTTGCAAACGAGCCGGACATGATGACGCCCGGGTCGCCGCCTTCGTCCCAGCAAGACTTGATCACCGTTTTCAGGTCTGCTTCAAGAAGCGTGCCTGCGGTTCCGGTTGCCAATGCCGTGCCGGGTGCGCCGCTGGTGGTTGCGGTTGCCGTGCCCGTTGTCGGGGCCGTGCCGCCGTTGCTTACCAGCGTCTGGTTGGTTGCGATCCACGCTCCAAGGCCAGCCAGCACACGCGCGCTCGCAGACGAGCCCGCTGTTGCTGCCTGATTGCCCGTTAGGGCTGTTTCCATGTCGCGTTTCAGCTCGCGCGCGCGTTTCGAAATCTGATAACTCAGCTCGTCCTTACGCCCTGCCGTGTCAGTCGCGCGCAGCGTTCCCGAAACTCGGGGCGTCTTGCGCGAAATCATACAGTAGTTTGCAAGTCGACTCGTTACAGATGCCGTGTCGGTTGCAGCGTCGTCGCCTTCAATCTGCGAGTTGACTGCCGCGGTTGCAAGTGAATCCGTCTGCCATTCATGCTTGACCTGCGTCGCGCTGTTACGCGTCGCGTTCGACATGAATGGCGTGTCCATTGGCGAGATATCGTAAATGATATCGGCCAAATCCTCGCGCTGGCCAACGGCCGTGTGCGCTTGGTATGTGCCTGTTGGAACGGCCATAGTTTTTTATCTTCCTAGTCGATGCTGAATCAGTGCCGCTGCATCATCAACGTGACCGCTTTTTCTCAAACGGGCCCGCATTGCGCTTTCTTGATTCTGCTTTGTTTCAGCCTTCGATTGTTTTGCGCCGGGCTTCAGCACGTTTTTTCCAATCTTGACCACCTTCTTTGTCGCGGCACTCGCCTGCTTCTGAGACTCATCAAACAGCATTGCCTTCCGCGCCATCACAACAGCACGATGGTCATACGTCTGATCAATCTCGTCGCCCAAGTAGCCAATCGTGTCGAACAAGTACTCGCGCACTTTCGCCTGCTCAGCGTTGCGCACTTCCTCATTCCTCCATTCTGGAATTGCAGCCAGCATCGCGTTTTGCTCTCGCTCAACCAGCTGACCCAACTCCTGTTGATGGGCCTCCGCCATTTGCGCTTTGCGCTGGTCATAGCCCTGCGCAGCGTTTTGGCGAATGCCTGCAAGTTCTTGTTTGCGTTCCGCAAACGCCTGACGTTGGGCGGCCCATCGCGCCGGGTCATTTGCCTGCAACTCGTCCCAATTGATGCGTTCAAAATCCGCCATCAACTGCCGTTCGGCCGCATTCAAATAACTGGCGGCTTCGTGTTGCTGCCGCTCAAACTCATCAGCCAGTCGTTGCTTTTCCGCTTCCAGCGTTTCGCGCAATTCCTGCGCCTCTCGCGCCGCACGCTCAGCGCGTTGCGCATTTTGATAGCCGTCTTTTGCCTCAGACAGCGGCACCTCAATACGTTCGCCGTTGGGGCCAGTGACCGGCATTGTAAGCGAGTACATATCGCCTATTTCAACGCCTATGTGGCCTGCCGCATCAGACAGCGTCGACAGCGTAACTTCCGCGTCAGCGGGGGAATCGGCACTGCCCTCGTCTGGCTCATCTGCGGACGCGGCTGTTTCCAGCTCGTCGTCATCAGCGTCGTCGCCTTCGACTTCGCCCGGGCCTTCCGCCTCAATTGGCTCGGCCTCCGGCGCTTCAGCCAACGCCTCTGCCGGCGCTTCTGCGGGTTGTTCTGCCGGCATCTCTGCCGGCGCCTCTGCGGGCGCCATTGACGCCGCAATCCGCTGTTCAATTGATGCCTGTGGTTCTGCCATTCCTTTTATCCTCTATTTCGCGCTCTGCCATTTTTCCGGTGTTGAAAACCGATTCAATTTGGCGGAATGCTTCATCAACCGCCATCAACATGAGGTAAATTTTTTCTCGCTCGTCAGACTGCGTCGCAACAGTGGCTCGCCACGCCTCGATCAGCTCGCGGGTCAAGATTTCATAAGCCTCGGCCCACAGTGGGTTATCCAAAATTTGTTCGGCAAGGGCGCCCCGCTCTCGCTCAGAAATGCGTTTCTGCTCATCCAATTTGAGTGATTCTCCCCGCCGCGTCGCGCGTGACAGGTGCGTCGTCGATGGAAACCATTAATCCCGCCGCGTCGCGCTTGACCACTCGCGGTCGATCAGCGCGGCTCTGCAATTCGTCTATGCGCTCGGTCAACGCTTGATTGCTCGCCATGAGCTGCGCGAGATATTCGACAGTCACGCGGGATTCTTCATCGCGCTGCTGCTGCGCCAGCTGCTTCATTTCCTCTGCTTGAGGGTCGGACGCAATGCCATGCGACTGCATAAGCTTGGTCAGGTTGTCGACCTGAATTTTGTAAAGCTCAACTTCGCGGTCGCGCTCGGCCTCAATTTGTTTTAACGAAACCTCCAGCTTGCGGATTTCCTGTTCCGTGTCCTGTCGATCCATTTGCAATTCGAGACTTGCGACTTTCGTGTCGCTGTCGGCTTCCTGCTTCATCGCAACCATGTGCGCCTTCATTGACTCAAGCTCAGCGCGCAGCTCCTGCTCCTGCTGCTTGAGATCTTGTTCGCGCATGCGCAGCTGAGTGTCAGCCTGCGCTTTTGCCATGTCGAGTTGATTGCGCTCCTGCTTTGTCTGCGCTTCAATCATCATTGCCTGCGCCTGCATCATCAACGCGTCTTGCTGCGCATCAGGCTGCGGCGGTTTCGGTGGCACCATCGCCGGGTCCATCCAGTAGAGATCTGGTTTTAAGCCAGACGCTGCGGCCCAGTCCGCGCGCGCACGATAAATCTGCTCCGGCATCACCACTGAGCCAAGCCCGCCCTGCGCGACCTGCTCCATCTGTTGCTGCATCACGGTTTCAAGCGACATCAGTTTGCGCTCGCGGCTGGCGCTGCCGGTGCCGACCTGCACGGTGGAGTTGACGCGGGTGCGCCACTCGCCGGGGTTGACCGCGACCCAGCGAGCATTCAACTGCAGCATCATCTCGCGATCTTGATTTTTCATCATCAGCTCGTGAACGCGACGAAACGCAGGCTTCAATGCAATTTCCGCAATGATCCGCGCAATCAATTCAATCTTCATGCGCGCCGCGTCAAACGCAAGCGCGGCGACACTGGGCGACACGCTGGCGAGACTGTTTTTATCGAGCCCGGCCACCTCGTCGCCAACGCCGGTTCGCTGTTTGCGAATGTCGTCGAGGTACTCCATCATTGTGAACGCCTGCGGCGGCAGGGGCGTATGCGGGATCGGCTGAATGTACGCATTCGCCGGCTGGTCGCCCTTGTAGCGCACGATGCCGCCCGGTCGCGACGTTTGCAGGTCGTCAAGGTTGACGAGCCTGTCATTGACCGCCACGCGCGCGTTGTTGGACAGGTAAGTGTTGTCCAACATCTGCCGAAGCATTGCGCTTTTTATCCGCTGCAAATCTTGCGTCAGGTCGGCCAAGCTCAGGCCATAAAATTTGTGTGTGAGCAAAATTGGCGAGCAGGTTGCAAACGGCATGTCGTCCACCTCCTCGATGCCGAGCAAGCGCGCACCGCTGGCGGTGTAACTGCCTGCAGCCAGTGTCACCTTAAGCAGCTCTGCGATGTCGTCGCCGTCCCGGTCTGCGCGCACATAGCACTCGGTGATCCAAAACATGCGCATGGATTCTTCATGCGACCAGTCGAGACTCTCTTCCTCGTCCGACAGATTACGCCGGGCGAGCTGCTCTTCAGTCTCAACGTCGTCATTTGCGGGCAACGTGCGAATGAGTGCCGGGTCGTACCCCATTTCAACTAAATCGCTGAATGATTTGCGGCTGCGGTGATAGGCGAACGTGGCGTCTTCAACATAAGGGCTGCGCGCGTCGCGACTAATTCCAAACTCCTCGGGCGGCACCGGCTCGCAACAAATTTTGCCCCTGCTGCGCGTTGTCAGAAAAACAACGTGGTGGCCGTCTTCCGTCTGCTCGTATTCTTGAATTTCGCGCTCGACGGAACCGTCAGCCATCAATTCACCGAGCTGCATGTCGTCGAGGCCGGTGTATTCCTCGCGCTCGACTTCCGGGGTGTCATCCCACCAGATTTTCAAAATGCCCGTTTTGCTCAGCAGCGCGTCTTTGCATAGGTTGTAGAGATTGTAGAACCCGCGATTTTGTTTGAAGAAAACATGACTGACGGTGTCGGTTTCCGTCTTTGCCTGTTCCACATCCTCGGGGCCAACCGGGTCGAAGGCGACACAATTTTCTGCGTCAGTGAAGATACGCAGCAGTGACGGCAGCACCCACTCGACCGTTTCCAAAACCTCGCGCGTGCGTACGCTGCTGCGCCCCTCTACCTCGTCGCCATAAGGCTCGCCGAGGTAATAATCCATTGCCTCGGAGCGCTCGCGCGACAATTCGGAAGACGCGTACCCGCTCGCGCTGTCAATTTCAGATCGGCAAATGCTGACGATCTGATCGTCAGTCAATGCGTCTTTCGTTTTCGCCATGATTCAATTCCCGATTTTTCGGTGGTCGCCCTCGACGTGCCGGCGCCGGTTTTTTTGCTTCGAGCAATTCAACGCGACGCTCCAGCTCCTCGATTGCATCGCGCATGCGCTTAAATTCATACGCCTGTTTAATGTTCATACAATTCCTGCATTTTCATAAGCGAGTGGTTCCCATCCTTGACTGACCGGCACGTACATCGCGCCATAGCGGAAAGCGTCAGCCGCGTGGCTTGTCCAGTCATGCACCGGGCGCAGCCGGTAGGTTTTCAGCTTGTCGTCGTAACTGGTGCGGTACTGTCGCAATGCGTCAATGCCCGCCCTGCAATGCAACTCGTCAAACCAACAATTCGGCAGCATTCGGCGCGTAGCCTCGATGCCGTCCTCAATGCGATGTTGCACAACAATTTCGGGGTCAATGCCCAGCGCGCGCAACGCCTCGACCCTGCTTTTCCCGGTGTCGAGACTGCGCTGGCGAACATCATGTGGAAAAACGTGCGCCTCATATTTCCACTCGCCCTCGCGCGCCTTTTCCTCAAGCACGCGAACGTAGTGTGACAATGGCTCACCAGTCGCTTGATAAAAATCGATCAGGCGAATTTCCGGGCCGTTCCGCTGCACAAACCAAATCGCTGTTGGATCGCCAATGCCTAAATCCCACCACGTCTCCACCATGAATGCCGGGTCGTGCTGCACGCGCCCGATGCGCTGCTGCTCGCCGGCGTCTTCCAACAGCTTGCCGTAGTAAGCGCCGGTGATGGCCGCGGTCCAGCTGCACTCAAATTCCTGCGCGTACTGCTCTTCTGACATCTGCTTGCGTGCAGCCGCCAGCTCGCCTTCGTCGACATACTTGGTTTCGCTTGCGCGGTGAATGGCGCAATACCAATCGTCGTCATCGAGATACGTTTCGTAAAGCCGGTGGAAATCGTTGTGGCCCATCGGTGTGCCAATAAAAACCGCCCAGCCCTTGCGGTCCGCTAACGCCGGCCGAATAACCTCGGGCCACAAACGCTCCGACATCTGCGCATACTCGTCCAGCACAACCCCATCAAGGTAAATGCCGCGCAGGCTGTCTGGGTTGTCGCCGCCAAATAAGCTGATGCGTGCGCCGGTCGGCATGTCCGCGCGCAGCTCCGCTTCGTTGTATTTCATTTCCGGGATGGGCCGCGTGTAATACTTCAGCATGTCCCACGCGACCGCTTTAGCCTGCCGGTACAAAGGCGCGATGTAAGCGAAACGCGGCTCCGGCAACGGGCACGTCACCGCGCCCTTAAGCATTTCATTAATCGCGTAAACGGTCTTGCCGAAACGCCGGTGGCAAACCAGAATCGCAAAACGCTCTTTGCGATTGTGCGCCTTTAGCTGCAGATCCCGCGGCGTGTACGGGATTTCAATCTCAGTCACTAAGCAGACCGCGATTACTTTGAACGCCTAACCCTTCTTGGAATCCTTTTTCCGCTTGCCGCGCCCGCGCGCGCCGATCACGAAGCCGCCCGAGTAAATCGGGTCGTCCTCGCTCGCCCAAGCGCTTTTCAATGGCGGCTTCCGGCCACTCCGCGCTTTCGAGGTATTCTGCTTGTTTTGAAGTAAACCGCTTGTGTTCTTTGAGGCCATAATCCAATCCCTCGTTGCCGGCTATGTCATCCATAGCCTTGAAAAAATCTTTGTCCTTGATGCCTAGGTAGCCGAAGTTTACAACATGAACCTCGCTCGGGCTGACCGCGGTGAATCCCGCGTCATCGCCCAGCACCGTGCCGCGTAAGGCGTCACCCAAACCCTGCATCTCCTGCTCGGTCAGGTCATGGTCAAAACGTAACGTGATGCCCTTGTCGCCCGTGCGGGCATTCGGCGCCTCATACGCGGGGCGATAAATCGGCACCGCGTCTTGGTCCCAGACATACTTCTGCGCGAGCGCGTAATCCATAGCGTCGTCCATTGTCAGCTCGCCCGCCTTGCCACCCTTCGCCGGGAATGACGTTTGCACCGAAATAAAATTCGGATGCAAGCCGCCGTCGTAATAGCCATAGCTCGGCTGCAGTCGATAGACGCTGATGCCCAGATCTTCAGCAATCTCGTCAACCAAGTTGCCCTCGGGCGTTTCGCGCGTGAACAGGCGCATGCTCTCGTCGGACCATGCGCGCTGCGTATCAAGCGACGCATTGGCAAACTCAATACCGACCGGCGACGCACGCCCCGGCACCGTTTCATACGGCACCGTCAAACTGTTGCGCGCCATAGTTTCATGGAAGTTACCGACAGGTTGGTCAAGGCCCAAGCCCTCCGCGCGCCGCTTCTGCGCCGCCCACATCTCGGCTTGCATATCCGAGTTCAGATAATCCGTACCCATCTGCTCGTTGTAGACGCGGTTCGCGTCCGCGACTAGGTCTTGCTGGAAACGATACTGCGGCTCGGTCGAGCCTTTAATCGTGCCCTCCGGCCAGCCGCCCAAACGGTACATCTGCCGGTCAATGGTGGAGCTGGTCATCGGCCCGAGCGGCGGGTCATTGGGGAACGCGAAGCGACGCAAGTCCCAGTAGAAATTCTGAATCTTGTTATCAACGCCCTTCAGGTTCTTATCGAATGCGTCAGCATTCCATGCCGCCTCAAGTCGATCCGACATCACATTCGGATAACGCCCCACGCGCGGCTTCTGTCCTAAAGCCGCCTCGCGTAACGCGCGCACTGATGCATTCGCATTCGCCGGCGCATTAAAGTCTGCGGACAACAACGCCAGCGCGCGCACCATGCGCTCGCGCTCGCCTCGGTCGGCTACGTTCTTCGCCAAGTAGTCGCCCGCGTTCCGATACCAGTCAAAATCGGCGTCGTTCGCATAATGCTGAATCTCGGTCAGCATGTTATTACGCAGCGCGAGTACATCGTCAATGGATTCAACGCCCGTCGGCGGCGCACCGACAAACTTGCTACCGCGCGTCGGTGGCTCATAACCTAACGGCTGCGCGCGCATGGCGTCGAAGTCTTCTGCTGTGGCTTTGGCGCGGTAAGGGTTTGCATCCGCCGATCCAGACAGTGGCCCAATCGCCCCACGTTGACCACGAGCAATGGGTTGCGCGCCAAGTGGTTTGGGGGCTTTGATCCTGTCAGGATCAAAGTGCGGGCGCTGCGAAGACAATTCATCCAGTATGTCAGACGCCTCAAACTCGCCACCCGGCGCCTGCGTGATCGCTCTCACAACATCTTCGGGGTGTTCTCTCCCGGTTAGCACGATTTCGTCATCCCACCGTGTTGTGCCTCGGTATCGTCGTTCGGGCGTTTCCGGCAAATCATGGTCGCTCAATCGCAATTCAAAATTTCCATCCGGGGAAACAAGATAGCGGCTTGATTTTCGCCCGTCTCGCCCCTCGGAAGCGTGTCGCATCGTCCAACCCTGTTTTTTCAGCAGGCGCGGCACGGCCTCCATGTTGGCGCGATTGACTGCTTCTTCGAATCCATAATCTAGTTTCCCTGCCTGCCGCACTTCATCCGCAAACTTGGCATTCCATGATGCGCCAGTGGTTAAAACCCAATCAGCAATTTGCTCATTTTTAGCTTTCTCCATCGCGACTCTTTTTCGTTTCTCGAGTCGTCGCTGCAGGTCGGGCGCGCCTTGTCGGTTCGCCCAATCGCCGCCTCTCATTGGTGGATCGCCGAGCAATCCAAACGCGCGCCTTTCCTTTCGTTTTGCGCTAATCTCATCGCGAAGTTTTTTCGCCGCACTGCCCCGTTTTATTTTTTTACTTGGCCGTTGCGAGCGCTGGTATTGCTCCAGCGTCGGGCGATCAGAAAGCAGCCATGGGCTGCCGTGGTACACAGTCGCGCCGACTTGCCTGCCCATTGGCCCGCGAGACAACGTGCGCGGCGCAAGTGCGTTAGCAGTTAGCGCGCCAGCGTTTTCAGCCAAACCGGTGTAGGCGCCCAAGGGCACAAAGCCGCCCAAAACGCGCCCGCGTATTTCATTTGGCGTGTTGGTAAACGGCATACCGGCTTTTGCCGCCAGCGTGTCACTGGTGAATGCGTAATCTGTCGGGTCGCCGACATTGTCGAACAAGCCCTCGGTCAGCGGGCGCCCTTCCTGCCAGTTGGCTTTAAACGCATTGAAGACAGGCGGCGCAACGCCGCCCGCTAGATAACCAATGTCGCCCGGGAAACCCATCAGTCCAAACGTGGCCTCTTTCGCGACCCCTTTCCAAAAGTTAGGGTCTACCACCATTTCGGGCTCGCCAAAAATCACCGGTGCAGCACGTTGCGCAAAGCTCAAATTGTCATCGCGCTCTGTGGCCATGCGCTGCGGCTGCGACAGAATATTCCGAAATAGTCCCTTGTCCTGCTTGCGCTTCATCTGCCGACGCAACGCCAGCTCTTGGTTCAGAATGTTAGTCGCGGCTGTCATCGGCCGGCGCCTTCCATGTGATTGTCAGTTTTTTGTCTTTGTCCGCGGCCATTGAATCAATCGGCTTTTTACTCGGCACAAATTTGTCGAGCAGGCGCGTTGCCATCTGCGCCTGCGAATGCGCAAGCTGCAAGCGCTCTTTTTCATCAAGGTCGCGCGTTTCCGGGTCAATGGCGAGGTAGCGCGCCATAACGTCATTCGGATCAAGCCCACGCTGCGCGCACTTCAGGTAAAACGTCTGCTCATCAAACTCAGTTCTGCGCTCTTCATTCGAACGCCGTTTGAGCGGCGGCGTGCTAAGTTGTTCGTCGATTACCCGGGGGTGCATTTTTTGTAATTGCGCCACGTCTCACCTCTCAGCGAATGGCCATCAAAATTTCAAGCACTTCGTCGTCTTCGCATCGAAGGCACTCATCCCAGCTCGCGGCTGATTCGCCCACTTTGTCGATGCGCCTCACTACGCGCGCTGCCTTGCGTCGAGCTTCCTGCGCCCCGGCTGCGTTGCCGGCGCGATCAAGCTCGGTCGCCTGCTCATCAAATTGTTGCGCCACTTTGCGCAGCACATTTTCCTCCTCGGCGGGCGACCACGCTTGAACGCGCTTGCCATCAATCGCGAGTCGGCGCGGGTAGCGGCGCGTTAGTTTTGCTTCCACGCCTTGACGCCTTTTTCCGCCGTGCGGCCGACCACGTAGCCGCCAAGTCCAATTTTGAGCAGGTCCCACATGTCGGGCGGCAGCTCCAAAACCGGCGGCGACTGCATAAACAGGCCAAGGTACGGGGCGAGAATGTAGTTGTTCGCGATGATGGCAACAAACACCAGCATCGTAATCGGGCGCCACTGCGCAGTAAGCGGATGTTCGCTCTTCGCTTCGGCTGTAATAATTTGAGACGCGCTTTCGAGGTATTTCAGCTCGCCCGCCTGCGCAAGCGCCATCGCCTTGTTTTTCGCCTGCTCACGCTCTTCATCACTGGTGAACAGGTCGTCAATCAAATCAAACGCCGGGCCGAGCGCACCGAGAATTGCTGGCACCATTACTGTACGACTCCCGCATCAATGTTTTTTATTTCAATCTCAGTTGGCTGCAAGTCAATCGCGCGCGCCATCAATTGATTAAACGTGTTGCGGCTGTTTTCTACCGCCCAATTCAGATAGACCCAGCCAAGTTTCGATCCGACCGCGATGCAGCCCTTAATGTCTTTCTGCGTGTTTCCGATGTGAATCAGGATGTGGCTGCGATTTTCAACGTCGAGAATTTCACAGCAGTCGTAATTACCTTTGTTGTACCGCGCGTTTGGGTCGAGCGCGTACGTGCCGACCGGGATGCACGAGATGTTCGTTTCGTTGTTTTTCCACGGGCACTCAATGGTGTAACACCCAAAGTCCGCAAATTTGAGCCTGCCAAATGTGCCCATCGGCGTATAAGCGAAGCGCTCAACGGTGATCACGCAAACAACCTCTGTTGCCGCTGCGCGTTATCAATGCGCTCGCAGGCGATGTCGAAATATTTGGGCTCTATTTCAATGCCTATAAATTTTCGGCCTAGATTCATGCAGGCAACGCCGGTGGTGCCACTGCCCATTGTTGGATCAAGGCAAATCATGCCTTCCTCCGAAAAGCAATTCACTACATGCTCCATTTGGTCAAGCGGGCGCGGGCACGGGTGGCCTTTAGGACGTGATCGCATATCGCTTGTTATCGCGACATGCCAATCTCGCCCCTTCCCGCGCTTAACGGTTGGTGTTCCGATTTTCCAAAACAGCGCGAAATCACACGACCACTGTGGGCCATAACCCGGCAATATCTGCGTGAAGTTTTTTGCGCAGGCCATAACGCGATATTCGCGCGGCACCAATTCCGACCACTCGAAGGCGCGAGGCGCGCCTTGAAACACAACGCACCATCCATCGGTCACTAACGATTCCGCTGCGTCTAGTGATTTGCGTATAAATGCCGGGTACTCGGAAATGTCGTCCTTGTGGCTTTCATACTCCGAAAAGCCTATGCCATACGGCGGATCCCATACCACCGCATCCACATTGTCCAGCGCCGGCAATATCTCTAAACAGTCCCCGCAGTACAGGGTGGCGTTGCCGATAACTTCTTTGCGGATGCTCACGCTTTTTGCGGCGCTTTTTTGCCAATTCTCAATTGCCCGCCCCGCCATTGATGCGCCCGGTGACATACGACAATTTTTCTCGCAGCATCGCGATTTCGCGCTCGACCTCGTCGAGTTTTTGGATCAGCATTTGCGTGCGCTGCAGTTCCTCGTCGTCGTTGCGGTTAAATCGATCAATCAGCTTCACGATGATTGTTTCGAGCGCCGACAATTTCGTCGTGATCAACCGCTGTAAAAACATCCACATCCCGCCTAGCATGGCGAGTGACGTGGCGATTGCGGCGCCTTCGGCGTATTCCATGTGTTTAAACTTTGCCTCGCCCGCGATTCACTGCCGGCGCCCTTCCATTGCAAGATGGTCGCGCTCCAAGCGCTCTAGCCGGGAGCGCGTGACGTTGATCATCTTTTCGCTGTCGACGACGTGGCTTTTGATGTCGTGGGCCCAAGTGGCGTCTTCGTGATTCTTTTGCCGCTCTTCGAGTTTGCGCAGGTCCGCGTGAATTTCCTGCGTCAGCTCAAGAATGCGGCTGCTTTGCCCCCAAACCAAGCCGGCCCACGCCAGAACGGCACTGGATAAAAGCGCCGCGAGCGTGGCATTAATTCTGATAGGTTCCGACATCGGCTGCGTGTAAGGCGTTTTAAGCGGCTTTTTTCCTGAAGCGAGGGATTGCCATGAATTCCTCAAGAAATCGCCGTGGCGAGGCTTACAAAGCGTTTCTGGGCGTGTTATTTGTTAACTGAAAGCGTCTTTTTCGCTTTATTTTGCACTTTGCTTTCAAAATTTGATTTTTTCAGGGGCGGTATGGGGGTCCCACACCGGCGCGGCCGGCCGGGGGTGGGGGGTAAAAAAAGTTGCTGCAGTGCAATATTCGGGCGCCCCTCACTCTGATTGAGGGGCATTTCCTTTATAATCAATGACTTACGTCATTTCGCCGCGCTCGATGGACGGTTCCCCCCGACGCGCCAGCTGGCATGATGCCGGTTTTCCCAAACTTTTGGCCATTTGTCAACAAAGTTTACGATCCGTCCGCTTTGACGCCTCACGTCAACGCAGCCAGTCGTTGCTCGCCACGCGCCTTCCACCGCCGCACGCTGCGCCTCGCCCGCCCCGCGATCTCGATTGCAGCGTCTTCCCCCGGCCTGCCCCCGCCCGCGAGGTAATAGGCACGCACCACTGCGACATCGAGCGCCGCCTGACCGCCCAACTGCTGGCAGGTCTGCATCGCCTCAAGCAGTCGTTGGAGCCCATGCGCCGGCACCACGCCACGCGGCAATGGCCGCGGGCCGCCCGCCTGCCCGCTGAACTGAACGCCATCCATCATCGCGGCCTCGACGCTCGAACCCCGGTAGCCGGAGGCCGTCAGGTGCCAGTGCGCCCACTGCTCCAACCACTGCCGCATCCAACTCTTTTTGTTATTCCCCGGCATCGTCGCCCCCAGTCGGCTGCGCCTCGCGCACCAGCGTGCACCAATCGGCCAAATCCATCGTTACCGTCCAGCTCCTGCGATTCGGACGCCACGCGACTGCCGCCAGCTCGCCATTGGTGCAGCTCGCCTCGCATTGTCCGAGCCAGTTGTAAATGTCCGGCGACCGGCGCTCGACGCGCTTGCACTCGACATGCACCAGTCCGGCCGAAGACTCGACCACCATGTCGCAGCCACCGTCCCGCGTCTGACTCAGCTCGCGCTCGACCACCTGCCCCAGCTGCTCGCTCAACAAGTTGGCCAGCTCGCGCTCCCCGGCTGCGCCTTTTGTTCGTTGTGATTTCCCCATCCCCAGTCCCTCAAACGTAACAGGCGCTTGTTACGGTGGCTTGAAACGTAACAGCGGGGTAGATATGTATATCTATACCCCGCGCTTGTTACGCTCGCCACATTGCCCGTTGTTACGTTTCATTTACGACCTGTTACGTTTTGTTA
>LUMV01000423.1_pt1 | contig 16611 bp, 15 predicted proteins | sample 729731 | NCBI WGS metagenome assembly LUMV01 (sample SAMN03860301, study PRJNA289734) | marine metagenome | biome: seawater column; feature: ocean; material: water; isolation source: Red Sea water column Station 192 - depth 200m | place: Saudi Arabia: Red Sea | collected 2011-10-15 | depth 200 m
CTACACGCCCGACGAATATCTCGGCCCCATCCTCAAGCTCTGCCAGGACCGGCGCGGCATCCAGACCAATCTGACCTATGTCGGCGGGCGCGCGCAGGTGAGTTACGAGCTGCCGCTGAACGAGGTGGTGTTCGATTTCTACGACCGGCTGAAATCGATCAGCCGCGGCTATGCCAGCTTCGATTACGAACAGATCGGCCTTCGCGAAGGGGACCTCGTGAAGATGAACATCCTCGTCAACAACGAGCCGGTGGATGCCCTCTCCCTGATCGTCCACCGCAACGTGGCGGAAGAACGCGGGCGCGGCATGTGCGAGCGCCTGAAGGACCTCATCCCGCGCCACCTGTTCAAGATCCCGATCCAGGCCGCGATCGGCGGCAAGGTGATCGCCCGCGAAACCATCGCCGCCCTGCGCAAGGACGTGACCGCCAAATGCTATGGCGGCGACATCAGCCGCAAGAAAAAACTGTTGGAAAAGCAGAAGAAGGGCAAGGCAAGGATGCGGGAATATGGCAATGTGAGCATCCCGCAGGAAGCGTTTATTGCTGCGTTGCGGATGGGGGAAGAATAGCGAGCGAAGGCGCCTAACGCCAGAGCTTGGCTAACCAAGCGACAAGTTACAAGCCGGTGCGCGTGAGCGCATCGCGAGCATCGGCAAGCGGGTCCACGCAGCGGGAAACCGACTGACGTCACGCGACGCATGGAGCGATTGCGTCAGCAATCGCGGAACGGCGCCTGATGTCCAAATCGCAAATGGTAAAGTGCGCCGTGAATCGATCGACTTCTATCCACTTGACCGAAAAAAATATTAGGTCCAACGTAAGATTACGATAATCTGCTATTTATTTCATTGGATTTTTAAATGGCTCACCTACCCCTCTGCTTTGTGTTGATGCCATTCGGTAAAAAAGATGCTGGCGGCGGCTTAGCGATCGATTTTGACAAAGTTTACGAAAATCTCATAAAGCCGGCTGTCATCAATGCAGGGTTGGAACCTCTTCGTGCTGACGAAGAGGATTCAGGGGGCATCATTCATAAGCCGATGTTCGAGCGTCTTGTTCTATGCGACTTCGCAGTTGCTGACCTCACACTCGCTAACGCTAATGTCTTCTACGAGCTAGGTGTGCGGCATGCTGCGAAATCTCGTACTACTGTCTTGCTTTTTGCCGAGGGCCACGGACGGTTGCCGTTTGATGTCAATCAATTGCGAGCAATTCCTTATGAAATCGATGAGTACGGTAATTTCGGTAACTTGAATGATGTTCGCAAGGCACTTGAGGATCGCTTAATTTCCGCAAGGCGTGGTACTGACAAGGACAGTCCTCTATTTCAGCTTCTCGACGATTATCCCGATGTTGCCCACGAAAAAACGGACGTCTTTAGAGAGCGGGTGCGCTACGCCGCCGAAACCAAAGAGCGGCTCCGCGTCGCTCGTGAAGAGAACGCCGACGCAATCCGCAGTGTGGAAGAAGGGCTTGGAGATTTAGGTGATTTAGAGGCGGGCATCTTGATCGACCTTTTATTATCTTATCGTGCTGTTAGTTCATATGAGGACATGATCAGGCTTCACGAAAAGATGACGCCTATCGTCGCCTCTACTGTACTCGTCCGAGAGCAGTTGGCCCTCGCGAAGAATCGACTTAAAGATCGAACAGGTGCAGAGAGAATTCTGCTTGAATTGATTGACGAAAGGGGCGGAAGTAGCGAGAGCTATGGTATTTTGGGGCGGGTCTATAAAGATAAATGGCAAGACAGCGTTGAAGCAGGCCGTGATGCCCGCGCAAAGGGTGAGCTCCGGAAGGCGATTGCGACTTATTTAAAGGGCTTTCAGGCTGACTGGAGAGACCCTTATCCAGGAATAAATGCTCTTACGCTGCTCACGATTCAAAACCCGAAAGATCCTGAGATCGAAAGATTGGCGCCCGTGGTGCAATTCGCTCTGGACCGAAGCATTTCATTCAACGCCGACTATTGGGATTATGCCACAAAGCTTGAGCTGGCGGTGCTTAGGAAAGACCGCGAGGAGGCTGATCGATCCTTGGAGGACGCATTGGCTTATTTACGGGAAGGTTGGGAGGCTGAGACTACTGCAAAGAATCTGGAGTTAATTGATAAAGCGTGGGGATCCGAAGTTGTTGAGCATCTATGGATGATGGACTTAATTGACAGGCTGCGAGCAGCGGCGAAGGAGATAGGGGATGGCATATAACGTTTTTGTGAGTCATGCGTGGTCATACTCAGATCGGTATCGCGGGACTGTGAACTTGCTGGATACTGCCAAAGAAAATCTAACGTGGTTCGATTATAAGAACTATAGCGTACCAAAGCATGACCCGATTGTGGATCCCAGCGAGGCAGTGAAAATTGCGAAGCTTACCGCCTTGCTGAAGGAGCAAATCCGGTTGGCGAGCGTGGTGATTGTACCTGCAGGAAAAGATCTTATGGACATAGCGGATGAAATAATAAACTGGAACAGCAATAGCTTGGCAAATTCTATTTACAATCTTTGCTAGTATTTTGGTAGCGTCTCGCAGTTAATTTTATAATTAGTTTTCTCTTGAAGTTGTCTAATTTTTTGCAAGCGACCGCTCTGTGACTCCTAGCGGCGCCGTCGAACGGGCTCCGCGCCTTCTGCGCGGACCCGTCGGCCGGGCTGGACGCCGCGCTTCGCGCACCGGCTCCTAGCTTGGCGCTCGCTGCGCGAGCTTCGTCGCTAGTCGCCTTCGCCAAGGTCGCGCCAATGATCCTCGTCCGCGTTCCACCGTTCGAGTTCGTCCTCCACCTGCTCCAGCCCTTCGAGGGTGCCCGCTTCCTTCCAGTCGCTGCTGGTGAGCTGGACGAAGGCGGGGTCGGTGTCGTGGTCGGGCGGGCCGTCTTCCTCGGCGCGTTTGCGGCGGGCGGTCTCGGCGAGCATCGTCTGCATCGCCTCGATTTCGGACAGGGTCATGTCCACGGGATCGAAATGCTCCACGATCGCGGCGTTCATGTCGTCCTTCTCCGCGCGGGAGAGGGCGGGGGTGGTGATACTTCCCGAGATGGCGCTGCCCGACAATCTCGCCGCGGCCGGGTCGAAATAACTGGCGGCGAGGCGCTTGCCGTCCTCCCCGCGCATGTTCATCCTGAGGCAGAACATCAGCAGCCGGTCGTTGCGCACGCGGCGAAACCCCTTGAGCTTGCCCGCGACGAAGACGGGGACGAGCTGGCCGTCGATCGCGCGCTCATACGCCACGTCCTTCAGCCGCTGCACGCCGAGGTCGAGCGCGGCCTCCCACGCGCGGCGAAACCCTTCCGATCTGGGCTGGCGGCGCAACCAATAGGCGCCGTTCGTGCTCATATTGACGTGGCGGCAGGCGCGGCTGACGCTGCCGGTATCGGCCAGCGCTCCGATAAAGGCGCGCTGGCGCTCGGGCGTCCAGCCGTCGTGGCGCTGCGCTTTGCGGGACACCGGCTCGAACGCGGGAAGATCCTCCGGCGCGACGGGGATGCGGATTTCGGTGGGGTCCTTGCGGCGGGTCATGAAAGCTCTCCTGTCGGGTCCGCCCGGGAAAGGGGCGAACCGGACAGGGTGGAGCAAAAAACCGCCGTGTAGGAAAATGAATAGACGGACCGCAGGTCCGCAAGGCCGAAAGGCCGCCGCGCCTTATGGCGCGAAAGCCTAAGGGCCCGGAGGGGCCCCCCGGCGCTTGAGGCTAAACAAAATTACGGCCTCGTCTGACCGTCGCCGTGGACGAGGTATTTGAAGCTGCACAGCTGTTCGAGGCCGACCGGCCCGCGCGCGTGCATCTTGCCGGTGGCGATACCGATTTCCGCGCCCATGCCGAATTCGCCGCCATCGGCGAACTGCGTGCTGGCGTTGCGCATCACGATCGCGCTGTCGATGGCGGTCATGAAGCGGCGGGCGGCGTCGTCGTCCTCGGTCATGATCGCGTCGGTGTGGTGGCTGGAATGCTCGTCCACCCAGGCGATCGCTTCGTCGAGGCCGTCGACGACCTTCACGGACGCAATGGTGTCGAGATATTCGGTGTTCCAGTCCGCATCTTCGGCGGGCTTGATCGAGTTGTCGATTGCCACCGCTTCCTGGTCACCGCGCAGCTCGCAATCGGAGCCCATGATGGCGGTAAGGCGCGGCACGAAATCCTTCGCCACCGCACGGTCGACCACGATGCTCTCGGTCGCCCCGCAGACGCCGGTGCGGCGCAGCTTGGCATTGCGGATGACTTCGGCAGCCTTGTCGAGATCGGCGGCTTCGTGGACGTAGCTGTGGCAATTGCCATCGAGGTGGAGAAGGGTGGGGACGCTCGCCTGGTCGCGCACCAGTTCGACGAGGCCACGCCCACCGCGCGGGATCACGAGATCGACGAACTCATCCGCCTTGAGCAGCGCAGCGACGGCGGCGCGGTCGGTCGTGCCCACGGTCTGGACGGCATCTTCGGGAAGGCCCGCGGCCGCCAGCCCCTTGCGCATGCAATCCACGATCACCTTGGTCGAATGGCGGCTTTCGCTCCCGCCGCGCAGGATCACCGCATTGCCGCTCTTGAGGCACAGCGCGCTGGCATCCGCGCCGACATTGGGGCGCGATTCGTAGATCATGCCGATCACGCCGATCGGAACCGCGACGCGCTCGATCTTGAGGCCGTTGGGACGGTCCATGGTGGCGAGCTGGCGATTGACCGGGTCGGGCAGCTCGGCGATTTCTTCGAGCGCGCTGGCCATCCCTTCGATCCGGTCTTCGTCGAGCCGCAGGCGGTCCACGAAGCTGTCGGGCTTTTTGCCGGCGACGCTTTCGACATCCTTGTCGTTCGCGGCGATTAGATCGGCCATATTCGCCCGCAACGCCTTGGCGGCCTCGCGAAGGGCGGTGTTCTTCGCTTCGGTGGAGGCGGAAAGCAGGCCCTTGGCCGCGGCGCGCGCCTTGCTGCCGAGCTCGTGGATGTGGATTTGCGGATCGAATGTCTGGTCGTTCATGAGTACCTCGTAATGTCTGTCATACCGACGCCTCGCGGGCGCGCGTGTTCCGAAAATCGGTTCAGCGCAGCTCGACCGCGCGGTTGTAGGCGGATGTGAGCGTGGCATCGAGCTTGTCGGAAAGGCCGCCATCGCCGTTCAGCGCATCGAGCCCGGCGGCGGTGGTGCCGCCCTTGCTCGTGACCGAATTGCGCAGCTCCTCAAGGGGGGTGTCCGGATTGGCGAGCGCCATGGCGATCGTGCCTTCCATCGTCCCCAGCACGAGCGCGCGAGCCTGATCGGGATCGAAGCCGAGCTTTTCCGCAGCCGCGACATAGCTGCGGGCGATTTCGAAGACATAGCCAGGACCGGACCCTGCGACGGCGGTGGCGCGGTCAAGCATGTCTTCGTTTTCGACCGCGACGGCGGTGCCGGTGCGGCGCATCATCTCCATCGCATGATCGGCCTGCGCATCGGACACGTCCGGCCCTGCGAGCACGCCGCTGGTTCCCTTGCCCACCGCAGCGGGCAGGTTCGGCATGACGCGAACGACGGGCGCGCCGTCCATGGCCTTCGCCAGGCGAGCCGCGCTCGCCCCGGCGGCGATGGACAGCACGTAGCCGCCCTCTGCCAGGTTAGCTGCATAGTCCGGCAGCACGTCATCGATCATTTGCGGTTTGATTGCGACAATGATCGTATCGAAGCGTTCTTCGGCAATTTCCGAACGATCCCTGACGAGGCGAACCCCTTCAGGCGCGGTTTCAAGCATAGGATCGACAATGGTAAATTCTTCGCCACCCGACATCCAGTGTTCGAGCAAGGCTCCGCCCATCTTTCCGCAGCCAATGAGTAGTATTTTTCTAGAGATAACAAAATCTCCCTGTATAAATAAATAGTCTTTGTTTTTGGTTGAGGTCCGTTCTCATAAAGCACCGCTCGGCGCGATCGGTTACGGCCCTCGGAAAATAATCCGGTAAATCCGGTTGTGCGCTGCACCATTCCTACCTAGGTATCTTCACAGATATTTCAAATGATATAGCAGACATACCAGACAATACGAGAGATTGCCCGTGACAGATTCCCTCGCACCCCAGTTCGAACCTTCCGCCAGCGCCAATGGCAGCGACGCGTCCGATGGCGCTGAAAAGAGCACCATCGTCGTCAAGATCGGCTCCACCCTGATCGCCAATTCGGACCTTCTGACGCCGCGCTTCGGGTTTTTGCAGCGATTGATGGAGGATATCTATCGGCTGCGCCAGCGGGGGCACAAGGTCATCCTGTGCAGTTCGGGAGCTGTTGCCTTGGGGCTTAAGATGGTGGGCGAAACGCCGGAAAATGCGGGCGTCAGCGACAAGCAGGCCGCCGCCGCCTGCGGTATGCCCCTGCTGCTCAACGTCTATAAGCAGCTCGGCCACGAATATGGGATGGATATTGCGCAGGTCCTGCTGACGCTGGGCGATTTCGAAGACCATCGCCGCTTCCTCAACACGCGCAACACCGTGTTCCGCCTGCTCGAAGCGGATGTGATCCCGATCGTGAACGAGAACGATTCGATCACCACCGAGGAAATCCGCGTGGGCGATAACGACCGGCTGGCCGCCAAGGTCGCGCAGATGGTGGATGCCAAGGATTTCATCATCCTCACCGAAGTCGACGGCCTGTACGATCGCCATCCGGACGAAGACGGGGCGCAGCTGATCGAGGAAGTCGACGACGTTTCGGAATATATGGCCGCCACCACCGGCAAGAGCACGCTCGGCACCGGAGGCATGACCACCAAGCTTATGGCCGCCAATATGGCGCAGGAAGCGGGCTGTTCCACCTATATTGCGCACGGCGAAGCCGAGCGGCCGCTGTCGAGCGTGATCGATGGGGAGCGCACCTGCACTCACTTCCCGCCGCATGAAGCGCGCGCTTCTGGGTGGGAGCGCTGGATCGCCAACCGGCTCCAGATGGCGGGCAGCCTCGGCATCTCCGACGATCTGGCCGACTCTCTCAAGTCGGGCGAGCGGCCGATCCGGCGCGAGGATATCCGTTCGATCGATGGCGATTTCCAGCGTGGCGACGTGCTCCATATTTATGACGAGAACGGCACCGAGCGCGCGCGCGGACTGTGCGATTTCACCTCCGAGGAATTGCGCGTTCTGGCGGTGAACCCGCATCTCGATGCCGAACAATTGCTGGGCTATCGCACCAAGGGCGAAGTGATCCGGGCCAAGAACCTCGTGCTTCTGGAAGGACGCCATCTGCTGTGGGATGCGCCGACGCCGACCGAAGCTTCGGCCACCTGAAGCTTCGGTGCGGACACCGATGGCGATTTCCCGTCTTGCGATCCGATCCTTCACTTGGCGTTCACGGCCGCGCTGGCTATAGGCCTCGGCCATGACCAGCTATCCCAACGCACCGGCCCGCCGCCGCAATCCTTCGATCCTTCTCGGCGCGGCTGTCGCCTCCTCGCTCGTCCTTTCGGGTTGCGCGGGGAGTGGGGGCGAACCGGCGGATACCGCCTATGTCGCCCGTGACGTGGAATCGCTTTATGCCGAAGCGCGCGATCGCCTCAATCGCGGCAATGCGCCGATGGCCGCCGCGCTCTTCGACGAGGTGGAGCGCCAGCATCCTTATTCCCCCTGGGCCCGCCGCGCCCAATTGATGAGCGCCTTCAGCTATTACGTTGCCGCCGATTACAACAAGGCGATCCAGAGCGCGCAGCGCTTCCTCTCGATCCATCCGGGTAACAAGGATGCGCCCTACGCCTATTACCTGATCGCGCTCAGCTATTACGAGCAGATCAGCGACGTGCAGCGCGACCAGAAGATCACCGAGCAGGCGCGCACGGCGCTTCGCGAAGTGGACCGCCGCTTCCCGGCGACCGAATACGCAACCGACGCGCGCCTGAAGCTGGACCTCGTCGAGGATCACCTCGCGGGCAAGGAAATGGAGATCGGCCGCTATTACCAGAACAGCGGCAAGTGGATCGCGGCGCAGATCCGCTTCCAGAACGTGGTCGATAATTTCCAGACCACCAGCCATGCGCCCGAAGCTCTCTATCGCCTGGTCGAAAGCAGCCTGGCGCTGGGTATTCCCACCGAAGCGAAGAAATATGCCGCCGTCCTCGGCGCGAATTATCCGGGCAATGAATGGTACGAGCGGGCCTACGATCTGGTGCAGGACAAGGCCCCCGGCCTCGCCGCCGCGAGCTGAGCGGAGCAGGACCTCGAAATTACTGCGGCTAATATTGCATCGGATACGCTGACACGGGGCAAAGCCTGCGCTAGACGGATTTGGCGATGCTGACCCGTTTATCCATACGCAATATCGTGCTGATCGAAGCGCTCGATCTCGATTTCGGGCGCGGGCTGGGCGTGCTCACCGGAGAGACCGGGGCGGGCAAGTCGATCCTGCTCGACGCATTGGGGCTGGGGCTCGGCAACCGCGCGGAAACCGCACTGGTGCGTGCCGGTGCGGACAAGGCCAGCGTTACCGCCAGCTTCGAATTCGCCGCGCTGCCGGCTCCGCTCGCCGAAGCGCTGGACGACGCGGGCGTGGAGCTGGAAGCGGGCGAAGCTCTCGTGATCCGCCGTCAGGTGAAGGCCGATGGTGGCAGCAAGGCCTGGGTTAACGATCAGCCGGTGGGCGTGGCGCTGCTGCGCGATCTCGCCGGATCGCTGGTCGAACTGCATGGCCAGCACGACGATCGCGGCCTCGTCAATCCGCGTGGGCATCGCGCTCTGCTCGATCGGTTCGCGGGCGCGGATACGGCTGCGGTAGCAAAAGCCTGGGCCGACTGGCGCACAGCTCAGGCCCGGCTGGACGAAGCTCGCGATGCGCTCGAACAGTCGCGCGCCGATCAGGATCTGCTGCTCGCGCATCTTTCCGAACTCACGGCCATCGAACCGCAGGCGGGCGAGGAAGCGCGCCTCGCCGAAACGCGCGCTTCGATGCAGAAGGGCGAGAAGCTGTCCGGCGATCTCGAAGAATTGCGCCACATCTGGGAAGGGTCGGATTCGCCGCTCGCTTCGCTGCGCGTGGCGGCGCGACGGCTCGACCGGATCGCGCCCGAGCACCCCATGCTGGCCGAAGCGCTTGGCGCGCTCGATCGCGCGGTGATCGAAGCGGGTGAGACGGAAGAAAAACTGCGCGCCGCTGCCGAGGCTCTCGAGCACGATCCCGTCGCGCTCGACGCGGCGGAGCGGCGCCTGTTCGAGTTGAGAGCCATCGCTCGCAAGCATCGCTGCGAGGTCGATGAACTGCCCACCGTGATGCGCGACATGCGCGCCCGGTTGGATGCGATCGAAGGCGGGGAGGCCGAGCTCGACGCGCTGGAGGATGCGGCGGGCAAGGCGGAAGCGCGCTATCGCGACGCTGCAACCGCGCTGCATCGGCAACGCACACAGGCTGCAGAGCGGTTGGACGCGGCGGTTGCGGGCGAGCTTGCGCCGCTGAAGCTCGATGCGGCGCGTTTTCAGACCGCAGTCGAAAAACTGCCCGAGGATCGCTGGACCGCAGCGGGGATGGACGCGGTCGAATTCCTTATCGCCACCAATCCCGGCGCACCCTTCGCCCCGCTCAACAAGATCGCCAGCGGGGGCGAGTTGTCGCGCTTCATTCTGGCGCTGAAAGTCGCGCTGGCCGAAAAAGGCGGCGCGGCGACGGTTATCTTCGACGAGATCGATCGCGGTGTCGGCGGCGCGGTGGCGAGCGCGATCGGCGAACGTCTGGCTCGCCTCGCCGATAACGGCCAATTGCTCGCCGTGACGCACAGCCCCCAGGTCGCGGCGCGCGGTCGCACGCATTACATGATCGCGAAATCGTCGGAGGGCACGGTGACGCGCACCGGCGTGGTCCTGCTCGACGCGGCAGGCCGCCAGGAAGAAATCGCGCGGATGCTATCGGGCGCGGAAGTCACGCCCGAGGCGAGAGCGCAGGCGGATCGTTTGCTGGAGGGGGTGTGAGCGAATTGTCCGAAGCCGACGCCGCCAATGAATTGATGCGGCTCGCAAAGCAGATCGCGCATCACGACCGGCTCTATCACGCCGAGGATGCGCCCGAGATTACCGATCAGGAATACGACGCGCTGGTCCGCCGCAATGCGGAGCTGGAGGCGGCGTTTCCGCATCTGGTGCGCGCGGATTCGCCGAGCCGGAAGGTCGGGCACAGCGCCGCTGCTTCGCCTCTGAGCAAGGTGACGCACAGCGTCCGGATGATGAGCCTCGACAATGGGTTTTCCGGCGAGGAGGTCGGCGAGTGGCTGGCGCGGGTCCGGCGTTTCCTGTCGCTGGGCGAGGGCGAGCCGATCGCGGTCACAGCGGAGGACAAGATCGACGGTCTGTCCTGTTCGCTGCGTTACGAGAAGGGCGTGCTGGTGCAGGCCGCCACGCGGGGCGACGGGCAGGTCGGTGAGGACGTTACGCCGAACGTCCGACATATTCCCGACATCCCCGAAAATCTGACCGGCGACGTGCCCGAAATCTTCGAAGTGCGCGGCGAAGTTTACATGGCGAAACAGGACTTTACCGCACTCAATGCTGCGCAGCATGAGGCGGGGCAGAAGCTGTTCGCCAACCCCCGCAACGCCGCCGCCGGATCGCTGCGGCAGAAAGATGCGAGCGTCACCGCGTCGCGCCCGCTCAAATTCTGGGCGCATGGCTGGGGCGCCGCATCCGAGGTTCCGGGCGAGACGCAGGAAGAGGTGGTGCGCGCGATCGAGAGCTGGGGCTTCCCGGTCTCGCCCCATTTCGTGCGGCTGGACGGAGAAGGGGGTCTCGACGCGCTGCTCGCCCATTACGAGACGATCGGCACCGCGCGGCCCGACATGCCCTATGAAATCGACGGCGTGGTCTACAAGGTGGACCGGCTGGACTGGCAGGGCGCCCGTGCTGGTGGGCGGTGTGACCGTCACCAACGTCACGCTCCACAATCGCGACGAGATCGCGCGCCTCGGCGTCAGGCCGGGCGACCGGGTGGTGGTGCAGCGGGCAGGCGATGTTATCCCGCAGCTGGTCGAAAACCTGACGCCCGATGCTGAGCGCGAACCCTATGTCTTCCCCGATGAATGCCCCGAATGCGGCAGCGAAGCCGTCGCGGAAGAGGGTGAGGTCGATGTCCGCTGCACCGGCGGCCTCATCTGCCCGGCGCAGCGCACCGAGAGGCTGAAGCATTTCGTCAGCCGCGGCGCGCTCGATATCGATGGGCTGGGCGAAAAGACCATCGACCAGTTCTTCGCGCTCGGCTGGCTGGAAAGCCCCGCCGATATCTTTCGCCTGAAGGATCGGCGCGCGGATATCCTCGCGCTGGATGGCTGGAAGGAGAAGTCGGTCGACAACCTCCTCGCCAGTATCGAGGCGCGGCGCGAGCCCGATGCGGCGCGGCTGCTGTTCGGGCTCGGCATCCGCCATGTCGGCACCGTGACGGCGCGCGACCTGCTCAAATATTTCCACACGCTGCCCGCCTTACGCGAGGTGGCGGAACGGGCGCGGAGCGGTGACGAAGAGGCCATCGCAGAATTGACTGCCATCGATGGGATCGGCAGCGCCGTGGTCGAGGCGCTGGGCGATTTCTTCCACGAAGAGCATAATCGCGCGGTGTGGGACGATATCCTGCGCCAGGTTTCTCCTCCGCGCTTCGAGGTGGAAACGAAAGACAGCGCGGTCGCGGGCAAAACCGTGGTCTTCACCGGCAAGCTCGAAACCATGAGCCGTGACGAAGCCAAGGCGCAGGCCGAGCGTCTGGGTGCCAAGGCCAGCGGGTCGGTCAGCGCCAAGACCGACCTGCTCGTCGCCGGGCCGGGCGCGGGATCGAAGATGAAGAAGGCCGCCGAATTGGGCATCGAAGTGATCGACGAGGCCGGATGGGCCGCAATCGTCGCGGCGGCGGGATAGACTTTTCGGAAACAAGCGCGCGGCGCCTCGTTGCAGGCATGTGGCCGCACCCTATCGTTTTCTTTTCATCCTTCTGCCCGTGCTCGCGCTCGCAGTGATCGTCGTCTCGCTTCCGCGCACGGCGGCTGCCCCCGAGGCTGCACCCGAAGCGCGTCCGACTCCGGAGCTGGTCCATATCCCGACCGAGGCCGAACGGGCCTTCGAACAGGAGCTGGAAGAGATCGCCGCATCGCTCGATGGTACAGTCGGCGTCGCCGTCACCGATGTGGAAACCGGGCGCAGCTATGCGATCCGGGGCGACGACTGGTTTCCGCAGCAGAGCGTCAGCAAATTGTGGGTCGCGCTGACCGCGCTGGACGAAGTGGACGAGGGGCGGCTTGAGCTGGACGAGGCCGTCGCGATCGGCCCGAAGGATCTGACGCTGTTCCATCAGCCGATCCGCGATCTCGTGCAGGCGCGGGGCGCGTTCCGGACCGATTACGCCGATCTGATGCAGCGCGCGCTTACCGGCAGCGACAACACGGCCAACGATCGCATTCTGCGCCGGGTGGGCGGAGCGGAAGCGGTCGAGGATTTCCTCGCGGCGAAAAAGATTACCGGCGTACGCTTCGGCGCGGACGAGCGCACCAAGCAGAGCGCCATTGCGGGCCTGCGCTGGAATCAGGCCTTTTCGGTCGGCAATGCATTTTTCGATGCGCGCGACAGGGTGCCCGACGCCGCCCGGCGCGCGGCGTTCGAAGGGTATCTCGCCGATCCCATCGACGGAGCGACTCCGGTGGGCATTACGGAGGCTTTGGCGCGGCTGGCGCGCGGGGAATTGCTGTCGCCATCCTCGACAGCGCTGATCCTCGCCACGCTGCAAAACACCCGCAGCGGACCGCAGCGGTTGAAGGGCGGCGTGCCGCCGGGCTGGTCGATCGGCCACAAGACCGGGACCGGCCAGTTCTTCGACGGCGAGCAATCGGGCTATAACGATATCGGCATTCTGACCTCGCCGGAGGGGCATCGCTATACGCTGGCCGTGCTGATCGCCCGCACGCGCGAGCCGACGCTGGCACGGATGCGAATGATGCAGGAGGTCACGCGGGCGACGGCGCAGTTCGATCTGGAGCGCGCGAACGAAGACACGCACGGTTCCGGCGGGAGCAGGGGGCAGCGCCTCCTCGATCCGCGCGACGAGGCGGGCGTATTCCGCTTCGCTCAGCCGGATCGGGCGATGGTGGGGCGATGGGGCGGGGCGGACGTAGTGTGCGACGCGCAGCAGGCCGTCACCGCCTCGGAAAACGATCCGGAGCGCGGTCGAGATCGACAGATCGTTCCAGGTCGGGGTATTGAGGAAGACCTCCTTCTCGCCCCAGCCGACTGCGATATGCGTGGGATATTGCCCGTCGGCGCGGGGCAGGGCGGCAGTGGGAAAGGTTGCGCGCCAGTCCTTCACCTGACTCGAAACGGGCATGACGATGCCGGTGTGGATGCCGTTGGTTTCCACCATGATGGTGATGCCGTCTGCCGGCTCGCTCCGGTCCGCGTTGCGCGTGAGCGAGGAGCCGATCCATGCGGCAAGGAGGAACGCGGCAAGCAGCAGGAGCGGGGCACAAGCCGCTCCCGCCAGCCAGACGCGCCAGCGCTTCAGCGGATGCGGGATTTGCGCAGCCACAGAATCGACCAGTCGCCCTTGACGAGCCGCCGCGCCAGGCTACAGCCATGGCGGCGATAGGCCGCGCGGACGCGGGCCTCCTGCGTCTCCAGCAATCCCGCCAGCACGATGCTGCCGCCGGGCGTGACCGCCGCGGCGAAATCCTGCGCCATTTCAGCCAGCGGACCGGCGAGAATATTCGCGATCAGAAGATCGAACGGCGCGCGGGCCTTCAACAGCGGATCGTCCATCCCGTCCGCCACCGTGAACAGCAATTCGCCGCGTTTCCCGCCCAGCGGCACGCCATTGTTCCGCGCATTCTCGGTCAGCACGCCGGTGCAGACCGGATCGATATCCGATGCCGTCGCCAGCGCATGCGGCCACAACCGCATGGCGGCAAAGGCAAGCAGGCCGGTGCCCGTGCCGATATCGGCGTGGTTGCGCGTGGCGAGGCCCTCGCGCTTCATCAGGTCGAGCATGGCGAGGCAGCCCGCCGTGGTCGCGTGCTGCCCGGTCCCGAAAGCCTGGCTGGCGGGGATGACGAGATCGACCGCGTCCGGATCAGGAGGATAATCGGGCGTATGGACGTGGAAACGCCCGGCCCGGATCGGCGGAACGCGTTGCTGGCTTTCGGTTACCCAGTCGGTCTCGGGCACTTGCTCGGCCACAAGATCGGGCGCGCCGCCATCGAACAATGCGGCGACCGCGCGGCGATCGGCAGCCTTGGGTTTGCGCGGCAGCCAGGCTTCGAACAGCCAGTCGTCGGGATGCTGCTCGTCGATCTCGCAGGCGGTGAGGACGATGTCCGCGTCCCAGTCGGGCGCCAGTTCCTGCGCCGCCAGCGCGGCCTCGGCGACCGGTTTCGCGACTTCGACCGACAGCTTCCAGCTAGCGGACATAGCTCGCCCCGTTCGCGTCGAGCGTGGCGCCGGTCATGCTGGCGGGCGCATCCAGCGCGCAGAATTCGATCAGCTTCGCGATCTCTTCCGGCTCCGCCACGCGGCCCAGCGGAATGTCGGCGAGCAGACCCGGTCCCCCACGGCTTTCGAGATAATCGCCCGCCATCGCCGTATCGGTGAAGCCGGGCGTGATCGCGAAGCTCAGGATGTTCTCGCCCGCATAGGCGCGCGCGATCGATTTGTGCATCGCCAGCATCCCGCCCTTGCTGGCGGCATAATGCCAGTGTGCGGGCGAATCGCCGCGATGGCCCGCGCGGCTGGCGACGTGGACGATCCGGCCGGAAACCTTGCGCTCCTGCCAGTGCTGTACGGCGAAACGGCTCAACTGTGCCGCAGCGGTCAGATTGATGCGCAGCGTATCTTCCCACGCATCGAGCCATTGCATGTCCGACGCATCGAGCGGGCTGGCGACGAAGCGCCCGGCATTGTTGACCAGCACGTCGATCGTGCCGCCAGCGCGGGCGAGGGCGGCATCCCACAATTCGCGCGCGGCAAAGGGTTCGGAAAAATCCGCCGGTACGGTGTCGGTTCGGTCGCTGCTGGTGGCTTGGCCGATGACTTTCGCGCCGCGCGCTTCGAGCGCCGATTTCGCCGCCGCGCCGATCCCGCGCGATGAGCCGGTAAGGAGAATGCATGTCATGCAACACCCTATTCGCAAATTTGCGCGCCTTGTCGAGGGCAGCCGCCTTGCCTCGCGCGCATGGTTCGCTAAGGGAGGAGCCGAGTATCGATACGCAACGGAAATATCCCGCCATGGCCGAACGCCCGCTTTCTCCGCATCTCTCCATCTGGAAATGGGGCCCGCACATGCTGGTTTCGATCCTGCACCGCGTCAGCGGTGACGGGATGGCGACGGTAGGGCTGGCCGTTTTGCTCTGGTGGCTGGGCGCGCTGGCGTCCGGGCCGGAAGCTTATGACACCTTCGCTTCCGTGATGGGATCGCCGATCGGGCTGATCGTCCTCGTCGGGATCAGCTGGGCCTTCTTCAACCATCTGTCGAGCGGCATCCGGCACTTCGTGCTGGATATCGGCGCGGGCTACGAATTGGAGGTCAACAGGACCTTCTCCATCGTATCGGTCGCATCCGGCATCGTTCTCACCGTGGTCTTCTGGGCCATGGTTCTTCTCGTCTAGGACTGAACATGAGCAGATCCACTCTCAACCGCTACGGTTCCAAAGGCACGGCCATCGGCCAGGTGCGCGGGCTCGGTTCCTCGCATGAAGGCGCGCATCACTGGTTGCAGCAGCGCTTCACCGCCATCGGCAATCTGGTGACCGTGCTGTTCCTCGCGATCAGCCTCGCTCTGCTGCCGGGCTACGATTACGCGACCATGCGCGAATGGGCTTCGGGCGTCATTCCCGCCACCGCGCTGGCGCTGATGATCGTGAGCGTGTTCTGGCATGCCCGCATGGGCCTGCAGGTCCTCATCGAGGATTACGTTCACACGCCGGGTAACAAGTTCGCGGCGATCGCGCTGCTCAATCTCGCGACGATCGGCGGGGCCGCGTTCGGCCTGTTCGCCATCGCACGCCTCGTCTTTTCAGGAGCCGCCTGATGGTTTCGACACCTTCCCCCACCGACATCGACCCCAACGATCGCGATGTCGCGCCGCCCGAGGCGCCGCCCGAAGAAACCAAGGATCGCGGCACCGGCCCGAACCAGGAACGGATCAAGGGCTACGAGATCATCGACCACACCTATGACACCGTCGTCGTCGGCGCCGGCGGTTCGGGCCTGCGCGCCACGATGGGCAGCGCCGAAGCCGGCCTGCGTACCGCCTGCATTACCAAGGTGTTCCCGACGCGCAGCCACACCGTCGCGGCGCAGGGCGGCATTGCCGCCAGCCTCGGCAACAACAGCCCCGACCATTGGCAGTGGCATATGTACGACACCGTCAAGGGCTCCGACTGGCTGGGCGACCAGGACGCGATCGAATATCTGGTGCGCGAAGCGCCGCAGGCGGTTTACGAGCTGGAGCACGCCGGCGTGCCCTTCAGCCGCAATGACGACGGCACGATCTACCAGCGCCCGTTCGGCGGGCACATGCAGAACATGGGCGAAGGCCCGCCGGTGCAGCGCACCTGCGCCGCCGCCGACCGCACTGGCCACGCGATGCTCCACGCGCTCTATCAGCAGAGCCTGAAGTATGACGCGGACTTCTTCATCGAATATTTCGCGCTCGACCTGATCATG
>LUMV01000576.1_pt1 | contig 16418 bp, 19 predicted proteins | sample 729731 | NCBI WGS metagenome assembly LUMV01 (sample SAMN03860301, study PRJNA289734) | marine metagenome | biome: seawater column; feature: ocean; material: water; isolation source: Red Sea water column Station 192 - depth 200m | place: Saudi Arabia: Red Sea | collected 2011-10-15 | depth 200 m
CGCGGCAACAGGTCGGGCAGCAGGAAGGGCGCGATCGTCGGGATCACGCTCATCCGCAATTCGCCGACGAGCGGCGCCGAGGCGGCGGCGGCCATGTCGGCAAGCTCCTCCGCCTCGCGCAGCACGCGGTGCGCCTTTTCGACGATCGCGTCGCCGAGCGCGGTAAAGCGGACGACGCGGCGCGTGCGTTCAACCAGGGTCTGGCCGAGCAGGGTTTCCAGCTCGCGGATGCCCGCCGACAGCGTCGACTGGGTGACGTTGCAGGCATCGGCGGCGCGGCCGAAATGACCGTGCTCGTGCAGCGCGACGAGATATTGCATCTGCTTGAGCGAGGGCAGGTAATATTGCATTGATCGAATATAGCAATCGGATTGGTAATTTCGAGTGACTTCGTCGATTATATGCGCCGCGGTCGCATGATAGGCAGGCAAGCGGACCGGATCGATGGCCGACGAAGGTGGGCGACGAAGGTGGGCATGAAGGGGGCGTGATGGCGACTTCGCGATTTCTGCTCGGCGGCGTGGCGAGCGCGCTGCTGCTGACGGGCGGTGTGTTCCTGTGGAAAGGCTATAGCCAGATTGCCGCAGAGGATGTGGTGCCGGCCCCGCCGCCGCGGCTTGCCGCGCTGCCGGTCGCGGGCCCCGGATCAGCCGCGTCGAGATGATGGCGACGCGCAGCGCCGCCTTTCGCAAGCTCGACAAAAATGGCGACAATCTGCTCAGCTTCGAGGAATGGGCGGCGGCGACGAGCGACCGCTTTGCCGGGGCCGACGCCGACAAGTCGGGGGACCTGACCCGCGCCGAATTCGCGACGACCGCGCCGAAGCCGGCGGCAAAACCGAAATGCCGCTGTTGACGGGGCGCCAGCTTCGGGGAGCTAAGGCGCGTGGACACATTCCAACCTGATCGAACGTCCGCTTTCGCGAATGTTCGGCATCGAACGAATGAGCGGGATGGGGGTGGTTTTCTGCCGCTAGCATCTCACCCTAAACGGATGCTCACGATTGCCTTCGATAAACGCTGCAACCTCGCGAAGTCGCTCGGGATAAGGCTCCACGTCCTGCCAGCCCGTGTGCGAGATAAATCTGAAACCGGCTCCCCAAAGAAGTTCAACCTTCTTCCACTGCTCGAAATCAGACTTTTTTGGCGCTTTGAAAGCTCGCCCCATCCAATGCAGCGGCCGGCCGCATTCGGGGCAAGTGGCAGTGCTTTCCTCTGAAATCTTCCATGACTTGCGGCACTCGAAGCACGCGTGTGCGACCAAGTAATCTGGTCCGCGAGGTCGGACCCCAGCATCGGGTCCGGGAATCGCTCGGTTCCCAATCGCTTTGCGAAGTTCCATGCGCTCAGATTTCGAGGGGCCCTGCACCATAGAAAGCCAATTACAGCATTTTGTTAATGACCGAAACGGGGTCGTGTCCGGAAAGGCAGCTTTCGGAACGACATGGCGGTTAGCTGCCGTCCCTGCAGCGTTGGAATTTGTCCGCGCGGTCGAGTCTTCGGGGCCTAGCTTCGGGGATCGAAGCCCAGCCAGTCGGCGGGTGGCATCAGGAAGAGGTCTGTGTCTTCGGTGCGGCACCCGGCGGCGGTCAGCATTGCGTGGACCTGACCGCGGTGGTGCGTCTGGTGGTTGAAGATATGCGGCAGCACGATGCCGAGTGGGGCGGAGACGTTCCGGCCCGCAGCTCCGCTGTACCAGTCGAGATTGCCGGTAACGGTGCCGGGCGCCATCGCGTCGGCCCAGGCGACGATGAGCGTGTCCATCGCGGTGCGCTGTGCCTTCAGATCGTTCCAGTCCGCGACGAAGCCGCCGCTTTCCTTACCCGGACAATCGGGCGGCGGGCAGCGGTCGAAGCGCGACAGCCAGATACGGTCGGCCCACAGAAGGTGCGAGAGCGTCGCGTGGATCGACGTGAAAAAGGCGCCGCGATCCAGCCGTCGCTCGGCGTCGGTCAGCGTGTCGGCGGCGGCATAGGCGGCGCGGTTCTGCCACCCGTTGTAGCGCGCCATCATCTGCACGAAGCGATTGTCGATCATCGGCCTGTCTCCCGCGCGCGTGCCGCCGCGCCAATGACATGCTTGTCAGCAAGCCGCTTGGCATCCGTCAAGTCTTGCCGCATGCTCAGGCAAAACAAGGGAGAGTGTGCAATGCGATTCCATGTCCTGTCGCTGGCCGCCGCGATGGTCGCGGTCGCCGCCAGTCCGGCCGCTGCCAAGACGATCAATGTCTCAGCCGAGGGGGCCGACGCCAACGAGAAATTGCAGGAGGCGCTGATCCTCGCCGAACCCGGCGACGTGGTGCAGCTGGGCGCGGGCACCTGGAAGCTGACCGACGGGCTGTCGCTCGATGTCGACGATGTCACGCTGCGCGGCGCGGGGACGGGCGAGGGCGGATCGATCCTCGACTTTTCGGGACAGCAAGGGGCGGGCGAGGGGCTGCTCGTCACTTCCGACGATGTGCTGCTCGCCAATTTCGCGGTGCTCAACACGCGCGGCGACGGCATCAAGTCGAAAGGCGCCGACCGCATCGTCTATAACGAACTGCGCGTCGAATGGACCGCGGGGCCGAAGGAAACCAACGGCGCCTATGGCATCTATCCGGTCGAAAGCCAGGATGTGCTGATCGACAGCGTCTATGTGCGCGGCGCATCGGACGCCGGCATCTATGTGGGCCAGTCGCGCAACATCGTCGTGCGCGATTCGATCGCGACCGAAAATGTCGCCGGGATCGAGATCGAAAACTGTTTCGACGCCGATGTGCACGACAATATCGCGACCAAGAATACCGGCGGGATCCTGGTGTTCGACCTGCCCAATCTGCCGCAGCAGGGCGGGCATAATGTCCGCGTCTTCGACAATGTCGTCAGCGACAACAGCACGCCCAATTTCGCGCCGAAGGGCAATATCGTCGCCAGCGTGCCGACGGGGACCGGGGTGCTGGTGATGGCGAACCGCAATGTCGAGGTTTTCGACAATGTGTTCGAGGACAATGGCACCGCCAATGTGATGATCGTCGGCTATCGCTACGACCAGAAAGACCCCAAATATCAGCCGCTGCCGCGCCAGATCGTCGTCCGCGACAATGCTCATGGCAAGGCGGGCTTTGCGCCGGCCTTTGCCGGCGGTGCCGAGATTGCGGCCGCGATGGGCGGGGCGATTCCGCCGGTGCTGTGGGACGGCGCGGGCGACGCGATCGTCCTCGACGATGTCGGCGTGCTGTCGCTCGGCCTGCCCGACGTGACGACGCCGCAGAGCGAAGCGAAGCCGGTGCCGGTCAAGCTGGGCGGCACCCCGCCGCCCGCGCTGCCCGCGATCGTGCTGCCGGAGGGCATGGAGGCCAAGGTCCAGTGAAGGGCATCGCCGCGATCGCGGCGCTGCTCTGCGCCAGCGCGGGGGGCGGGGCGGCGCCGGCCGCGGTCGATCAGGCCTTGATCGAGGGCAGCGCGATGCCCGCGAAGCTTTCCGCCTTCGGGCTGTTCGCGGGCAATGATCCGGCGCGGCCGGTCGCGAGCTTTGCCTATACGCTGCGCACGCCCTTGTTCAGCGACTATGCCGAAAAGCACCGGTTCGTGTCGATCCCGGCGGGCAAGCGGGCGACGGTGCTGGCCGACGGCACGGTCGATTTTCCGGTCGGCACGGTGATCGTCAAAAGCTTCGGCTGGCCCGACTTCAACGAGGGCCGTCCGGTCGAAACGCGGCTGCTGATCCACCGCGCGAGCGGCTGGGTGGCGCTGCCCTACATCTGGGATGCCGACGGCAAGGACGCCTCGCTCGCCATTGCGGGGCGGCGCGTGCCGGTGGCGCTCAAGAGCCCCGACGGGACGGCGCATGCGATCCAATATAGCGTGCCCAACCGCAACCAGTGCAAGGAATGCCACAGCCGCGCGGGCACAATCGTCCCCATCGGCCCCAAGGCGCGCAACATGGTGCTGGCGGATACGGTCGGCGCCGACACGCGCGCGCTCTATTTCACCAACCCCGGCGCGCTGAAACCGGTGATGCCGCGCTGGGACGATCCGGCGAGCGGCACGTTGCAGGACCGCGCGCGCGCCTATCTCGAGGCCAATTGCGCGCATTGCCACAATCCCGAGGGCAGCGCGTCGAACAGCGGGCTGTTCCTGCGCTGGACCGACCCGGTCGGAGTCAATTACGGCATCGGCAAGCGTCCCACCGCCGCCGGGCGGGGCAGCGGCGGCATGGATTTCGCGATCCAGCCGGGCGATCCCGACCACAGCTTCCTGATCTACCGCCTCGAAAGCCTCGATCCCGGCATCGCGATGCCCGAACTTGGCCGCTCGACGGTTCACAAGGAAGGCGCGGCGCTGTTGCGGGAATGGATTGCGGCGATGCCCAAAGACGCGCATTAGGCTGGCCCGATGACCGCTCTCGTCCTCCATGATTATTTCCGCTCGTCGGCCAGCTTTCGCGTTCGCATCGCGCTGAACCTCAAGGGTCTCGATTATGAGCGCGTCGAGGTCAGCCTGATCGCCGGCGAGCAGAAGAGCGACGCCTATCTTGCGCAAAATGCGCAGGGCTTCGTGCCGATGCTCGTCGCCGACGGCGAGCCGATCATCCAGAGCCTTGCGATCATCGACTGGCTCGACCGCGCGCACCCCGAGCCGCGTCTGATCCCCGACGATCCGATGGCGCGCGCAGTGGCGCTGGCGCAGGCCTATGTCGTCGCGTGCGATATCCACCCGCTCAACAATCTGCGCATACTCAAATATCTGACCCGCGACCTGGGGCTCAACGAGCAGACCAAGGATCGCTGGATCGCCGAATGGATATTGCAGGGCTTCGACGCGCTGGAGGCGATGGCTGGCGACGGCCCCTATCTCGGCGGCGACGAACCGGGGATCGCGGACTGCTGTCTGGTGCCGCAGATGTACAATGCGCGCCGGTTCGAGGTGCCGCTTGATCATTATCCGCGCCTCATGGAAATCGACGCAGCGTGCATGGAGCATGAGGCGTTCCGGCGCGCGCATCCCGATGCGGTGAAGCCCGCGTGATCCGGCTGGCGGTGGGGGTGGCCGCGCTGGCGATGTCAGCGGCGGCGCTGGCGCAGGAGGCGGACCCGCCGCTGGAACAGATCGTCGTTCTGCCGCTGCCGCGCGTTGACGTGATTCTTGTGCAAGGTGCGGGCCTCCCGTGGATCGAAGGTGGCGATTCGGTCGAGGCCAGGACTGTGGTGACGGACGGGAGGCCGGGCCTTGGCGCGCGTGTCGAGAACCGGCTGCGCGACGAAGCGGGGCTGGTCCAGTTTCGCCGCAGCGACAGCCGATCGGCGCATCCCACGAGCCAGGGCGTCACGCTGCGCGGGCTGGGCGGCAATGCGTCGAGCCGCGCGCTGGTGACGCTCGATGGCGTGCCGCAGGCCGATCCGTTCGGCGGCTGGGTGGCGTGGAGTGCTTACGACGCGATCCGGCTGGGCGGTGTCGCGATCACCCGCGGCGGCGGTAGCGGGGCCGACGGACCGGGCGCGTTGGCGGGTACCGTCGCCCTCTATTCACAGATGACCGACGGCGGCGAGGCGAGCCTTGCCTATGGCAGCCGCGATGGCTGGGACGGGGCGTTCAGCCTCGGCACGCGGCTAGGCGAGGGGAAGGTCGCGGTCGACGGCCGTTACATCCGGGGCGACGGCTTCGTGCCTGTCGTTGCCGGTCAGCGCGGCGCTGTCGATCGGGCGGCGCCCTATGAGCAAGGCGGCCTGGGAGCGCGCCTGCGCTTCGATGCCGGCCCCGACAGCCGGATCGAGGCGAGCCTGCGCGGCTTTTCGGACCGGCGCGACCGCGGCACCGATTTCACGACGAGCAGAGTCGACGGGGTCGATGCCAGCCTGCGTTTCGTGAAGGATTCGCTGGGGGCGACCAATTGGCTCGCGCTCGCTTATGTTCAACTCCGCGATTTCGATACGGGCTTTGCCAGCGTTGCGGCGAACCGCAACAGCGCCGCGCCGGCGCTCTATCAGCAGGTGCCTGCGACGGGCATCGGCGCGCGCCTGGAATGGCAGCCTGTGGTCCGCAAGACTTATCGCTCGGGGTCCGGCGCTACCACGAGGCATCCGCTGCGCATCGGCGTAGACTGGCGCCGCACGGTCGGGCGGACCGAGGAGGATTATTTCTTCACCGGACTCAACCCCGGCCGTCACCGCAGCGCGGGGGGCAGCAGCGACACCGTCGGCGCTTTCGCCGAATGGACGTGGGGTAGCGAAGATGGCGGCTTGCTGTGGACGCTCAGCGGTCGGGTCGATCATTGGTGGATCGGCACCGGATACCGGCACGAATATAATTTCGGTGGATCGACGATCACCGACGCCCGGTTTGCGGCGCGGCAGGGCTGGGAAGGCAGCGGGCGTGCGGGCGTGCGTTGGAAATTTGACCGCATCGCGCTGCGCGCCGCCGCCTATCGCGGCTGGCGCCTGCCGACGCTCAACGAACTCTACCGGCCCTTCCGCGTCGGCGCCGATGCGACGGCCGCGAATGAGGCGCTGGCCCCCGAACGATTGTGGGGCGGCGAGATCGGCGCCGACTGGCGGCGCGGCGGTACGAAGCTGAGCGTCACGCTGTTCGCGAACCGGCTCGACAATGCGATCGCCAATGTCACGCTCGGTACCGGTCCCGGCAGTTTTCCCGGCGTCGGTTTCGTCGCGGCGGGGGCGAGCTATAGCCAGCGCCAGAATCTCGATGCAATCGACAGCAAGGGCATCGAAGTCAGCGCCGAACAGCGCGCCGGCCCGCTGACGCTGCGCGCCACCTATGCCTTTACCGATGCGCGCGTCGCGGCGTCGGGCGCCGCGGCTGCGCTTGACGGCAAGCGGCCGGCGCAGATCGCGAAACATGGCGCCAGCCTGTCGCTGCGGACGGGCGAGGCGGGGCCGTTCGGCGGCTTCGCGACCCTGCGCTATATCGGCAGGCAGAATGAGGATGATCTGGGGCTGCAACCGCTCGGCGACGCGCTGACCGTCGATGCCGGGCTGTCGTTGCGGTTGACGCAGGGCTTGCGGATCGAAGCGCGCGGCGAGAATATCTTTGACGCGCTCGTTCCGGCGGCGCTGTCGTCGGCGGGCATATTGGAACGCGCGACGCCGCGGACCTTGTGGGTGGGGGTACGCGCCGCTTATTGATTTCGCAGGCGGCGCAGAGGCGATAAGGATAGGGGCATGGCGGCGAAGACACTCAATCTCGGCGAATTTCTGCCCTATCGGCTGTCGATCGCGTCGAACGCGGTATCGAGCCGGATTGCCGCCGAATATCAGAGCCGCTTCGGCCTGAAGATCCCCGAATGGCGGCTGATGGCGGTGCTCGGCGAAGGGCGGCCGTTGACCCAGCGCGAACTGGTCGCCGCGACGCGGATGGACAAGGTGACGGTCAATCGCGCCGCCAAGGCACTGGCCGACCGCCAGCTTATCGCGCGCCAGGCGCACGAGGCCGACGGACGCTCGCACCATCTGGAACTGACCGCGGCGGGGCGCTCGCTCTATGACGCGATCGTGCCGGCCGCGCTCGCGAGCGAGGCGAAGCTGGAGGCGGCGCTGGACGCGGGCGAGCGCGCCGCGCTGATGGCGATCCTCGCCAAACTGACGAGCGCCGCGGAAGATTATGGCGGATAGGCTTTATCGTGCCCCCGCAGCCGGCGCGCTGCGTATCGAGCCGCTTGGCGACCTGACCGCGATCTTCGATCGGCGATCGATGCAGACGCATCTGGTCGTCGCGCCGATGCCCGAAATAATTGCCGCGATGGGCGATACGCCGTGCGACGCAGCGATGCTGGCGGAGCGGCTTGCCGCCGCCTTCGATCTGGCGGATGCGGACGGCGACGATGTCGCGGCGCTATTGCGCGAGCGGCTCGCCGAGCTTGCGGCGCTGGGGCTGGTGGCGGCGGCGTGAGGCACAGCACGCGCATTGCGGTAGGGCCGGTCCAGTTTCGCATCGGCAGCGACTGGCGCGCGCCGATCGACGCGCTCGATCGCCTCTATGCGGGCTATCCCAAGGACATGGCGCGCCCTGCCGATGCGACGGTGCGGCTGTTCGCTGCGCGCCCGTGGCGCCGCTGGCTGCGCCCGTCGGTGCATATCGGCGGCGATTTTATCGTTCCCGACGCGCTGCCGCTGCCGCTGTCGATGGGCTTGCTGGCGGCCGAAATGGGGATGAATTTGCAGGTCGCGCTCGGCTGGCGGCGGCACATGCTGCTCCACGCGAGCGCGGTGGCGCGTGACGGGCGCGCGGTGATCCTGTCGGGCGAATCGGGATCGGGGAAATCGACGCTCGCGGCGCTGCTCGGCGAAGGCGCGTGGCGGCTGATGGGCGACGAATTCACGCTGATCGAACCGGTTAGCGGCGACGCGCTCGGCTTTCCGCGCGCCGTGAGCCTGAAGAATGCGGCGATCGCCGAAATGGCGGCGCGCGTCGACCCCGCGCGGCTCGGCCCGCTGCTCGCCGGAACGCCGAAGGGCGATATCCGCCATCTGATCCCGCGCGCCGACGCGATCGCCGCGATGCACGAACCGGCCCGGCCCGCGCTGATCCTGTTTCCGCGCTTCGGCGGCGCGGCGGCGATCGAACCGATGGCGCCGGGCGAAGTGTTCGTCCGCCTGACCGAGGCATCGACCAACTATGTCGCGCTCGGCGAAGCAGGCTTTGCTGCGCTGGCGCGGCTGGTGCGCGAAACCCCCGCCTTCGGCATCAGCTATCCCGACAGCGCGGCGGGCATGGCGCTGGTCGAGCAATTATGGGCGGAGGCGGCGCGATGAGCGCGGTGCGCACGCTGGTCGATCTGCTCGCGGGGCGGCGCGATGCGCAAGACCTCGCGCCGCGCGACTGGGACGGGGTGATCGGCGCCGCGCGCGCCGAGGCGCTGCTCGCGACGCTCGCCCACCGGCTTGCGAACGCGGCGCTGCCGCCGTCCGTCGCGGCGTTGTTCGCCGACCAGCGCGCCGCCGCCGCGGTCGCGCGGGCGCAGGCGCTGTGGGAGGCCGAGATGGCGCGCCGCGCGCTCGCGCCCGAAGGGATCGCGTTCGTGCTGCTGAAGGGCACCGCTTATGCGGCGGCGGGCCTGTCGTGCGCCGAGGGGCGCCAGATCGGCGACCTCGACATATTGGTCGGCTGGCACGACATCGGCCGCGCCGAAAATGAGCTGATCGAGGCTGGATGGGAATGGGTGAAGCCCGATCCCTATGACGACGCCTATTATCGCGAACATATGCACGAGCTGCCGCCGCTGATCCACAAGGCGCGCGACCGGATGATCGACGTCCACCACACGATTTTGCCGCGCACGCACCGCGTGACGCCCGATGCGCTGGCGATGATCGGCGATGCGGTCGTGGCCGATGGCGGTTTTGCCGTGCTGTGTCCGACCGACATGGCGTGCCACTGCGCCGCGCACCTGCTCGCCGACGGCGATTTGCAGGGCGGCCTGCGCAATCTGTGGGATTTCCATTGTCTGACGCGCGATTTCGCCGCCGATGCGGGTTTCTGGGGCAAGCTCGATGCGCGCGCCGCGCTTCACGGGCTGCGCGCGCCGGTGCAGCGCGCCGCCCGGCTGGCGCGCGATCTTTACGGTGCGGCGCGCTGCACGTTGCAACAGGCTTTCTACATCCGCTCGCACTGGCTGCGCATGCCACCGGTGATGCTCGCGAAGCACCTCTGGACGAAGTGGCGGAAGAGCTAGGGCGATCCTTCCGACTATATCGTCATCCCGGCGAAGGCCGGGATCTCGCCGTCGCTTCATGTGGGGAGGGTGAGATCCCGGCCTTCGCCGGGATGACGAACAAGGAGGGCCTATAGTCGGGCCAGCAGCGGCAGAAGCTCGTCATAATGGCCGATCAGATGGTCGGCGCCCAAGGCTTCGGCGGGGCGGTCGAGAAAGCCGAAGCGCACCGCGACGCTGGGCACGCCGGCGGCGCGCGCCGCCATGACGTCATAGATTGAATCGCCGACGAAGACGGCCCGTCCGCCGCCGCTCCGCTCGATCATCGCCAGCACCGGTTCGGGCGCGGGCTTGCGCACGCCGAGCGTATCGCCGCCGACGATCGCCGCCATGCGCTCGGCCAAACCCAGTTCGCCGAGCAGCTTGCGCGCCATATGTTCGGCCTTGTTGGTCGCCACCGCGCAGCGCACCCCGCGCGCTTCCAGCGCGTCGAGCGCCGCGATCAGGCCGGGGTAGGGGCGGCTCTCGACCGCGATATGCGCCTCGTAATAGGCAAGCAGTTCGCCGAGCAAGCGATCGAAATCCCCCGCCGGAACGCCGCCGGTCGCGATCAGCCCCTGTTCGAGCATGTGACGCGCACCGAGCCCGATCATCGGCCGCACCATGGTTACGGCAAGCGGGGCGCGCCCGATCCGCGCCAGCGCATGGTTGACCGCGGCGGTGAGGTCGCCCGCGGTGTCGACCAACGTACCGTCGAGATCGAAGCCGACGATGCGGAAGGGAAAGTCGCTCATGCCGGTCCGCATGGCCGCTCGCTCTGGAATCCGCAATGATTTGCTGGCATGGCACGCGGCATGAGCAACGCAATCGCCGCCGTCATCCTTGCCGCGGGCAAGGGCACCCGCATGAAGTCCGATCTCCACAAGGTGCTGCACCCCATCGCGGGGCGGCCGATGCTGATGCATTTGCTCGGCGGGCTGGCGGGGCTGGCGCCCGCTGCGACGGTGGTCGTCGTTGGCGACAAGCGCGAGCAGGTCGAAGCGGCGCTCGCCGGCACCGGCGCGGTCGTCGCGGTGCAGGAGCCGCAGCTCGGCACCGCGCATGCCGCCTTGCAGGCAAAGGATTCGCTGGCGGGTTTCGACGGGATCGTCCTCGTCTGTTTCGGCGATTGTCCGATGTTGACCGCAGCGACCGTGCTGCGTCTGTGCGGTGCACTCGATGAAGGCGCCGCCGTTGCGGTGCTGGGTTTCCGTCCGACCGATGCCGCCGCCTATGGCCGGATCATCGCCGATGCCGACGGCACGGTTCGCAAGATGGTCGAATATAAGGACGCCAGCGATGCCGAACGCGCGGTTGATCTTTGCAATTCGGGGGTCATCGTCGCTAACGCCGCCGATATGTGGCGCCTGCTCGAAGCCGTGGGCAACGACAATGCGCAGGGCGAATATTATCTGCCCGATGTCGCAACGGGGGCAATCGGCGAAGGCAAACGCGTTCGGGTGATCGAAACCAGCGCCGCCGAAGTGGCCGGAATCAACAGCCGCGCCGAACTCGCCGCCGCCGAGGCGCAGTGGCAGGCGTTCAAGCGCGAGGAGGCGATGGCGGGCGGCGCGTCGCTGCGGGCGCCCGAAACGGTCTGGTTCAGTTGGGACACCGAAATCGGCCGCGACGTGACGGTCGAGCCCAATGTCGTCTTCGGCCCCGGCGTCCGCGTCGCCGACGGCGCGACGATCCGCGCCTTCAGCCATATCGAGGGCGCGAGCATCGGTGCGGGGTGCGAGGTTGGCCCCTATGCCCGGCTGCGGCCCGGCGCGGTGCTGGAAGACAAGGCCAAGGTCGGCAATTTCGTCGAGGTGAAGAAGGCGGTGCTCGGCAAGGGCGCCAAGGCGAACCACCTCAGCTATATCGGCGATGCGACCGTCGGGGCGGGCGCGAACATCGGCGCGGGCACGATCACCTGCAACTATGACGGCTATTTCAAATATCAGACGGTAATCGGCGAACGCGCCTTCATCGGGTCGAACAGCGCGCTGGTCGCGCCGGTGAAGATCGGCGCCGACGCGATTGTCGGGGCGGGCAGCACGGTGACGCGCGACGTGATGGATGGCGAACTGCGCCTCGTCCGCGCCGAACAGTCGGTGAAGCCCGGCTGGGCCGACCGCTTCCACGATGCGATGCGCAAGAAGAAGGCGGCGGAGAAAAAGGCATGAGCGACCGGTACGAGGACAAGCCCTTCCTGCGTTATGTCGACGCCTGGGTGCTCGACGCGATCGGGCATCTCGACGACCCGACGCGCACCTATTGCGCGGCGATGGAGCCGACGCTGCGCCACAGCCTGGGCCTTGCCGGAAGCTGGCAGGAGATGGTCGCGCAGCAGATGAAATTCGCGCCCGACCTTTCGGCGCAGATCCGCAAGATATGGGACGACGGCCGCGTCAAATTCGCCGCCGCGCACGGCCGCCCCGCCGATCCGGTGCAATTCGCGATGACCTTCGTCGACCGCAATTTCGGGCGCGCGTAAGGATTGACATGATATCATGATATGATATCAGTATATCAATGACGCGGATACTTGCCGACCTGCCCGATGAGGACATCGAGCGCCTTGACCGCATTGCGCGCGAGCAGGGCAAAAGCCGCGCGGCCGTACTGCGCGAGGCGGTGGCGGCCTATAATGCGCAGCCCTCGCTAGAGGGTGGCGACTGGATCGATCAGGGCTTCGGCCTTTGGGCCAGGCATGGTCTGGCAGAGGATCCGGCCGATTATGCCCGGCGCCGGCGCGCGGAATGGACGCGCCCGTGGGACGATGATTATGAGGAGGTTCGGGCCGAATCTCCCGACCTGTTCGATGCCGAGGATGATCGGCAGCGCCAGCTCTATCTCGATATGCTTGCAGGCAAATATCCTGCGCCCAAGGCACCGCCCCGGCCGTGAGCGGTTATGCTTTCGACGCCAATATCGTGATCGATGCGCTCGCGGGCTACCCGCCGGCCCGCGCGGAGATCCAACGTGCGGTAAGCCATGGTTCGCGACCGTGGATCAGCCGCATGGCGTGGATCGAAGTGCTGTCGAAAGGACATGACGCCATCGTCCGCGAGGCGACCGCGTTCCTCTCGCACTTCGGGCTTGATGAAATCGACGAAGAGATCGCCCAGCGCGCCGCGGCGCTACGCCGCGATCGGCCGCGGTTGAAATCGCCCGATGCCATCATACTTGCGACGGCCCAGATCAGGGGGCGCGTTCTCGTGACCCGAAACATCAAGGATTTTCCGGCGGCGATGCCGGGCATCCGCGTTCCTTACACGCTCTAGAAGAAAGCTTAGCCCCCATGTGCGGAATCATCGGAATTATCGGCCAGGCCCAGGTGGCGGATCGCCTCGTCGACGGGCTGAGGCGCATGGAGTATCGCGGCTATGACTCGGCGGGCGTTTGCACGGTCGAGGACGGCCAGCTGATCCGCCGCCGCGCCGAGGGGAAGCTCAATAATCTCGTCAAGGAACTCGCCGGCCATCCGGCGCCCGGCACCGTCGGGATCGCGCACACGCGCTGGGCGACCCACGGCGCCCCGACGACGAGCAACGCGCATCCGCACGCGACGCAGGAAGTGGCGCTCGTCCACAACGGCATCATCGAGAATTTCAAGCCGCTGCGCGAGGCGTTGCAGGCGCGCGGCCGCGTGTTCGAAAGCGAAACCGACACCGAAGTCGTCGCGCACCTCGTCAGCGAACAGGTCGAGGCGGGCAAATCGCCGCAGGAGGCGGTGCAGGCGGTGCTGCCGCAGCTTCGCGGCGCCTTTGCGCTCGCCATCGCCTTTCGCCAGCATCCCGATTTGCTGATCGGTGCGCGCCTCGGCTCGCCGCTCGTCGTCGGCTATGGCGAGGGGGAGACATATCTCGGTTCCGACGCGCTCGCGCTTGCGCCGCTGACGCAGAAGATTTCCTACCTCGAAGAAGGCGACTGGGTCGTCATCACGAAGGACGGCGCACAGATCCATGATGCCGACAACAATCCGGTGATGCGCGAGATCACGACGTCGGGCGTCACCGCCGCGGCGGTCGAGAAGGGCAATTACCGCCACTTCATGCAGAAGGAAATTTTCGAGCAGCCGACCGTCGTCGCGCAGACGCTCTCCTCCTACATCCGTCCGCTCGAACAGACGGTGGCGCTGCCGCAGATGGATTTCGACCTGTTGAAGATCGACCGCATCACCATCGTCGCGTGCGGCACCAGCTATTATGCCGGCATGGTCGCCAAATATTGGTTCGAGACCTTTGCGCGCGTTCCGGTCGACATCGATGTCGCGAGCGAGTTCCGTTACCGCGATCCGGTGTTGCAGCCCGGCGGACTCGCGCTCTTCATCTCGCAATCGGGCGAGACCGCCGACACGCTCGCCGCGCTGCGCCATTGCAAGGCGAACGGCCAGACGATCGCGGTCGTCGTAAACGTGCCGACGAGCAGCATGGCGCGCGAGGCCGACCTGTTGCTCCCGACGCATGCGGGGCCGGAAATCGGCGTCGCGTCGACCAAGGCCTTCACCTGTCAGCTCGCGGTGCTCGCCGCGCTCGCCGCGCACCTCGCGCTCAAGAAGGGCAAGCTGACCGAGGGTGACGAGCGCGAGATCGTGAAGCATCTGATCGAAGCGCCCGCCGCATTGAATGCCGCGCTCGCGCATGACGAGGAAATCGCGGCGATGGCGCATCTGATCGCCCCGGCGCGCGACGTTCTCTATCTGGGGCGCGGTCCCGACTATCCGCTGGCGCTCGAAGGCGCGCTGAAGCTCAAGGAAATCAGTTACATCCACGCCGAAGGCTATGCCTCGGGCGAGATGAAGCACGGCCCGATCGCGCTGATCGACGAGGCGGTCCCGGTGATCGTCCTCGCGCCCAGCGGGCCGCTCTTCGAAAAGACCGTCAGCAACATGCAGGAAGTGATGGCGCGCGGCGGCAAGGTCGTGCTGATTTCGGACGCGGAAGGCCTCGCCGAAGCCGGCGATGGCTGCATGGCGACGATCGAAATGCCCAAGGTCCACCCGCTGATCGCGCCGCTCGTCTATGCGGTGCCGGTGCAACTGCTGGCGTACCATGTGGCAGTGGCGAAGGGCACCGACGTCGACCAGCCGCGCAATCTGGCGAAGTCGGTGACGGTGGAATAGGCACATCGGAGAATTTGGCCTTGTCGAAGATATTCCACGATCTCAACTTGTCGGCTTTCTGGGAGGCTTCAAACTGGGCTGACAGAGAGTATGTCGAGCCATTGCCAAGCACTGACCTTATTGGATCGGTGGAACAGGAGCTCGGGTATAAATTGCCTGCGGCGTATATCGAACTGATGCTGTCGCAGAACGGAGGCTGCCCCCTAAATACATGTCATCGGACTGCCACGGCTACATCGTGGGCGGAAGATCATGTCGCGATAACGGGAATCAAAGGCATTGGGAGAACCAAGATTTGGTCTCTTTGCGGTCAGCTGGGAAGCAGGCAGACTCATGAGGAATGGGGCTATCCGGACATCGGCATCTACTTTGGCGATTGCCCGTCGGCGGGTCATGACATGCTATGTCTCGACTACCGGGAATGTGGGCCGTCAGGTGAGCCCAAGGTCGTGCACATTGACCAGGAGTGCGGTTATGAGATCACCTTCGTAGCCGAAAATTTCGAAGCGTTCGTGCGCGGGCTTGAGCATGAAGATGCCTTTGAACTGGAGGGCAATTCAGACGCCGCGTCGAAGGTCGTATCGGTCTGGGTAGATCCGGATTTCGCCGCGGAGCACGGTTTGGACGAAGGCGACATAACGCGTTCCGATGAGTTATGACCGACTTCAGTTATGATAACGGGCGATGAAATCGAGATGACCTTGAACACCACCTGCCACTGCGGCGCCGTCTCGGTCCGCCTCGCCAAGGCGCCAGAAGAGGTCGCGGAGTGCAATTGTTCGCTCTGCTTTTCGCACGGGATATTGTGGGCCTATTATTCGCCAAAGGACGTGACGATCGAGGGTGCGACGCGGACCTATAATCGCGCCGACCGCGCGAGCCCCAATTCGGACCTGCATTTCTGCGCTGCCTGCGGCTGTTCGACGCATTGGTCGGCGACCGCGGGGCTGATCGAGCGGATGGGCGGCGCGGTCGATCTGATGGGAGTCAACATGCGGCTGTTCGCGCCCGACCGGCTGAGCGGGTTGAAGCTCGTCTTTCCCGACGGGCGCGGCTGGTCGGGCGAGGGGGCGTGGGGCTATGCGCGCGATGCCGCGGTGATGCCCTGAGGCCGGCGGTTCACTCCGCCGCGTTCGCTTGCGCCAGGATCGATGCCGCAATGTCGTCGATCTTGCCGGCGACCAGAAGCGGCGCACCGCCGACCATGCCGACCTGCGTCTGGCCATTTTCATAGTCGCGAAGCCAGGCGACATTTTCGGCAACGAGGAGATAGTCGCCGCCGCGCGATTTCAGGGTAATGAATTTCATGACTGTGTCTCCTGACCCCGGCCGCTCTATCGGTGAAGTATGAAGATAATGAGTTTCGCGTGATGCCCACCGCCATCATTTTCGATTTCGACGGCGTCATCGCCGACAGCGAGGTGCGCGCGAACATGACGCTTGCCGAAAGCCTGACCGCGATCGGCCTGCCGACGAGCTATGACGAATGTCTGCGCGACTATTACGGCCATAATTGGCAGGAGACGCAGCGGCGGATCGAGGCGCGGCTGGGCGGGCCGCTGCCGCCCGATTTTCGCGAACAGCACCGCGCGCGGGCGCGCGAGCGCTTTGCCGAGGGG
>LUMV01000879.1_pt1 | contig 16412 bp, 11 predicted proteins | sample 729731 | NCBI WGS metagenome assembly LUMV01 (sample SAMN03860301, study PRJNA289734) | marine metagenome | biome: seawater column; feature: ocean; material: water; isolation source: Red Sea water column Station 192 - depth 200m | place: Saudi Arabia: Red Sea | collected 2011-10-15 | depth 200 m
GGATCACCACATTGAACATCGCCCATTCGTTGGGATCCGCGCCCGACAGTTCGGTCGCGAGAATGAGGTGACCGGTCGATGAAACCGGGATGAATTCGGTGAGCCCCTCGACGATGCCGAGGAAGATCGCGGTGATGTAATCGTTCATTGCGGGACGCCCAAGAGCAGTGGACTGCGCGAGTCAAGCGGTCAGGCGCTTTCCAGACCGAACTGGAGCGAAGCGAGCCGGGCATAGAGCCCGCCATTGGCCGACAGCGTGTCGTGCGTACCCTGTTCGACGATCCGGCCATCCTCCATCACGACGATGCGGTCGGAAGCGCGGACGGTCGACAGGCGGTGGGCGATGACCAGCGTCGTACGCTCGCGCATCAGGTGTTCGAGCGCATCCTGCACCAGCCGCTCGCTCTCGGCATCGAGCGCGCTGGTTGCCTCGTCGAGCAGCAGGATCGGCGCATCGCGCAGCAGCGCACGGGCAATGGCGATGCGCTGGCGCTGGCCGCCCGACAGCTGCGTGCCGCTTTCCCCAAGATAGGTGTCGAGCCCCTGCGGGAGCTTGTCGAGGAATTCGGCAGCATTGGCCGCCTGCGCAGCGGCCCGGATCTCGTCCTCGCTCGCATCCCAATTGCCATAGCGCAGATTGTCGCGCGCATTGGCGCTGAACAGGACGCCTTCCTGCGGGACATAGGCGATGCGCCGCCGGATTTCGGCGGGATCAGCGCTGGTCAGCGGAATGCCGTCGAGCCGGATCGAGCCTGCCTGCGGATCGTAGAAGCGTTCTGCCAGCTGGAAGATGGTCGACTTGCCCGCCCCCGACGGCCCCACGATGGCGACAGTTTCGCCCGGTTCGACCTCGAGGCTGAAATCGGTGATCGCTGGCGCATCGAGCCGGGTCGGATAGCGGAAGGTGACGTTGCGGAACGACAGCCCACCGCGCGGCGGCGCGGGCAGAGCCTGCGGCCGTGCGGGTGCGGTGATCGAGGGTCTTTCCTCGAGCAGTTCGGACAGCCTGCTCGCCGCGCCCGCGCCGCGCAGCAGGTCGCCGTAGACTTCGGTCAGCGCACCGATCGCGCCTGCGACGAGGCCTGCGGTGAGCACGAATGCGGCGATCGTCCCGCCCGAGATTGCGCCTTCGCTGACCGCCTGCGCGCCGCGCCAGACCAGCAGGGTGATGCCGCCGAAAACCAGCAGGATCACGATCGCGGTCATCGCCGCGCGTATGATAACCCGGCGCCGCGCGACCGAGAAGGTGCGTTCGACCGCCTCGCGGAAGCGCGCATGTTCGCGTTCTTCCTGGTTGAACCCCTGGACGATCTTCATCGCCGACAGCACTTCGGTGACCATTGCCCCGATATCGGCGACGCGGTCCTGACTGGTGCGCGAGACCTTGCGCAGGCGCCGCCCGAACAGCGTGATCGGGATAACGATGGCGGGGATCAGCAGGAACAGCCCCATGGTCAGGCCGGGGACCAGCCAGAACAGATAGGCCGTGCCCCCGATCGCCATCAGCGCATTGCGCAGCGCGACCGAGACAGTGGTGCCGACCACCTGTTCGATCAGCGCGGTATCGCTGGTCATGCGGCTGGAAATTTCCTTGGGACTGTTCTCTTCATAGAACCCCGGCGCCAGGCGCAGCAGGTTGTCCTGCACCCGCAGGCGGATGTCGGCGACCACGCGCTCGCCCAGCCAGCTGACGAAATAGAACCGCATCGCAGTGCCCGCGGCAAGCACGGCGACGATCATCAGCAAATAGCGGAACCAGCGGCCCATGTCCTCGGGCGTCGCCCCCTCGGCAAAGCCGCGGTCGATCAGCATCTTGAAGCCCGCGGGGATCGCCAGCGTCGCCGCCGCAGTGATGAACAGCGCGAGGATGGCGAGCGCGACATGGCCGGGATAGCGCGTGCCCGCCTGCCATACCATGCGCAGTGAACCCAGCGAACGCTGGCGCGGGGCATCCGCAGCGGCGCGCTTGCGTGCGAACCGGCCGCGGCCGTCGGTTTCCGTCTGGTCCTTGGCTGACATGCGCACGCAGTTACGTCGCCGCGCGGCTAAAATCCACTGTGCTGCACATGCTCAGGCACATTTAAACCGATTGTGCATTGCACAATTATCGATCGAACGGCAGGATTGCCATATTCCACCCGCACGACACAGCCATACAATGCCGGGTACGCAGGGGACATCTATTGCTCTACCACGCCTATGAACTGCAGCGCAGCTGGCTCAACTCGGCCAGCGCCTTCGCCTCGATCGGGGTGGAAATGCTGAACAACCCGGCCAATCCGTTCAATTACGTCGGCCCGATGGGCTATATGAACATCGGCCCGGTGGCGGCGAGCGCGCTGGAAGTCTTCGCGCATGCGACGGCATCCTACGGCAAGCCGGCGTGGAACCTCGAGGCGATCGATGTCGATGGTAAGCCCGTGGCGATCATCGAATCGACTGTGGTCAACCGGCCCTTCGGCGATCTGAAGGCGTTCCACCGCGAAGACCTGCCCGAAGACGCCCCGCGCCTGCTGGTCGTCGCGCCGATGAGCGGGCATTACGCCACGCTGCTGCGCGGCACGGTCGAACGGATGCTGCAAGGCTACCGCGTCTATGTCACGGACTGGGCCGATGCGAAGACCGTCCCGCTGCACGAAGGGACCTTCGATCTCGAGGATTACATCGATTACGTGATCGGCTATCTCGAACACATCGGCCCCGATGCACAGGGCGGCGGTGCGCATGTGATGGCGGTGTGCCAGCCTTCGGTGCCCGTCTTTGCCGCCACTGCGATCATGAACCGCGATGGCCATCCGTGCACGCCGCGCACGCTGACCATGATGGGCGGGCCGATCGACACGCGCTGTTCGCCGACCAGCGTCAACGATCTGGCGATGGACCGCCCGATCGAGTGGTTCCGCCACAATGTCATCGCCACCGTGCCGATGCAGTATCGCGGCGCGGGCCGGCGGGTCTATCCCGGCTTCATGCAGCTGGCCGGGTTCATGAGCATGAACCTCGGCAATCACATGATCAGCCATTACGAGATGTTCAAGCACCTCACCGTCGGCGACGACGAAAGCGCGCAGGCGACCAAGGATTTCTACGACGAATACCGCAGCGTGTGCGACATGACCGCCGAGTTCTACCTGCAGACGGTGCAGGAGGTGTTCCAGGACCATGCGCTGCCCAACGGCACTTTCCTGCATCGCGGCAAGCGCATCGACCTGGGCGACATCACGCAGACCGCGCTGCTGGCGATCGAGGGCGAACGCGACGATATCTCGGGCCTGGGGCAGACGCGGGCCGCGCTCGAACTGACGCCGCAGCTCGATGCCGGCAAGAAGCGGTATTACATGGCCGAAGGCGCGGGCCATTACGGCATTTTCAACGGCAGCCGCTGGCGTGACAAGATCGCCCCCGTGGTCGAGGAGTTCATCGCCGAACACGGCTAGGCGTCGGCGGCCTCCCACGCGGTCAGCCGCGGTGAAGCCGTTCCAGCAAGCATGCCAAGAAGAAGGGCGGCGCGGGGTTTTGCCCCGGCCGCCCTTCTCGGTTCCAGGCTAGGTTGACCCTAGAAGATTTCGAACAGGCCGGCTGCGCCCATGCCGCCGCCGACGCACATGGTGACGACGCCGTATTTCGCGCCCATGCGCTTGCCTTCGAGCAGCACGTGGCCGGTGCAGCGTGCGCCGGTCATGCCATAGGGGTGGCCGATCGAGATCGAGCCGCCGTTGACGTTGAGCTTGGCGTTATCGATGCCGAGCTTGTCGCGGCAGTAGAGCACCTGCACCGCGAAGGCTTCGTTCAGTTCCCAGATGCCGATGTCGTCGACGCTGAGGTCGAAGCGCTTGAGCAGCTTGGGAATCGCGAAGACAGGGCCGATGCCCATTTCGTCGGGTTCGGTCCCGGCGACCGCCATGCCGACATAGCGGCCGAGCGGCTCGAGGCCCTTCTGTTCGGCGACCTTGGCTTCCATGAGCACGCTGGCCGACGAACCGTCCGACAGCTGCGAAGCGTTGCCCGCAGTGATCGTGGTGCCTTCGCCCATCACCGGCTTGAGGCTGTTGAGGCCTTCGAGCGTGGTCTGCGGGCGATTGCCCTCGTCCTTGTCGATGGTGATTTCGACGTCCGAAATCTCGCCCGTTTCCTTGTTCTGCACCTTGTGCGTGGTGCTGACCGAGACGATTTCGTCGTCGAACTTGCCGGCTTCCTGCGCGGCGGCGGTACGCTGCTGGCTCTGCAGCGCGTATTCGTCCTGCGCTTCGCGGCTGATGCCGTAACGCTGCGCGACCGTTTCGGCGGTCTGCAGCATCGGCATGTAGATCGCGCCGTGCATGTTAACCAGCTCGGGATCGGGCATCACGCGCATTTCCTTGGTCTGCACGAGGCTGATCGATTCCTGCCCACCGGCGGCCACCACGTCCATGCGGTCGGTGATGATCTGCTTGGCGGCGGTGGCGATGCTCATCAGGCCGCTCGAACACTGGCGGTCGATGGTCATGCCGCTGGTGCCGATCGGGCAACCGGCGCGCAGCGCGACCTGGCGGGCGAGGTTGCCGGCCTGCGCACCCTGCTGGAGCGCGCTGCCCCACAGCACGTCGTCGACCTCGCCGGCGTCGATGCCGGCACGCTCGATCGCGGGCTTGAGCGAATAGGCGCCGAGCGTCGGGCCCTTGGTGTCGTTGAACCCGCCCTTGTAGGCACGGCCGATGGCGGTGCGGGCGGTGGAGACGATGACTGCGTCACGCATGGGTATTTCCTTGGTTGTGGTTGTGTCTGGATCCTCGCCGGGGAGGAGGGGGAAATCAGACGAAAATCTGGGTGATCCACTCGGTGATCAGCGCGGGCTTTTCCTCGCCCTCGATCTCCATGGTGATCTCGCAGGTCTGCTGCCACTGGCCGGGACGCTTCTCGGTCATTTCGACCAGCTTCCAGTGGCCGCGGATGCGCTTGCCGCTGCGGACGGGCGAGATGAAGCGGGTTTTGTTGCCGCCGTAGTTCACGCCCATCTTCACGCCGTCGAGCTTGGGCATGTCCGATTTGGCGCTTAGATAGGGGATCATCGACAGCGAGAGGAAGCCATGCTCGATTCCTGGCTCATGTCGACCCATTCGCTCGTGCCGATGTTCTCGCCGACCTTGTCTGCCAGTTCCTGCGGGCTCATACGCCTCTCCTCTGTTCGAAAATCATGGTTTGGCGCGACTCCGGTCGCGCGTGCGGCGCGAGTCATGGCGCATGTGCGGGATGCGCGCAACACCGCCGAACGTGCCGCTACGGCATGGGGAAGCGCCATGTCCGGTGATGGAGGAGGCGGCACGTATTGAGCCGATTCGTACAGGCGGTATGGTCCGGCAGGCGGCGCACCGGTGCCCGCGATGCTGGAGAAACCATGCTGGCCCGTATCCTCGGCACTGCGCTCAAGCCTGCGCTCGGCGTCCCGCTGGTCGCTGCCATCGTCGCCGCCGCGGAGCTCATCGTCGCCGACCGCAAGTACGGCGTGTTCACCGGCGGGTTCGGCCAGTCGAGCGCGGTCGACACCGGCGGGGAACTGGCCCTGTTCCTGATCGGCTTCACGTTGGCGCATACCGCAGTCGCCCTGCTCGCCTGGAAGCTGGCAGCCCGGCTGGCCCGATCTTCCGGGGCGCAGTCCGCCGTACTGCATTTCGCGTTCCTCTATGGCGGAACCAGCCTGCTGGTGCTCAGCCTGCGTTACCAGCTCCATTCCTATTTCAGCGATGCGGTCAGCTTCGCGCTGCTAAAGCAGCTGGGCGGTGGCAGCGCGGCCGATGCGCTGCTGTTCGCCAAGAACGAGATCATGCTCAGTGTGGGCGCGCTGCTGCTCTTCCTCGCGGCATGGTGGCTGGCAGCACACCTGCTGCGCAAATGGCTCGGCAGACAGCCGGCGCTGGCGTCCCCCTGGCCGCGCTGGAAGACAGTCGCCCTCGTGTGGCTGGCCTTCGCCGGCGCGGTAATCGTGTTGCCGCGTCTCGGCGGCGATGCGCCGCGCGGTCTGGAGCGGATCGTCGCCTGGCAGGGGCTGGCCGACGGGCTGGCACTGGCGAGCGATTTCGACGGCGATGGTTACGGCCTTGCCGGGCGGACCATCGACCCGGCCCCGTTCGATGCCGGCCGCCATCCGCTCGCGCTCGACATTCCCGGCAATGGGATCGACGAGGATGGCTACGGCGGTGATCTCGCGCTGGTCCCGGTTGCCGAGCCCCTGCCCGCCACGCCAATCGGCGGCGCGAAGCCGCATCTCGTCATCGTCGTTTTCGAAAGCACCCGCGCGGATGTACTGGGCAAGCGCATCGACGGGAAACCCGTCGCCCCCAATCTCGCGCGCGTGGCGGCGCAGGGCGGCGCCCTCGCGCCCGCCTACAGCCATGTCGGTTTCACCACCGCCTCGCTCAAATCGCTCTTCGCGGGCAGCTTGGTCGTGCCGCCCGGATCGCCGAGCCTGTTCCGCGAGCTCGATGCCAGCGGTTACGAGATCGGCGTGTTTTCGGGACAACCGGAGGATTTCGGCGGTATTTCGGCAGCTGTCGGAATGCGTGAGGTGGCCGACCGCTTCGTCGATGCCGAAGTGCTCAAGGACCAGCGCGCTTTCAGCTTCGCCGCGCAGGGCTCGCTGCTGGTCGACGAGAACATCGTGCTCGATCGTTTCGACGCCGCGCTTGGCGAGGCCGCGGCGTGGAAGACGCCGCAATTCGTCTATCTCAATTTCCAGACGCCGCACTTCCCCTATCGCCACGACGCCGTCCCGCACCGCTTCGCCAACCCCCCGCTGGAACGCGGCCAGATCGCCGAAGACAATCGCGAGGCGCTGGAGCGGACCTACTGGAACGCGGTCGCGCACACCGACGCCGCGCTGGGCCGGCTGATTGCGAAGCTGGAAACGATGGGCGTGTGGCAGGACACCGTGCTGATCGTCACCGGCGATCATGGCGAGGCCCTGTTCGAGGACGGCTTCCTCGGCCATGGCCATGTCATCAACGACCGGCAGAATGCGACTTTCGTCGCCAGCAACCGTCCGCTGGGCGCGGCACGCGCGCCGCTGGCGCTAAGCGACTACCGCGCGATAATCCTGCGGCTTCTGGGCGCGGATGTTCCCGCCGCCGCGCCGCCCGCGCCCTTCCTCCACATCGGGCCGCTCGACGAGCCGACCGCGATCGGTCTCGCGCATGAAGAGCTCGGCGTGATTTCGCTGCGGCTCGACAGCGGCGAAGCCTGCGTCACGCGCGCGCGGCAGTGTGCGGATTACGCCTCGCTCGCCGGAGCCGAACGGGCCGCGTTCGATGCGCTGGTGGCGCGTTGGGGCTCCGAGCGTTGGGCCGCGCGCCTGCGCGAGGAGCGCGGCTCGGCGGCCGCTTCCTCGCAGCGCTTGAGATAGGTCCACAGACCGCATTGCAGGGCGATGATCAGCAGGATCACCGGCTGGTAGGCGATCCCCTGGAACAGCGACCCGACCAGCGCGATGACCTGCGTCATCTGTAGCGCGCTTGCCAATGGCGATTGCCAGCTTGCCCCCTCGCGCCCGCGCCACCGCCGCCGCAGCTTTTCCATCTGCCACAGCCCGCTGGCATGGAGCCAGACCCACAGGAACAGGCCGATCCATCCCTGTTCACCCAGCACCTCGAAGATCGACGAGTGAAAGGCGCGGGCTTCGTCGACCACGTCCTTGTATTCGACGGTGGTCGTGCTGCCATTCTCGCTGACCTGCGGCAGGCGGTATTCGAACTTGTTGCCGCGGTAGGAATCGAATCCGCCGCCAAGCGGGTTCTCAAGCGCGTATTCATAGGTCCATTGCCAGACCGCAAGGCGGGTCGATGCCGACTGGTCCTGTTCGTGCCCGGTGATCAGCCCCATGCGTTCGTAATAGCTGGTCGGCAGGAAGGGCGCGGCCATCAGCACGAGGGCAATGCCGCCGACGATGAAGGTCATCCGCCGCTTCACGTCGCGCAGCAGCAGCAGCGCGAGAACGCCGATGCACACGAGCCCGGTGCGTGCTTCGGTTCCGACGGGGATCAGCAGGCAGGCAAAGATGAACGCGCCGCCGAACAGCTTGACCCGCCAGTCGGGCGGGAAGATCCGCCCGTGGTTCATGAACCACCAGATGATTGGGATCAGCCCGATCGCGACCGTCGCGAGCGTCGAACTCTCGTAGATGTTCGAATTGTCGTTCACGAAGAAATACAGGCTGCCATAGCCCCCGCCGCCAAGCGCGGTCTTGAGACCGGAGGAAATGATAATGGCCCCCGCGGTGAGCGTGACGACCAGCAGCGCGAGCTCCAGCCGCAATCGCGTGACCAGCGTGAAGGGCAGAAAGATGGCGAACACCAGCGCGCGCCAGACCCATTCCCACTTGTAGGCCGCATCCTCGGGGAAGTCGGCCCATTGCAGCGTGAGGAAGCACCATCCCAGGAAGGCGATGAGAATGCCCTGCCGCAGGGTGAAGCGGATCTGCGATTTCGCATCGACCAGTGCCCAGCCTGCGAAGGCGAGCATGAAGGCGATGAAGGAAATCGGCAGCATCGGCGTCAGCGTCCAGCCGATCTTCTGCGGGGCGAGGATGTCGATATAGAGATAGGCGAGCACCCAGACGAAGGGGCGCCTGAGGCCGAGCGCGAACAGCGTCATCACGAAAAGGAACAGCGCCGCGTCAAGCATTGCGCGCCTTTCCGCCTGCGCGCCGCGCACGGCGGGCCTCGCGCCGGCTGGGCTTCGCCTCCTCCGGCTCCGCGCCCGGCGGATCCTCGCGGTCGAGGTCGTCGCGCATGAACACGCGCAGGATCGCGATGAGGATCAGCGCATGCGTCAGTGCGAGGGCGAGATAGTCGATCACGAGTGCTTGGTCTCCGCAGCGGCTCCTAATGCATCGCAGTTGACGCGCCGTTAAGCGTAATGTGACACATCAGCCCGCGATGACCCGCGTGCTTCACATCCTCGACCATTCGCTGCCGCTGCAATCGGGCTATACGTTCCGCACGCGTGCGATCCTCACCAGCCTGCAGAAAGCGGGGGTGGAAGTGCGCGCGATTACCGGCGCGCGGCATTCGGCCGAAGGTCCGCCCCGGGAAACGATCGACGGACTGACTTTCGAACGCCTGCCGGCTGCGCCTGCGCCGGGGGGGGCACCTGGCCTGCGCGAATGGCGCGAGATCGAGACCTTGCGCAAGCAGATCGAACGCGTCGCCCACGACTGGCAGCCGGATATCCTGCATGCCCATTCGCCCGCGCTGTGCGGAATGGCCGGCCTGCGCGCGGCGCGGCGGCTGGGCCTGCCACTGGTCGGCGAACCCGTCCCGCGCGACGATGCGCTGGCGCGCGAGATCGGTATCGGCGAAGGCCCGGTGATCGGCTTTATCGGCAGCTTCTACGATTACGAGGGGCTCGATGACCTGATCGCCGCGCTGCCCGCGCTGCGCGAGCGGCACCCCGGTGCCCAGCTGCTGCTGGTGGGCGGCGGACCGATGGATGCGGCGCTGCGCGCGCAGGCCGCGGCCTCGACTGCGACCGGCGCGATCGTCTTCACCGGACGCGTGCCGCATACCGAGGTTGAACGCTATTATTCGCTGATCGACGTGCTCGCCTATCCACGCAAACGCTCTCGGCTGACCGATCTGGTCACCCCGCTCAAACCGCTCGAGGCGATGGCGCAGCAGCGTATCGTCGCGGCCAGCGATGTCGGGGGCCACCGCGAACTGATCGAAGCTGGAACCACCGGTCTGTTGTTCCCGCCCGGCGATCCGCCCGCGATCGCGGGCGCGCTGGCCGCGTTCATCGATTCCCGCGACAAGTGGCCCGACATGCGCCGCGCGGGGCGGGAGCATGTTGCCCGCCACCACGACTGGGCGCGGAATATCGAAGGTTATCAGCATATTTACCAAAAGCTGCTAGCAACCGATTCTTCCGCAGCCGCATAACCGCCTGCCTAGTCTATAACGGGATCCCATGAGCGCAGCGAATCACCCTGCCCCGATCAGCAGCCATCCGCTTTTCAAATGGGCGGTAGGCGCGTGGTTCGCGCTGTTGCTGGGTCTCGGCCTCTTCGTCATGCCGGCTGCCGTGCATCTGTCACTGGGCGAACGGCTGGCGCTCCACACGGTGCTGACCGATCCCGCTCTCTTGCGGATGGCGCTATCGGCCCTCGCTGCCTTGCTCGGCCTGCTTCTCGGCCTGGCGATCGCGGGGCGCATCGCCGCGCTCACTGATGCAAGCTATGGCGAAGATGATCCCGTCGAAGACGCCCCGAGCGAATCCGAGCCCGAAACGAAGATCTGGCTGGGCGATGTGGATGAGCCTGCCGCACCCGTCCCGCACGCGCCGCCCGAGCCGGCAGCGGCACCTGCGCCGCGGCGGCTGTTCAACCCGCGCGAGGATCTGGCCGAGGAAGGCATTGCTCCCTTCCGCGATCCGACTGCCATTCCGCCGCTCGCGATCGATCCTGTCGAAACGGCGCCGCAGGACGCCGAATTCGAGAATATCGAACCGGCTGGTCAAGACCCGTTCTCCACCGAGCTATGGGCCGACCCGCTATCCGGCGACCGCGACGATGACACCTGGACCGTGACGGAACACGATCCGCTGGACCATCCGGAAGAACCGGTCGAGTTGCCGCCCTCCGCGCCCGAACCTTCGATCACCGCGCCTGCCGACCCGGAGGAGGAGGAGGAGGATCACTATCCCATCGCCCGCCAAGCGACGGATGAAACTGGTTTCGGGATGGCCGGAGAAGGCGATTGGCAATCGGCGGACCCATCGATCCCCCCGGCCTCGCTCAGCGAACTCTCGCTCGAGGAACTGACCCAGCGCTCGGGTGACGCGCTGGCAGCCTGCAAGGCCGGCGATGAGGATGCCGGGGCGCCGGCCGATTCGGTGGTTGCATTCCTCCAGCGCGAAACCGGGCGCGAAGCTGGACAGCACCACGTGGCTCAAGGCGAACCGGAGCAAGAGGATCCGCAGGCCGAACTGCGCCGCGCGCTCGACAAGCTTACCCGGATCGGGAAGCCCGACTGAACCCTACGGGCTGACCCGGGGCCTTCCGTTACGGAATCCCGCAATACAGCGTAATTCTTGCGACGGCTGAAATTTTGCTACGCGTCTCGCAGTTGCAAAATTTCGATGCTGTCGGCATGAAGCTTCTTCGCGCAATTTTGCAGGTGTCGCCAGCGGCACTGCCAGACCATGCTCCCGGCCGCCCCGCCATCGCTGCGAGGCCGGTCGGCGGGCCCGAAGAAGGACGCTTCGCCCATGGGACGCACGCCGCCCCAAGCCGCCACGGGTCTTTACGATCCGCGTAACGAACACGACGCCTGCGGCGTCGGCATGGTCGCGCATATCAAGGGCGCGAAGAGCCATGACATCGTTACCCAGGCGCTCGAAATCCTCGCCAATCTCGACCACCGCGGGGCGGTGGGCGCCGATCCGCTGCTGGGTGACGGCGCTGGGATCCTGCTGCAGGTGCCCGACCCGCTGTTCCGCAAATGGGCGGACGAGCACGGCCATTACCTGCCGCAGGCAGGCGATTATGCGGTGGCGATGTGCTTCCTCCCCGCGCAGGACGAGGCGCGCGATTTCGTCGAGAAACAGCTGGAGCGGTTCGCCGAGAAGGAAGGCCAGCGCGTGGTCGGCTGGCGCGACGTCCCCACGACGCTCGACGGTCTCGGCAAGGCCGTGATCAATTCGATGCCCGTCATCCGCCAGTGCATCATCGCGCGCGGCGAAAACTGCCCCGACGGCGACGCGTTCGAACGCAAGCTGGTGGTGATTCGCAAGCAGACGCTCAATCCACTGGCTGCGCTCGAGGGCAAATACGACCTTCCGGGCTTGACCACTGCCTACATCCCGAGCTTCTCGAGCCGCACCGTAGTCTACAAGGGGCTGCTGCTGGCGAACCAGGTGGGCAGCTTCTACGACGACCTGCGCGATCCCGATTGCGTATCGGCGCTCGGCCTCGTCCACCAGCGTTTCAGCACCAACACCTTCCCCAGCTGGCGGCTGGCGCACCCCTATCGCTTCATGGCGCACAACGGGGAAATCAACACGGTTCGCGGCAATGTGAACTGGATGGAAGCGCGCCGCCGGACGATGGAAAGCGAACTGCTCGGCTCGGACCTCGACAAGATGTGGCCGCTGATCCCGCATGGCCAGTCGGACACCGCCTGCCTCGACAACGCGCTCGAACTGCTCGTGACGGGCGGTTACAGCCTCGCGCATGCGATGATGATGCTGATGCCCGAAGCCTGGGCGAAGAACGCGCTGATGGACCCGGCGCGCCGCGCATTCTACGAATATCACGCGGCGCTGATGGAGCCGTGGGACGGCCCGGCGGCGGTGTGCTTTACCGACGGGCGCCAGATCGGCGCCTGTCTCGACCGCAACGGCCTGCGCCCGGCACGCTGGTGCACCACCAAGGACGATCTCGTCGTGCTGGCGTCGGAAAGCGGCGTGCTGCCGTTCGACGATGCCGATATCACGCGCAAATGGCGGCTTCAGCCGGGCCGCATGCTGCTGATCGACCTCGAACAGGGCCGCATCGTCGAAGACGAGGAGCTCAAGACCGAGCTCGCCAATGCGCAGCCCTATGAGCAATGGCTCAAAGCGGCGCAGTACAAGCTCAAGGACCTCGACCATATCGAGCCCGATCTGAGCGAGATCCCGACCACGGCCACCAGCCTGCTCGAACGCCAGCAGGCGTTCGGCTACACGCAAGAAGACGTGTCCCGCTTCCTCGAGCCGATGGCCCGCGGCAGCGAAGACCCGATCGGATCGATGGGCACCGATACCCCCATCGCGGTGCTGTCCGACCGCAGCCGGCTGCTGTACGATTACTTCAAGCAGAACTTCGCCCAGGTGACCAATCCGCCGATCGATCCGATCCGCGAAGAACTGGTGATGAGCCTGCTGTCGATGATCGGTCCGCGGCCCAACCTGCTGGGCCGCGATGCCGGTACGCACAAGCGGCTCGAAGTCAGCCAGCCGATCCTCACCAATGAAGGCCTGGCCAAGATCCGATCGGTCGAAGTCGCGCTCGACGGGGCATTCCGCACCGCCACCATCGACATCACCTGGGACGCCAGCACCGGGGCCGAAGGGCTTGCCATGGCGCTCAAGGAAATGTGCTGGGCGGCGACCGAAGCGGTGCTGGGCGATGCCAACATCCTCATCCTGTCCGACCGCGGCCAGGGCCCGGACCGCATTCCCATGCCCGCGCTGCTGGCGACGGCCGCCGTGCACCACCAGCTGGTCCGCCAGGGCCTGCGGATGCAGACCGGCCTCGTCATCGAAACCGGCGAAGCGCGCGAAGTGCATCATTTCTGCGCGCTGGCGGGCTACGGCGCCGAGGGGATCAACCCCTATGTCGCGTTCGAGACGCTCGAGGACCTGCGCGCCAAGCGCTTCCCCGACCGCGATCCCGCGGACGTGCGCCAGAACTACGTCAAGGCAGTCGGCAAGGGCATTCTCAAGGTCATGTCCAAGATGGGCATCTCGACCTACCAGTCCTATTGCGGCGCCCAGATCTTCGACGCCGTCGGGCTCAATTCCGAGTTCATCGATACCTATTTCACCGGCACCGCGACCACCATCGAAGGCATCGGCCTCGCCGAGGTAGCCGAGGAAGCGGTGCAGCGCCACGCACAGGCCTATGGCGACAATCCGCTGTACAAGGGCATGCTCGATGTCGGCGGGATCTACCAGTACCGCCTGCGCGGCGAAGCGCATGCCTGGACCCCGCAATCGGTCGCGCAATTGCAGCATGCCGTGCGCGGCAACGACGCGAAGAATTACGAGGAATTCGCGCGTTCGATCAACGAACAGAGCGAACGCCTGCTGACCATTCGCGGGCTGATGGAACTGACCCCGGCCGAACAGCCGCTGTCGCTCGGCGAGGTCGAACCCGCCGCCGAGATCGTCAAGCGGTTCAGCACCGGCGCGATGAGCTTCGGCTCGATCAGCCACGAGGCGCATTCGACGCTGGCGATCGCGATGAACCGCCTCGGTGGCCGTTCGAATACCGGCGAAGGCGGCGAGGAGCCCGAACGGTTCCTGCCGCTCGACAATGGCGATTCGATGCGCAGCCGGATCAAGCAGGTCGCCAGTGGCCGCTTCGGCGTGACCACCGAATATCTCGTCAATTCGGACGATATCCAGATCAAGATGGCCCAGGGCGCAAAGCCCGGCGAAGGCGGCCAGCTGCCCGGCCACAAGGTCGACAAGCGGATTGGCGCGGTGCGCCATGCGACGCCCGGCGTCGGGCTGATGGGCGTCGGCACGGTTGCCGCGGGCGTGTCGAAGTCCAAGGCCGACCACGTCACCATTTCGGGCTATGATGGCGGCACGGGCGCCAGCCCGCTGACCAGCCTGACGCATGCCGGAAGCCCATGGGAAATCGGCCTCGCCGAGACGCAGCAGACGCTGCTGCTCAACGATCTGCGCAGCCGTATCGCGGTGCAGGTCGACGGCGGGCTGCGGACCGGGCGCGATGTCGCGATCGGCGCGCTGCTCGGCGCGGACGAGTTCGGCTTCGCCACCGCTCCGCTGATCGCGGCGGGCTGCATCATGATGCGCAAGTGCCATCTCAACACCTGTCCGGTCGGGGTCGCCACGCAGGACCCCGAGCTGCGCAAGCGCTTCACCGGCACGCCCGAACACGTCATCAACTACTTCTTCTTCGTCGCCGAGGAATTGCGCGCGATCATGGCCGAGATGGGCTTCCGTACGGTCGAGGGAATGATCGGCCGCGTCGACCGTCTCGACATGCGCCGGGTAGAACGCCACTGGAAGGCGCACGGCGTCGATCTCAAGCGCGTGCTCCACGCGGTCCCGCTCGAGGAGGGGCGCGAGCTGTTCCAGACCGAAACGCAGGACCACGGCCTGGCGGCAGCGCTCGATGTCGAACTGATCGAAGCCTGCAAGCCCGCGATTGAAAGCGGGCAGGCCGTGCAGCTCACCCGCCCGATCCGCAATGTGAACCGCACCGTCGGCGCGATGCTGTCGGGCCGGATCGCCGAAGCGCATGGTCATGCCGGGCTTCCCGCGGACACGATCCGGATCGACTTCACCGGCGTGGCCGGCCAGAGCTTCGGGGCATGGCTCGCGCATGGCGTCACCATCAGCCTGACGGGCGATGCCAACGACTATGTCGGCAAGGGCCTGTCGGGCGGACGGATCATCGTCCGCCAGCCCGAAGAGGCGCCGCGCGCACCGGGTGACAACATCATTGTCGGCAACACCGTGCTCTACGGCGCGATCGCGGGCGAAGCCTATTTCGAAGGTGTCGCGGGCGAACGCTTCGCAGTGCGCAATTCGGGCGCGGTCGCAGTGGTCGAGGGCACGGGCGACCATGGCTGCGAATACATGACGGGCGGCGTCGTCTGCGTGCTGGGCGCCACGGGGCGCAATTTCGCGGCCGGGATGAGCGGCGGGATCGCCTATGTCTACGACCCCGAGCGCCGGTTCGAGGATCTGTGCAACCCGGCTCAGGTCGATGTGCTCGATGTCCGGTCGGGCGATGGCGAAGGCGCCGACAAGAGCTGGGGTGCCCCGCAGCAGCGGCCCGTCACGGTCGAGAACGCCGGGATGGGCGATCCGCTCTACCATGATGCCGAACGGCTCAAGATCCTGGTCGAGCGCCACCACCTGCATACCGGCTCGGCCAAGGCCAAGAAGCTGCTCGACAATTGGAGCGCCGAACTGGGCAATTTCCGCAAGGTCATGCCGCGCGACTACCAGCGTGCGCTCAAGGCCCTCGAGGACGAACGCGAACAGGCCGCGATGGAAGCGGCGGAGTAAGGGTCATGGGCAAGGAAACCGGCTTTCTCGAATACGAGCGCGAGGATCGCACCTATCGCGATCCCGAAGAACGGCTGACGCATTACAAGGAATTCGTGGTCCCGCTGAGCGAGGAGCAGCTGCGCCGGCAGGCGGCGCGCTGCATGAACTGCGGCATTCCCTATTGCCACAACGGCTGTCCGGTGAACAACATCATCCCGGACTGGAACCACCTCGTCTATGAAGACGACTGGAAGAACGCGCTCGACGTTCTCCATTCGACCAACAATTTCCCCGAGTTTACCGGCCGGGTCTGCCCCGCCCCGTGCGAAGCGGCCTGCACGCTCAATATCGTCGATTCGCCGGTAACGATCAAAAGCATCGAATGCGCGATCATCGACCGCGGCTTCGACGAAGGCTGGGTCAAGCCGCAGCTGCCCGAACAGCGCACCGGCAAGTCGGTGGCGGTGATCGGCAGCGGGCCTGCCGGCCTGGCCTGCGCACAGCAGCTGGCCCGCGCGGGCCATGCAGTCACCGTGTTCGAGAAGAGCGACCGGATCGGCGGATTGCTGCGCTACGGCATTCCCGACTTCAAGATGGAAAAGCACCTGATCAACCGCCGCGCGGTGCAGATGGAGGCCGAAGGCGTCCAGTTC
>LUMV01000127.1_pt1 | contig 16128 bp, 11 predicted proteins | sample 729731 | NCBI WGS metagenome assembly LUMV01 (sample SAMN03860301, study PRJNA289734) | marine metagenome | biome: seawater column; feature: ocean; material: water; isolation source: Red Sea water column Station 192 - depth 200m | place: Saudi Arabia: Red Sea | collected 2011-10-15 | depth 200 m
GCAACTCAATTTTAAGCAAACTGGAACTGCTATGAGCGAACAACAGCTTTCGGAACATCGTCATATTTCTTTTACTGCACACTATACCGGCTACATGTGGTATTTGATGGGTATCTCTCATCCTGCTTTCGCCACAAAAAAAGGCAAATGGTTGACCACATTGCTTCACCCACTTGAAGTATGGTCAGAGCGTTTTATCGGCGGAAGTATTCGCAGAACATTGACGCAGCGCCATGTATTGATCGACGAAGCTTTATTAAAGCTCATCGAAACACAGCCTGACACTCAAGTCATTGAAATCGCAGCAGGGCTTTCCCCGCGTGGTTGGAGTTTTCGACGTAAATTCCCTGAACTTCGCTACATCGAAGTCGATCTACCTGATATGGCAAAAGCCAAACAGGATGCACTCGGCAAAGCAGGACAAGCTGATGCTGAAGTGATGGCGGTGGATTTATTTACGCCTGAAATTCGTCAGCTATTTGATAAGCTCGATCAAAATAAACCTGTCGTTGTGATCAGCGAAGGTTTAGTCAATTATTTTAATAAAGACATGTTGGCACAATTATGGGGAGCTTTGGCGGATCATGGTAAAGCCTTTCCAAAGTTTTACTATTTGACTGACCTTTGCCCTGAACCTGTTAATCATCGTTTTGCGCAAGTGGTATGGAGAAGTAGTCAGCTATTACGTTTTCTTTCTCGTAGTGCATTTAGTTTTCATTTTACTTCACCGCAGGAAGTGAAAGATTTCTTTAAAGATTGTGGTTACGATAAGGTTTATATCGAACAACCAAGTCAATACGATAAAACTGAAGTCGAAGCCCATTTAGGTGATTTTGTGTGGTTTGTTCAAGCGACCATTGAGAATTCAAATTGATAAATAAAAAAAGCAGAAACCTTCATTTCTGCTTTTTTAAATTTTCATCGAGAATAATTAGTGCGCTAACAATGCCTCTTTTTGAGTTTGCACATATTGCAACAAGCGATCCGCCACATCAAAGCTACCATGCTTAAATAGAATGCGCAGGCGATTTTGCTTCATTTCAAAGATTAAACACTCAATAGTAAATTCACCCTGCTCATCTTGCAGATGAAGCGACATATCTCGTGCATATCGCCCGACCTCTTGAGTCTTATTTGACTCTTGCACTTCAATTAACACACCAAAGAAATTGATGTTAACAATTTTGACATTCGCCTGAAGCTCAGAATGACGATGCGTCATGATGGTATGTGGTTGCTGAACGACGATTCGCTCCTCACCACGACGTTCCATCATGTGCATCTGCGCACGACCCATCGGGATAATGCCATCCAAATCTTGGATCGGCTCACCACGCATGTAGGTACTAAATAGTTGCATGGTTTCTTTACGACGTTGAAGCTGTGGCACATGGTCTGCATTGGCGATCAAAGCAAACTCCATATTTGGACATTGCAAAGCAAATTGCGCATTTTCAAAAGGAAGAGTAAAACTATCGTACTGCCCTGCTGCGACTAACACCTTACAGGTTGGGATCGGTACATTTTTTAACCGAAGCAAACGGTTACAATTAATTTCGTAGCGCAACTGCTCTGTCGTCGTAAACTCTGCCATTTGTTGAAAGAATAAGCGTTTTGCTGTTGGCGACATACGTGTTTTATCAAATTTGGCATGATTGACCAAGTACAAAATCACCGCTTGACCAAACTCCTGCATACGACCTTCTTGCATGAGTTTTAAAGACTCTTCCATGATCATACGCCAGCTTGGACGAGTCTTTTGCATTACACCCATCAGGATCATCCGATCAACCAGTTCTGGACGTTGATCGGCAAAGTGTGAAGCGACAACCGAACCCAAAGACATACCCATCACTGAGATGTTTTTGATACCCATGCCGTCCATCCATTGCCCGAGCATGAATGATAAATCAGCAAGCTCTAAAGTCGCCGCTGAAGCACCCGTATTACTATTATAAATTTGTTGATTGGAGCCCATCGAAGGCAAATCGATCAAAATGACAGGACCACTATGGAATAGTTGCTCGACACAGTATTTGTAAGAATTAAAATTCTGAAATGCACCACCAATGATGACAATCGGGGTGTTGTATTTGGTTTTTGGATCGGCAATCGCAAGATATTCGATTTTCCAACCATCTATCCAAAATTCAATCGGTGCCTGCTTAAACACATCTCGATGATAATCTTGAAAAAATTCATCGGGATTCATTTCGAACTGCACCTTAGCTGCATCATCCTTAGCAATACTATTCACTTCGCCCTCCTGACACATATATGCGTCAATGCACATATGCTGTTTCCCTTCAATTAACACCATCTCAGCGTAAATTCAGGCTTGTTCTTGTTCATTACTCGCTTGCACAACCTATTGATAAATATCCATATTTCGATAGACTTGCAGATTGCGGTTTTGTATTTCATTTTACTATAACATAATCAATATCTAATTTGTTTCGTTTTTTTGACGGGCTTTACAAGGATTTGTACCAATTTGCACTTTGTGTTCTGGGCGTGAGCTTTGTACAATGGTGTTTTAGCCGATCGAATTTGGCATGCATTTTCAAACACATTTAGGTAAATTATGAGTGATTCAATACAGGCATATATGACCCAAGTCGGTCAACAAGCACGTCAGGCTTCTCGTCAGCTTGCTAGCTTGCCCACAGATGTCAAAAACAATGCATTATCAGCCATTTATACTGCTTTAGAAGATAATCAGCAAAAAATTCTCGCTGCCAATAAAATCGATGTCGATAACGGACATCGAAAACAACTCGACAGTGCACTTTTGGATCGACTTGAACTCACGCCTGACCGCTTCAAAGGCATGTTAACAGGCTTAAAAGATGTGATTGGCCTGACAGATCCGATCGGTGTGATTACTGATATGGCTTACCGTCCATCAGGTATTCAACTGGGTAAAATGCGTGTTCCTCTAGGTGTGATTGGCATGATTTACGAATCTCGCCCGAATGTGACTTTGGAAGCGGCATCACTGGCTTTAAAATCAGGTAATGCGATTATTTTGCGTGGTGGTTCGGAGGCATTGGAGTCGAATAAAGCCATTGCTGAAGCGATTGCGCATGGGCTAAAAAGCGCAGGCCTACCTGAACATGCCATTCAAGTGATCGACACACCTGACCGTGCAGCGGTTGGTCACTTGATCACCATGTCAGACTATGTCGATGTAATCGTGCCTCGTGGTGGCAAGGGCTTGATTGCTCGCATCACTGAAGAAGCACGCATTCCTGTGATCAAACATTTAGATGGTAATTGTCACGTTTTCGTTGAACGTGAAGCGGATTTGCACAAAGCTTTGCCGATCGCCTTAAATGCTAAAACACATCGTTATGGCGTGTGTAATGCCATGGAAAGTTTGCTAGTCGATGCGCCGATCGCAGAAGAATTTTTACCGCGTATTGCTGAACTCTATGCAGAGAAGAATGTCGAGCTTCGTGGCTGTGAAATCACCCAAAAAATTCTCGATGATAAAGTCGTTGCCGCAACTGAGGAAGATTGGTACACCGAATATTTAGGCCCGATCTTGGCAATCAAAGTTGTTGAAAATTTAGATGAAGCAATTGAGCATATTAATACATACAGCTCACATCACACTGAATCGATCGTTACGGAAAACTATACCAAAGCACGTAAATTCATCGCTGAAGTCGACTCAAGCTCGGTGATGGTCAATGCTTCGACACGTTTTGCCGATGGTTTTGAATATGGACTTGGCGCAGAAATCGGCATCTCCACCGACAAAATCCACACTCGTGGTCCAGTTGGTCTAGAAGGATTGACTTCGCAGAAGTGGATTGTGTTCGGCGATGGGCAGATTCGTCAATAACACACCTTATTCTTGAAAAAAGAAACAAAACAGCTGACGGATATGTCGGCTGTTTTTTATTTCAAAGGACACATGAAACAGCACAATTTAAGTCGTTAAAAAATATATACAATTCAACGCTGATAATTGCCCACCCATCGACCAATTCATTATATGATCGAGTACGTAAATTATGTAAACCTATAACAATGTTTTAAATCAATCAGGATTTGCTCGTGTCAAACATTCTCGTTATCAATTGCGGTTCTTCTTCCATCAAATATGCGCTGATTCTTCAAGATTATGATTATCGTCTTTATGGTTTGGCTGAAAATCTTGGCACACCTAACGCACGTATTTCAGGGCTAACTTATAATGCACAAGAAAACCGCCAAGAAAAATTTGAAGTAGAACTCGGGCAAGCCGATCATGCGCAAGCCTTAGAAGTTGCGATGAAACGTATCAGCCACTTCAAATTTGATGCGATTGGACACCGTGTAGTACATGGCGGAACGATGACGCAAGCACAGGTCATTAACGATCAAGTCATTCAAGATATTAAAAATATTTCCAATCTTGCTCCATTGCACAATCCTGCCAATTTGATTGGTATTGATGCGACGATGAAGTTATACCCTGACCTTCCGCAAGTCGCTGTATTTGATACAGCATTTCACCAAACCATGCCAAAGAAAGCACATCTTTATGCGCTACCACGTGATCTTTACCAAGAGCATGGTATCCGTCGTTATGGCTTCCACGGCACAAGTCATGCCTATGTCAGTGAACGTGCATCAACGCTTGCAGGTCAAAAAAATCAAGGTGGTTGGGTCGTTGCCCACCTCGGTAATGGTTGCTCAACTTGTGCGGTATGGAATGGGAAAAGCCTTGATACCAGTATGGGCTTAACACCACTAGAAGGCCTGGTGATGGGCACACGTAGCGGTGATGTTGATCCAAGTTTGCACTTATTTTTAAATATCAATCTCGGTTGGGACATTGCTAAAATCGACCAAGTGCTGAATAAACAAAGTGGTTTGCTCGGCTTATCCAATTTATCCAACGACATGCGCACACTGGTTGAAGCAGCCGAATCAGGCAATGAAGATGCGCAAATCGCCATTGATGTCTTCGTTTATCGTTTGGCAAAATCAATGGCTGCGATGAGCTGTGCCCTACCTCAACTTGATGGTTTAATTTTCACCGGTGGTATCGGTGAGAACTCAGGCTTCATCCGTGAAAAAGTCATTCGCTCGCTACCGCACTTTGGCTTAAGTTTGAATAGTGAGAATAATGCGACACGTGCCAAAGAGATTCGTATTGATGATGGTACAGGTCCTCAAATTTGGGTAATTCCAACCGATGAAGAAGGTCGTATTGCCAATGAAACACGTCAAATTGCATTGGGCGAAAATGTACTTTAATTTGATTTAAAACCACATTAGTCATCAGAAAATAATAGGACACACTACATGAAAACTTTTCTACTCGTCCCAACAGCAGAAGGCATCGGATTGACCTCTGCGTGTTTGGGCATGATCCACGCATTTGATTGTATTGGCGTTAAAGCCAACTTTTTAAAACCCTTTGCACAAGAAAAAAGTAAAAATGAAAGTCGTACTTCGACCATTATTTCTAGTCTATATCAACGCCACCAAGTACCACCGATTGGCTATAAAAAAACCCAACATATGGTCAGTATTGGCGAAATGGATGAACTACTCGAAGAGGCCGTTAGTTTACACCGTCAAATCGCCAAAGATCATGAAGTAGTGATCGTCGAGGGTTTAGTCCCCAATCCAAATCAGAGCTACACCACACAGCTGAATGTCGCACTGGCACAAGCGCTTGATGCACAAGTGATTTTAGTCAGTGGCGCAGATATCAATAATGCAGAGCAGACTGCTGAAAATATAGAAAATCACCTCAACCCATTTGGTGGCAACGCCTCGACTCGTACCGCTGGCATTTTATTTATGCGCACTAAAGGCTTAGCACCTGATACGGCGCAGATTCCACTCACGACTGATCAAACGCTACGCCTCACAGATGAAATCAAAACTTTTAGCGCAGAATTACAAAAATTTTCACCACTGCTCGGTAGTGAGAAATTACCCATTATTGGCATGATTCCTTTTAGCTCAACTCTGAGTGTGCCACGCACCTTAGACATTGCCAATGCCATTCAAGCGCAGTGGCTCAATGAAGGTGAAGCCGAACAACGTCGTGTGCAAAATACTGCACTGATTCATCGTCGTATTGACCACGAGCTAGAACGCTTTAAAGTAGGTGAGTTGATTGTGACTTCTGCTGATCGTACCGATGTGGCATTGGCATGTGGCGTGGCGGCACTAAGCGATATTCCGCTTGCAGGCGTGATCTTCACCGACAGCAAAATGCAAGATGTCATCTTGCCGACGCTTTCGCAAAAAGTTCTACGCACAGGACTACCTGTGATGCGCACCGATATGGATAGCCTACAAACTTTGGCAATGATTGATCATATCGACAATGAAATTCCAATCACTGATACCGCACGTGCTGAGCAAGTGACGCGTTTTGTGTCGAGTCATATTGATTTTGATTGGCTGAGTACCACCACCACAGCCAAAACCAAAAGTCGCCTTTCACCATCTGCGTTCCGCCATGAATTGGTACAAAAATCAATGGCGGCAAAAAAGACCATTGTTTTACCCGAAGGCTCAGAGCCTCGCACCGTACAAGCTGCTGCGATCTGTCAGACACGTGGCATTGCACAATGCGTACTGCTCGCCAAGCCCGAAGAAGTGCAAGAAGTTGCCAAAGCACGTGGCGTCACTTTACCCGATGATCTCAGAATCATTGACCCTGATACCATTCGTGACAAATATGTCGATCCAATGGTGGAACGTCGCAAAGGCAAACTCAATGCCCTGCAAGCCGCACAACAGCTTGAAGATACCGTCGTTCTTGGCACGATGATGTTGGCACTCGGCGAAGTTGATGGCTTGGTTTCAGGTGCAATTCACACTACGGCAAATACAGTACGCCCTGCATTTCAGTTGATTAAAACTGCGCCTGACTATTCACTGGTGTCGTCGATATTCTTTATGCTTCTACCTGATGAAGTCTTTGTTTACGGTGACTGTGCGATCAACCCTGATCCAAATGCAGAGCAATTGGCGGAGATTGCCATTCAGTCTGCGATCTCAGCAAAATCGTTTGGCATTGAGCCTCGTATTGCGATGATTAGCTACTCTACAGGCGACTCAGGTACTGGTGCAGACGTGGATAAAGTGCGTGAAGCAACTGAGATTGCCAAGCAACGTCGCCCAGACTTATTGATTGATGGACCATTGCAATACGATGCAGCATCAGTAGAAAGTGTCGGTAAGCAAAAAGCACCTGATTCTAAAGTCGCAGGTCAAGCCAACGTATTTATTTTCCCTGATTTAAATACAGGTAACACCACCTACAAAGCGGTACAACGTGCTGCCAATGTGGTCAGTGTTGGACCAATGTTGCAAGGTCTAAACAAACCTGTGAACGATCTCTCTCGTGGTGCATTGGTCGATGATATTGTGTTTACCATTGCCTTAACAGCGATACAGGCGGCGCAAGACGAGATTTAATTGAGTCAATTTAGATATTTTGGAAAGTTTAGCATCATGCTGATTTGCGCTTGATCAGCATGGTGGCTTATCAAAAAGATGAATAAATGTTGAATTTATCGTCAATAATGTTGAATTGATTTTTCACTACAATGCCCTTATAGTGGATAGTGACTCAATTTCAGGATTTTTCATCACCCATGAATATCGAACCGTCGCCCACATCAAACAATGTTGTTGACTCTCTTACCTCTAAATCCTCACAAATTCAAAGTTGTTTACAAGTGGTGCAAGATGCATTACTTGATGTCAAAGCAAAAGATATTATTCAATTCGATGTTTCAACCATAAGCAGTGTCTCTGATGCCATCGTCATTGCGAGTGGCACATCAACTCGTCATGTCAAGGCCCTTGCCGATAATGTCGCTGAAGAATCTAGAAAAGCTGGCTTCCGCCCGATCGGTGTTGAAGGCGAACGTGATGCTGAGTGGATTTTGATTGATCTTGGCATTGTCGTGGTACACGTGATGTTACCGACTACACGTAAGTTTTACGATCTCGAAAGCCTATGGCGCACTGAAGCTGTGACAGAACAGTTTAGCTAAGCAGTTCATTTCGCTTTTAGTATTAAAAAGCGACGACACTTCAATCAGTTCGTCGCTTTTTTCATTTCAGCAAGTTGAACATCTAATCACTTGAAAAGTTGATTACAAATATTGCTTAATCATCACCGCAGGATACTGCTGATCAATCTGCGCTACGGCTTGCGCCATATAGCGATCGGATTTCATTGGTCCAAAATAATCACACATCACCGTATACAAAGTATTAATCACCTGACGTAATACGTCCTTGAGATAAAACTGCTCCACCAAGCTTTCCCCTGTTTGCACATAATGAATAAACGCATGCTGATATTGCGCTGTGATTTGACTATCTTGCAGATGCTCTTGTAGCACGACCATCAATTCACTTTGCCCTTTCAATGATTGAAGTAACTGCTGAAATAGTGCATCGAATGCACTGTGATGCGCCACATTCACGACTTCCACCTGATTAAATGCAACATCAATGGTAGGTGATATCACTTTGCTTTCGAATGCTTGCGTAGATTGATGTGTTTGCTCAGGGTTTAAATCTTTCTGTACATCATGTTCCAAACCATGCTGTAAACTCTTTTGAAGATCATGCACAATCTGCTTTCGACTACTACGCAGCTCCGAACTATTTGCAATTTCAAACACAAAATAGTTCAACTCTTGCAAAGGTTTTTTGCTGTATTGATAGCGCCACAATTCCACCGCCTGATCAAGATCTTGCCCATTCAAATATTTGCCAAGTATACGCTGCACGATACCACGCTGATCATTATCCAAAGTCATAGTCCAACCCATTTTTCCAATTCCTAATTCGATGTGGTGCGAATGGCGTCTAACCATTCGGCACTTTTGCAATTGATGTGATTTATGCTTTTATAAAGGCTCAACAATTAATGTCGCTTGGTGATTTCGTCTAAATCTGCAAGCACATCTTGTTGAAATTCTGGATAAGACAATTCCGCATGTTCGGTATAATCCAAGCCACGTTGCTCATGCTGTTTTGATACACGCAGTCCACCAAGCACTTTGTCCATGATCCAAAACATCACCAACGCTGTACCAAAGCCCCACACTGCTGCCGCACCTACGCCGATTGCTTGCACACCAAGTTGAGAGAGGTTAAACATATCTGTTTCTAGGAAATAACCTGCCGCCAACGTTCCCCAAATACCGCAACCAGTATGCACGGTAAAGGCATCGACAGCATCATCAATTTTTAGCTTCTCAAGAATCATCGGTAAAAATGTCACAACAACCCCTGCGATCAAACCTGTGATGATTGAAAATAATGGTGACATGGTTGCACAGCCTGCGGTAATTGCCACCAAACCACCCAGTGAGGCATTAATGGTCATGGTCAGCAAAATCGCTTTGCCACGGATTAGTGCCAACAACATATATGCTACTGCACTTGCGCATGCAGCAAGGTGCGTATTCAGTGCGATTTTACCGATGCTCACATCTGCTGCGACGGTTGAGCCTGCGTTAAATCCAAACCAAGATAGCCATAAAATAAAGCCACCAAGCGCCACCAATGAGAGGTTGTGTCCTGGAATATGATGCGGTTTGCCATCACGACCAAATCGCCCTAAGCGTGGTCCAAGAATGATCACCCCTGCCAATGCCACCCAACCACCGATCGAATGCACCACCGTTGAGCCTGCAAAGTCGATAAAACCCATCGACTTGAGCCAACCTGCACCTTCAAATAAGCTTCCCCACGCCCAGCTACCAAAGATTGGATAAATCAATGCACTGACAAATATGGTGCAAACGATATAGCCGATGAAATGAATCCGCTCTGCCATTGCACCACTAGCAATGGTTGTTGCCGTTGCTGCAAACATCATTTGGAAGAACAGCATCGTCCAGCTCCAACCGTCCAAGCTATTTGGTGCAAAATGGCTTAAACCAACCCAACCAGTTGGATTCGCACCAAACATTAAACCAAAGCCGATGAGCCAAAAAACTAGACCTCCCACACAGGCATCAATATAGTTCTTCATTAAGACATTGACCGTGTTCTTACTGCGCACTGTACCGCTTTCAATCAAGGCAAAACCTGCTTGCATAAAAAACACAAGCACACCACACAGAACAACCCAAACACTATCGAGCATCAGCTTCAAGTCTACATTCGAAATCTCAGCAGAATTCTCAGCATGCACAAAAACAGGGAGAAATAGTAAAAGCAAAGCAATATTTTTCACAATTGAACATTCCATCATTTTTTAAACTTGACTTACAAAATGCAAACATAGTGCCAAAACAAGCCCAACATACTGATTACTCAATACATTTAATTTTTCTAAAGTCAAGAGGAGTACATATTTTTTATTTTCCTTGTTTTATTTCACACTTTTTAATATATTTTGAGCAGATTTTTTTTCAACAATCATCAAAGTTACAGTTGTATATTTTTATCACTATTTGAGTTTTAGTTATTTTTAAGACATTAAAAAAGCCACCCTGTCAGATGGCTTGATTTGTAACTAGGTCATGATGCAAATTTTTAGTGCATCTTAAGATTTAACACTTAGTGACCTGTACCATTGATTGATTTAGTCATATCTTCGACAACTTTCTTGGCATCACCGAAGATCATCATGGTTTTCTCGTTATAGAACAAATCGTTGTCCAAACCTGCATAACCTGTCGCCATAGAACGCTTGATCACCATAATCGTACGTGCTTTGTGCGCTTCAAGAATCGGCATACCGTAGATCGGCGAGCTTGGATCATCTTTTGCAGACGGGTTCACAACGTCGTTCGCACCAATCACCAGTACCACATCAGTCGCTGGAAAGTCCGAGTTGATCTCGTCCATTTCCAAGATGTCTTCATACGCGACATCCGCTTCTGCAAGCAAGACGTTCATATGACCTGGCATACGACCTGCAACTGGGTGAATCGCAAAACGTACTTTTACACCTTGTTCTTTGAGCAATTCACACAATTCTTTCACTGCGTTTTGTGCACGACCTTGCGCCATACCATAGCCCGGTACGATCACAACGCTATCCGCATTCGACATCAAGAAGCCTGCGTCATCTGCTGAACCTGAACGATAGTTACGTTGAACTTGTTCACCTTTGTCCGCAGAAGCAACTGCCGCACCACCCATTGCACCACCAAAGAGTACATTGATGATTGAACGGTTCATTGCTTTACACATGATGTAAGACAGAATCGCACCTGATGAACCAACCAGTGAACCTGCAACAATCAACATATTGTTTTCTAAAGTAAAACCAATACCTGCTGCTGCCCAACCAGAGAATGAGTTCAATAGCGATACAACCACTGGCATATCACCGCCACCGACTGGTGCAATCCACACCCAGCCGAAGACTAACGCCAATGCAGTCATTGCCCAGAATGCATTCATATTGCCTGTACTAAAGAAGTAAAAACCGAATGCCAACATTGCAATAAAGATAATCGCTTGGACAGGTTTTACCCATGCACCTGAAATGGTTTTTGCCCATTTCTTCGCCGCCAATTTACCATAAGCAAAGACTGACGCAGTAAAGGTAATCGCACCAACAAAACAACCCACGAACAATTCAAACAAATGTACTTTGCTCATCGCATGGAAGTTAATGTTATTGGCAATCAATGCATCCGCACCGATTTCAAGCAATTTGTTGTTATGCAAAATCGCAGCAATGGCAATCAATACCGCAGCCAAACCGACCAATGAGTGCATTAATGCCACAGTTTCAGGCATTTGCGTCATTGGCACTGAGCGAGCACGAGCGATACCGACAATCGCACCCAAAATCATCGCACCAACGATCATCCAAACCACTGGATTATCTGCAACAAAGAATGTAGTCAATACAGCGATCGCCATTGCGATCATCCCGTAGCGATTCCCTTGAATCGCAGTCTTAGGACCCGACAAACCACGCAAAGTTAAAATAAATAGGACGGCACCAATCAGGTAGAACCAATCCGCATACTCTCGAATAAATTCCATGGATTAGCCCTCTTTCTTCTTTTGCTTTGGTTTAAACATTTCGAGCATACGTGCAGTCACTGCGAAGCCACCAAAAATATTAATACTTGCAAGAAATACCGCAATCGCACCCAAGATGCTCACTGCATTAATACTTTGAAATGCCACAGTACCATCAACACCGATCGCAGGTAGACCGACAGTTTGAATCATTGCACCAACGATAATGATCGATGACAAGGCATTGGTGACCGCCATCAACGGTGTATGCAAAGCAGGCGTAACACCCCAAACGACGTAGTAACCTACGAAGATGGCAAGGACGAAAATTGTAATCGTTTCAACCATGAGAGCTCTCCTTAACCACGTTTGAGCAGCACTTCGCCGCCATGTGTAACCAATAATGCTTTTTGAATTTCATCTTCAAGATCGATTTTGACGTTCTTGTTTTCATCAAACAAAGTATCAATGAAGTTCAAAATATTACGTGCATACAGCGCAGATGCTTCAGTCGAAACCGTTGATGGAATATTTGGAATACCCAAGATCTTCACACCATTGTCAGTAGTCACAGTTTCATTCACTACAGAACCTTCGACGTTACCACCCGTTTCAACAGCCATATCCAAAATTACCGAGCCTGGTTTCATCTTGGCAACCGTTTCGCCGTGAATCAAACGCGGTGCATTACGACCTGGTAACAATGCGGTAGTAATCACGATATCTGCGTTCGCTACAGCCTTATCAACCACAGCTGCTTGATCTTTGACATATTGCTCACCCGGTGTCCAGCCGTAGCCATTTTTCGCCGCTTCGTCTGCACGAGCTTGCTCTTCTGGTGACATTGGTACGTCTAACCATTTACCACCAAGCGATTCGACTTGATCTTTTGCTGTCGGGCGCAAATCAGTCGCTTCAACCACAGCACCAAGACGTTTCGCCGTTGCAATCGCTTGTAGACCTGCAACACCGACACCCATAATGACCACACGAGCAGGCTTCACTGTACCTGCCGCAGTCATCAACATTGGGAACATGCGTTGGTATTCAGCCGCCGCAAGCAATACAGACTTATAACCTGATAAGTTGGCTTGAGAAGACAATACGTCCATGTTTTGCGCACGTGATAATGTACGAGGCAATAACTCAAGCGCAAACGCAGACACGTTTTGCGTTGCAAAACGATCAAGCTCTGGATTACGGTACGGGTCAAAAGATGCAACAACACTTGCGCCTGATTCGATTTGTGCAATCTCGTCACCTTGTGGTGCACGGATTTTCAAAATCAATTGGCTACCTTGATAAGCATTGTCGGTAATGGTTGCGCCAGCTTGTTCATATGCACTGTCAACATAAGCAGCTTTAACACCTGCTCCACGTTGAACAACGACAGTATGACCTGCTGAAGTCAACTTTTTTACTGTTTCTGGCGTCGCTGCCACACGGTTTTCACTCGTGATGGTTTCGGTTGGGATTCCGATCTGCATGAGCGTTCCTCAAGCTAATTTTACTTAGTCAAAGTATCAACCATACTGGATAAGTACAGGATACTTCCCCCATATTCATAATTGGTTTGCGATTTTAATATGATTTAATTGCCAATTGCCACCCTTTATTTCGATAAAAAATACCATATATAAAAATTCAATAACAATTGGACTGAATGATTATTGATCATTTATTCTCTAAATAAAACCATTCTAAACAGAGGTAAAAGTCATATTTTTTATAAGGTTAGCGCAAAACAAAAAGGTGATTTTTCTTCACTGAGATCATCAAATAGAAATACGAACTTTGAACTACCAATGTTCATCGATATATTCCATTTCATCCGGAATACAACATTAACCATTGTTTTATATAAACATTTTCAATAAAAATACTTTCTAGGCAATCATAAACTTCGCAGTCATCATTTTTGCCAATTAGATAAAAATTCTTAGGTTTTATATTTATATTTTTGATGTTTGCAAAATGTTGCACAGATTCAGCGCAAAATTTTCCAAACTCATATTCAGCGCAAAGCTCACTTTCAAAATTGATGTAACACTGAAATTCAGTCGATCTCGTTTTCATCTATAAAGTATGGCACACTGCTGTCGTCTACTTTTGAGTAAAGCATGATGAAAATCAAAGTGATTGCACCAAGTGCATGTGTCGATCAAGATCAAATCCTTTTTGCACAGCAACAAATGCAGGAGCTCGATGTAGACATTGAACTCTCAAATAATATTTTTGCAACGCATCGCTATCTCGCAGGTTCAGTGGCAACTCGTATTGATGATCTCAAAGATGCATGTCTTGATCCATCAGTCGATGCGATCTGGTGCGGACGTGGTGGTACAGGATCAGCACAGCTTTTACCGCATCTTGACACATGGTTACTGGATAAACCTTTGATTGGTTATTCAGACAGCACTGTGCTACTTAACTATATCGCAATGCACGGTGGACAAGCTGTACATGCGCCAGTTTTTCAAGAAGTTGCCAGTAAAAACCTCAATGAATTCATGCCAATTTCAAAGGATGCGCAAGAAGTCTTGGCTTTACTACACCCGATGCTTGGGGAAATGCCTCAGCAATATATAGTGAATCCTTATAATACGATTGCTGAACAGGCGACCGAAATAAAAGGAGTCGTGCTCGGCGGAAATCTTGCGACCTTATGTAGTGTGCAAGGTACGCCGTGGGCTTTGCAGTTAAAACAAGACAGTATTCTTTTGCTCGAAGATGTCGGCGAGCCATTTTACCGTTTGGAGCGTTTACTCGTGCAATTATTACAAAGTATTGATACGATCAAATTGAAAGCGATTGTGATGGGGGACTTTTATCAATGTCCTCAAAAGAATGTGCCGCACGATTTAATGGATATTTTTGCAGAGCACTGTGATTCGCTTGGAATCCCACTTTTTCAAGCGGATTGGTTTGGTCATGGTGAATCTAACCGACCGTTTTGCATTGGTGGTCATGCGACTTTAAAAGGACAACAACTCCTAATCAGTAAAAATAATAAATAATGTATATTTTAATACGATCTATAAACCAATTCTTATAAAATATCATTCAATAAACTAAATTATGGTTGACGTTTTTTTAAACAATCGTTACTGTTAAAGAATGTAAACAATCGATTCAACACGCTTGATTAACAATCAAAAATATACACTTGTTCAGGAAATGAATCACAATGTTTGGCACATCGCTGTATCGGGGAAGTCTTACCCTGCTACGCACCACCCCAATCATCAATTGGACACCGATCCAACGATGTATGCTCATGCTCTTCATGGCATGTGGAGTGCACTCGATTTGGTTAATGTGGAAGCTGATTGTCATCTTTAATCCAAACTTCCATCAATATGTCAATTTGCCTTTTTTGACAATTAGCTTTTATGTCAATGTTTTTTATATTTGCACTTACTTTGGACTCGCAATGATCTGCTTGTCATTGGTGAGACAAAAAAAACTACACACACTTTTAATTTACGTATGCACAGGTACGTTTGGGCTGTTTTTATTGTGGGATGCTTATATCGTAGGTGTTATGAGTCCTGCTACAGCAATTGTATTGATTAGCGTGATTGCGCTTGGCTTGCTTATGTTTGAGGCAAAAGTCATTTATCCGATATTATCTGTGGCAATTCTTATTATTATCACAATCGCCCACGCCACATTAAATGGGAAATTGTCTTACGCACCGATTTTTGATTTTCCAGGCATGCACAACTCGCCCTATACCAATCAGTTTTGGTGTTTAAGCATGCTCTATTTTGGCTTACCCGTTGTAACAATCTGCTTTGCCATGTTTAGTCTATTCCTACACCAATGGCGTCATCGAGAAGCTTCATTTCGGTCACTAAGCCTCATTGATCCACTGACTAAGATTCATAACCGTAGAAATATCAACCAACAATTGGTTCACATTGCTCACAAGCTAGAGCAACAGAAACAGCTCTGTTATGGGATTATTATCCTAGATTTAGACCACTTTAAACGCATTAACGATGAATATGGTCATTTGGTTGGTGATGAGGTGTTGACTGAAGTTGCAGCAAGCTTACAATCCAATTTAAGACAGACAGATATACTCGGTCGATATGGTGGTGAGGAGTTTATTATCCTTGCAAAACATGCAGATAAAAACATTAT
>LUMV01000471.1_pt1 | contig 16075 bp, 17 predicted proteins | sample 729731 | NCBI WGS metagenome assembly LUMV01 (sample SAMN03860301, study PRJNA289734) | marine metagenome | biome: seawater column; feature: ocean; material: water; isolation source: Red Sea water column Station 192 - depth 200m | place: Saudi Arabia: Red Sea | collected 2011-10-15 | depth 200 m
GATGATCATCGCGCTGTTGCCGAGCGTGAAGCCCATCGCCGCCGCGGCCCAGCCCGAATAGCTGTTCAGCATCGACACCACGACCGGCATGTCCGCCCCGCCGATGGGGATGATCAGCAGGAAGCCGATCAAGAAGGCGAGCACGGTCAGCGCGACGATCAGCGGCAGCGTTTCCGCCGGGCCGGTCGCCATGGCGAAAAGCGCGGTGAGCACGATGATCGCCGCCAGAGTGCCCAGATTGATGACATGGCGCGCAGGCAGCAAGATCGGCGAACCGCTCATTCGCCCCGACAGCTTGGCAAAGGCGATGACCGAGCCGGAAAAGGTGATCGCGCCGATGGCGATGCCGAGGCCCATCTCGACCTTGGAGACCGCGCCGATCCCGCCATCTGCGGTAAGCAGGCCGAACGCGCCCGGATTGAGATAGGCCGCCCAGCCCACAAGCACCGCCGCAAGGCCGACGAGACTGTGGAACGCCGCGACCAGCTCGGGCATCGCGGTCATGGCGATGCGGCGGGCGATGAGGAAGCCGATCAATCCGCCGATCGCGATGGCGACCGCGATCTCGACGATATTGGCGATGTCGTGCGTCACCAGCGTCGTCGCCACCGCGATAAGCATGCCCGCCATGCCGAAGCGGTTGCCCGTCCGGCTGGTCGAGGGCGACGACAGGCCGCGCAGCGCGAGGATGAAGAACACGCCCGCGACGAGATAGGCGAGCGCGACCCAGGGGTTCACCGCTTCGCCGGTCGCCGCGTGGGCGGGGGTTGCCCACATCGTCATCCCAGCGAAAGCTGGGATCGCTGCCCAATTGGCGCGGAACGTGCTGAGAGAGATCCCAGCTTTCGCTGGGATGACGAGGTTGAAGGAGAACATCACTTCTTCTCCTTCTTCTTGTACATCGCGAGCATCCGCTCGGTCACGGCAAAGCCGCCGAAAATGTTCACGCTGGCGAGCACCACGCCTGCCAGCCCCAGCCATTTGGCAACCGCGCTGCCCGCCTCGGCGCTGGCGATGAGCGCGCCGACGATGATTACCGAGGAGATCGCATTGGTCACCGCCATTAGCGGCGTGTGCAGCGCGGGCGTGACCGACCAGACCACGTAATAGCCGACGAAACACGCCAGCACGAAGATCGACAGGATCGAAATGAAGTCCATGTGCGGCCCCTCCCCGGGCCCGGATTACGCGGGGGTGAGTCTCTCGTTCACGACCTTGCCGCCCTGCGTCAGCCGTACGGCATCACCGATTTCTTCGTCGAGCACGGGCTTGCCGGCCTCCTCGTCCCAGAAGGCGGACAGGAAGTTGTAGAGATTGCGCGCGAACAGCGCCGAGGCATCGGCTGCCAAGTGTCCGGCAGTGTTCGAATAGCCGACGATCTTGACCCCGTGCTTCTCGACCACCTCGTCGGGACGTGAGCCTTCGACATTGCCGCCCTGCGCCACAGCGAGGTCGAAAATGACGCTGCCGGGCTTCATGCTCGCGACCTGTGCATCCGAGATCAGTCGCGGCGCGGGCCTGCCCGGGATCAGCGCAGTGGTTATGACGATATCCTGCTTGGCGATATGGCTGGAGACCAGCTCTGCCTGCGCGGCCTTGTACTCGTCGCTCATCTCGGTGGCATAGCCGCCCGAACCCTCGCCTTCGATGCCCGCGACATTCTCGACGAAGATCGGCTTGGCGCCGAGCGACTGGATCTGCTCTTTCGTCGCCGACCGGACATCGGTGGCGGAGACCTGCGCGCCAAGCCGCTTGGCTGTCGCGATCGCCTGCAGGCCCGCCACGCCCACGCCCATCACGAACACCTTGGCCGCCTGCACGGTGCCGGCGGCGGTCATCATCATCGGAAAGGCACGGCCATACACATTGGCCGCAGTCAGCACCGCCTTGTAGCCGGCGAGATTCGACTGGCTGGAGAGGACATCCATGCTCTGCGCGCGAGTGATGCGCGGCATGAATTCCATGCTCAGCGCCTCATAGCCCGCCTCGGCATAGGCCGCGACCCGCGCGCTTTCGCGAAACGGATCGAATGTCGCCGCCACCCAAGCTCCCGGCCTTGCTCCGGCAAGCGCGGCCGTGTCGGGCGCCTGGACGCCCAGCACGATATCCGCATCCTTCACCACTGCAGCGGCGGAGCCGACTTCGGCGCCCGCTTCGGCAAAGGCGCCATCGGTGAGGGCGGCGGCCAGACCAGCGCCTTCCTCGACTGCGACCACAGCCCCGAGAGCGACGAACTTCTTCGCCGTTTCGGGTGTCAGCGCGACCCGGCTCTCGCCCGGCGCGCGCTCCCTCAGCACCGCGATGCGTAGCGCCATCCGGTTATTCGGCGATCAGGATGACGACGATCAGCGTGATGACAGCAATCAGCGGGACGGACCATTTGAGCATGCTGATAAACGAACCGTAGGTCCGGTTGTGCGCCTTGTGGTCGTTGGCGGATTCCATGATGCGATTTCCCTGTGTGGAATTGATATCGCGGCGGGTCTATCGCGGAGGTGCGCGCTGCTCAAGCCCCGCTGTTTGCGCGTCCCCGGCGGGACAGGCTTAATCGCCTCTTTACGCTATCGGGGTAATGGGCTTTCACGCGGACGTGCTTCAGGCCCGCATGTCCCTGGGGAGAATGGCGAGAGATATGGCGACACAGCGATCGCGCCTCTTGATGCTGATCGACGACGAGCCGGCCCAGGGCCGGCTGGTGTCGGCGCTTGCCGCGCGCGAAGGATGGCGTACGCTGACCGTGGCGACAGGCGAAGACGCGCTCGAAATGCTGGCATCGCCGGGCGGCGGCGAAGTGACCGCCATCCTGCTCGACCAGTGGGTGCCGGGCGACCAGGCGTGCGAACTGATCCGCGAACTGCGCGCGGCGCGCCCCGATGTCCCCCTCCTGATGCTCACGGCCAACACCTCGCCGCTGCTGGCAGTCGAAGCCATGCGCGCGGGCGCGACCGACTATCTCATCAAGCCGGTCGATCCCGACCGCCTGCTCGCTGCGCTGGCCGATGCCACCTATGGCGCGCGGCCCAACGCCGAGTTGCAGCCGCTGGCCGAGAAGCTGCCCCACCCGGTCGATTTTGACGGCATGGTCGGCACCGCCGCCCCGTTCCGGACCGCGCTGGCCAAGGCGGCGACTGCGGCGCGCGGCCATGCCCATGTGCTGGTCGAAGGCGAAAGCGGTACCGGCAAAGACATGGTCGCCCGCGCGATGCTCGCCGCCAGCACCCGCGCGAAGGCGGAGCTGCGCGTGGTGCGCTGCGGCGGCCTGCCGGCAGCATCGCTCGAATCGCTGCTGTTCGGCCACGAGCAGGGCGCTTTCGCGGGCGCTTTCGACCGCCAGAGCGGGCTGATCGAACAATGCGACGGCGGCACGCTGATCCTCGACGATGTCGACCGCATTCCCGAAGAGCAGCAGAACCGTCTTGCCGAAGTGCTGGCCACCGGGATCGTCCGCCCGACCGGCGCCGCGCATGGCTTCAAGATCGACCTGCGCGTCTTTGCCACCAGCGATCACGTGCTCGAGGACCGCGTGGCTGCGGGCCAGTTCTCGCAGTCGCTGTTCGACCAGCTGTCCGCCACGCGGATCAGCATGCCGCCCCTGCGCGAGCGGCTGGGCGACATCCCCGCGCTGACCCGCTATTTCCTCGCCAAGTTCGGCGAACAGCCCGGACTCAAGCACCATTCGATCGCCGACAGCGCGCTGAGCCTGCTCGAAGGCTACGACTGGCCCGGCAATGTCCGCCAGCTGCAGGCCGCGCTGTTCCGTGCCTGCGTGTTCGAACAGCGCGAGGCGCTGACCGCGCACAGCTTCCCGCAGCTGGCCGAGATGCTGGGTGACGAGGTCGACCGCGGCGAAAGCCGGGCACGCGGCCTTGGCCTGCTACTCTATACCGACGACGGCAACGTCCGCCCGCTGGAAGAGATCGAGGCCGACATCATCCGCCTCGCCATCGGCCATTACCGCGGGCGGATGACCGAGGTCGCGCGCCGGCTCGGCATCGGCCGCTCGACGCTCTACCGCAAGCTCAGCGAACTCGGCATCGACAGCGCCGCCTGAGCGGACTAGCCCGTAGCCATGGGCAAGCTCGACGACATGCTGTGCGTGGTCACCGGCGGCGCACGCGGGATCGGCAAGGCGATCTGCACCGCCTTCCTCGCCGAAGGCGCGCGCGTCGTGCTGACCGATATCGACGAGGACGAAGGTAGGAAAGCTGCCGCCCGGCTCGGTTGCAGCTTCCACCGCCTCGACGTCGCCAGCGAGACCGAATGGGACGCGCTGGCCGCGGCCTTCCCCGAGATCGACGTGCTGGTCAACAACGCCGGGATCACCGGGTTCGAGGACGGCCCAGCGCCGCATGACCCCGAGAACGCCAGCCTTGCCGAATGGCACCGCGTCCACGGCGTCAACACCGACGGCTGCTTCCTCGGCTGCCGCTATGCCCTGCGCGCGATGAAGGCCAAGGGCACGGGGTCGATCATCAACATGTCCTCGCGCTCGGGCCTCGTCGGCATTCCCGGCGCAGCGGCCTATGCCGCGAGCAAGGCGGCGATGCGCAACCACAGCAAGTCGGTCGCGCTCTACGCCGCGCAGCAAGGCTGGGCGATCCGCTGCAACTCGGTCCACCCCGCCGCGATCCTCACCGACATTTGGGAGCCGATGCTGGGCGACGGGCCAGACCGCGACGCGAAGATGGCCGCGCTGGTCGCCGACACGCCGCTGAAGCGCTTCGGCACGGCCGAAGAGGTCGCAGCGGCATGCGTCTACCTCGCCAGCGCCGACAGCGGCTATATGACCGGCGCCGAACTCACGCTCGACGGCGGGCTGCTGGCGGGCAGCGCCGCTTCGCCCGGAAGCTAGGCTCGCAGCTAGGCGGGCAGGTCGGCGAAGTCGGTCAGCGCGGCATCGCGCAGGCCGCGCCAGACATTGCGCGCCTGCACCGTCTCGGCGACATCGTGGACCCGCACCATTTGCACGCCCGCGCGCAGCCCCTCGAGCGCCAGCGCTACGCTGCCGCCCAGCCGCTGCTCGACCGGCGCTTCCTTCGACAGCGCGCCGATCATCCGCTTGCGGCTGGCCCCCAGCAGCAGCGGATGGCCCAGCGCATGGAACAGCGGCAGCGCGTTCATCAGCGCGAGGTTTTCCGCCAGGCTCTTGCCGAAGCCGATGCCCGGATCGAGCAGGATGTGCTGCGCCGCGATCCCCGCTTCGAGCGCCGCATCGCGCCGTGCGCGCAGCGCGTCGAACACGTCGAACACCACGCTGGCATAGTCCGCGCCCGCATGCAGGTCCTCGCCCGCCGCGCCGGGCGCATGCATCAGCACCACCGGGCAGCCGGCGCGTGCGACCACTTCGGCGCTGCGCGGATCATGCGCGAGGCCCGAGACGTCGTTGACCAGATGCGCGCCCGCATCCAGCGCGGCCTCCATCACTGCCGCCTTGCGCGTGTCCACGCTGACCGCCGCGCCCATGCCGGCGAAGGCCTCGATCGCGGGAACGACGCGTTTGATCTCGTCGCCTTCCCATAGCGGCTTGGCCCCCGGGCGCGTGCTTTCGCCGCCCACATCGATGATCGCCGCCCCCGCTTCGACCATGGCGGCGGCGTGGTCACGGCCGGCCTTGGCATCGTCGAGGAAGCGCTCGCCGTCGCTGAAGCTGTCGGGGGTGACGTTGAGGATGCCCATCACCTGCGGTTGGTCGAGCGGCACGGTCCGCGCACCCAATTGCAATGGCGGATGCGCGAGCGTCAGATTGGCCCATTGCGCCTCGGCCTCGGCGCCAAGCTCTTCGGGCAGGCGGCCGAGCGCTTCGGCCATGGTGTCGGGCGCGGCGAGCCAGCGCTCGACCACCTCGCCATCGCGCCGCAAGATCACCGCAAATCGGCTTGCATAGACCATTGTGCCTGCCAGCCGGATGGCATTGCCGTGCTCGGACTGCGGACCGGGGACGAAGCCGATGGGGCGAATGTAGACCTGACCGCTCATTGTTGGACTTCCCCAGGGCAAGCACCGCGACATGGACCGGGTGTTACACGGTCCAATGCGAAAAAAGGCGCGGAGTGGTTGTGCGCCGGGAGACGAAGCGGCTCGGAAGCTTTGAAGCGCTGGATCATGCGCAAGGTGGTAGCGGGTTGGAAAGGAGTAGGACAGACGTCACGCCGCAATTTGTCGTCGCCCCGGACTTGATCCGGGGTCCCGCTCCGTTTCCCAGCTCCGACCAAAAAGCAAGAAAGCGGGACCCCGGCTCGTAGGCCGGGGCGACGATCAATTGATCGGTCTGCCTTGACCTCCCGACGCATCTTCATTCAACCCTTACATATGGATAGCGGAACATTCGGCGGCTGGGTCTACATAATGACGGACCGCCGGGGCACGCTGTATGTCGGGGTCACCTCGGACATCGCCACTCGAGTGTCGCAGCACCGCGAAGACATCGGATCGGACTTCTGCAAGCGCTACGGGCTGCACCGCCTCGTCTGGGCAGAGCGCTTCGATACCATCGACGAAGCCATAACCTTCGAGAAGCGCATCAAGCGGTGGCGCCGCCAGTGGAAATTCGAGTTGATCGAAAAGACCAATCCTGAATGGGAGGACCTATTCGAAACGCTGGTCTGATGCGCCGGCTGATCCACTGCCCTCGAACCGCCGTCGCCCCGGACTTGATCCGGGGTCCCGCTCCAAGCAGACATCGCGCCCGCCCGCAAGAAAGCGGGGTCCCGGGGCGACGAACAGCTGGATTGTTTGCCCACGAGCAGCCGGATCTTCTCGATCTACCCGGGCTGACAGTTCGAATTCGCCGCCCAGCCGCTTGCCGACCCTGCCCGGAACTTCTCAGTCCTCCACCGCCAGCAGGTACAGCTGGCGCGCAGCGTCGATCGGCTTGGCTTCGCCTTCGACTTCATAGTGCCAGAAAGTCCAGCCGTTGCAGCTGGGCGCGCCTTGCAGCTCCTTGCCGAGGCCGTGGATGCTGCCGGTCTGTTTCTCATGCGCGAGCGAGCCGTCGGCGCGGACGGTCGCGGTCCAGCGGCGTTTCTTGTCGAACACTTCGGTGCCGGGCTTGATGAAGCCGTTTTCGACCAGCGCACCGAAGGCCACCTTGGGCGCGCTGCGGCCCGCCTGCATCGTGGTGAGCGCGCTTTCGTCGAGCGGGAGTTCCTTCTCGATCCGCTTGATCGCGGCGTCACGGTAATTGCCTTCGCGTTCGCAGCCGATCCATTCGCGCCCCAGCCGCTTGGCCACCGCGCCGGTGGTGCCGGTGCCGAAGAAGGGATCGAGTACCACGTCGCCGCGCTCGGTGGTGGAGAGCAGCACGCGGTAGAGCAGGCTTTCGGGCTTCTGCGTCGGGTGGACCTTGTGGCCGCCCTCCTTCAGCCGCTCCGCCCCGTTGCAGATCGGCAGGACCCAGTCGCTGCGCATCTGCAATTCGTCGTTCAGCGTCTTCATCGCGCGGTAGTTGAAATGGTACTTGGCCTTTTCACCCTGGCTGCACCACAGCAGCGTTTCATGCGCATTGGTGAAGCGCGTGCCGCGGAAATTGGGCATCGGGTTCGACTTGCGCCAGACGATGTCGTTGAGGATCCAGAAGCCCAGGTCCTGCAGGATCGCGCCCACCCGGTAGATGTTGTGATAGCTGCCGATCACCCACAGCCCGCCGTCGGGTTTGAGCACGCGCTTGGCCTCGGTCAGCCATTCGCGGGTGAAATCGTCGTAGATCTTGAAACTGTCGAACTGGTCCCAGTGATCGGTCACTGCATCGACATGGCTGCCGTCGGGCCGGTTGAGATCGCCGCCGAGCTGGAGATTGTAGGGCGGGTCGGCGAAGACGAGGTCCACGCTCGCATCGGGAAGCCGGCGCATGGCGGCCACGCAATCGCCATCGAGGATCTGCCCCAGCGGGAGCAGTTCCTTCGGCGTTTGCGCCGGTTTTACAGCCGCTTTGACGCGACTCTTCGTGGTCTCGATGACCCCCATGATATGCTTCCCTGTCCTGACTTATCCACAGGGTGAGTCCAAAGGACTCTAGATGGTGCGGTGTGGCGCGCAGGACTCAATCGGGCAGCGGATTAAATGATTAGGGAATGCCGCACATGTCTGCTACAAGGATGCCGCTGACGTCGAAATTTGCGACGGACTTCGGATTTTGACGACCGCCGCTTGCCTTCAGTGGCCCCGGCGCAAACCAGACGACGACTTCCTTTCATCGGACGATTTGACGCACGACCGCACCGCATGTCGCGGCGCGGCAACCTCTCGCGTTCTCGAAAGGAACCATCATGAGCAAGACCGGAACCGTAAAGTTCTTCAACACCGACAAGGGCTATGGCTTCATCCAGCCCGACGACGGTTCGGACGACAGCTTCGTCCACATCAGCGCCGTCCAGGCCGCCGGCATGCACTCGCTCGATAAAGAGCAGCGCCTCAACTACGAAGTTGAAACCGGCCGCAATGGCAAGGCCAGCGCCGTGAATCTCTCGGCTGCCGACTGATTCCATTCCGCACCCCCCGGAGACGCCAATGGCCAGCCAGACTTACGAATTCTATGCCGCGCGTGCGGCAGAGGCTGCCTCCGATGCGGAGGCGGCAACGCTGAGCAATGTGCGCGACCGTGCGCTGCGCTCGGAAGCGACCTGGCAGGCGCTTGCCGACCAGGCCCGCGCAGTGGCCGAACAGCGCCGCAAGATTGCCGCGACCAAGGCCGCCGAAGCCGAAGCCGAAGCCGAAGCGAGCGCCTAGGCCGCCGAGGCCGCGCTTTCCGCAAACAGATCGACCTGTGCCACCGGCGCGAAACTGCGCCGATGCAGCGGCGTGGGTCCGCGCGTGCGCAGCGCTTCGAGATGCTCTGCCGTGCCGTAGCCGGCGTTGCGTTCCCACCCGTAATGCGGGTGCTGCCGGGCCGCCTCGCGCATCAGCCGGTCGCGATATTCCTTGGCCAGGATGCTGGCCGCCCCGATGCAGCGTTCCTTCCCGTCGCCGCCGACGATCGGCCGGGCCTGCGCCCAGCGCCATGCGGGGTTGCGGCCGTGCGGGGTCATGTTCCCATCGATCAGCACCGCATCGGGTTCGCATGCCAGCGCATCGACCAGCCGCGTCACCGCCAGCGTCATTGCCTGCATGGTCGCGTGGAAGATGTTGAGCCGGTCGATTTCCGCCGGTTCCACCACGGCCAGCCCCCAGGCGCAGCGCGCGCGGATCTGCGGTTCCAGCGCGCCGCGGCGCTTGGCCGACAGTTTCTTGGAATCGTCCAGCCCGCCCGGACATGGCTTGCACAGCACGACCGCGGCTGCGACAACGGGGCCTGCCAGCGGGCCGCGCCCGGCCTCGTCGACGCCCACCACCAACGGCGCGGCACCAAGTCCATTCTGGGGAGTTGCACTGAACATGAAACGGACCTCTATCCCAAAGCCTTTCTGGGCCCTAACCCTATCGCCCCTGCTGCTTGCCGCAAGTTGCGGCTACTCCGGATCAGGGGATAGCCCGCCTGCGCAGGGCGCTGCCGCGGGCGACCCGGCGGGCGCATGGGACGGCGATTTCGCGATTGCCGAGCATGGCAGCTTCTCCGAACCCTGGGCCTCGGCCTTCATTCCCGGCACGTCGATGCTGTTCATCACCGAAAAGCCGGGAACGGCCAAGGTCTACGATACGGCGCAGGACCGGCTGATGACTGTCAGCGGCCTGCCGCAAGTCGACTATGGCGGCCAGGGCGGTCTGGGCGAGGTCGCCTTCCTGCCCGGCGAAAGCGCGAATGCCGTCGGCACGCGGACGATCTACCTGACCTGGGCGGAAGCCGGCGAAGGCGATACGCGCGGCGCGGCGCTCGGGCGCGGCACACTGTCATGCCCGCTGGCCGACAGCTGCCGGATCGACGATCTCGCCGTGATCTGGCGCCAGAGCCCCAAGGTGACCGGGCGCGGGCATTATTCGCACCGCATCGCCTTCAGCCCCGATGGGCAGCACATCTTCCTTGCCAGCGGCGACCGCCAGAAGATGGAACCCGCGCAGGACCGGCAGAGCCATCTGGGCAAGATCGTCCGGCTCGAGCTCGACGGGACACCCGCGGGCGACGGCGCGATCGACGGGGCGCTGGACGATGTCTGGTCGATGGGCCACCGCAACATCCTGGGCATGGATTTCGACGCGCAGGGCCGATTGTGGGAAATCGAACACGGCCCCAAGGGCGGCGACGAGCTCAACGTGGTCCGCAAGGGCGCCAATTACGGCTGGCCGCAGCGGTCGAACGGCGTCCATTACGACGGCGATCCGATCACCGACCATTCGGCGGACGACGGCTTTGCCAAGCCCGCGGTCAACTGGACCCCGGTGATCGCGCCCGGCAACATGATCTTCTATTCGGGCACGCTGTTCGACGGACTGGCCGGGGACCTGCTGATCGCCGGGCTCAAGAGCGAGGCGATCGTCCGCGTGGCGACCGATGGCGACAGCGCCCGCGAAGTGGCGCGTTACGACATGGGTGAACGCATCCGCCAGATCGTCGAAGGACCCGATGGCGCGCTGTGGGTGCTCGAGGATGGCGACGGCGGCCGACTGCTCGAACTTCGCCCCGGCTAAGGCGAATTATATCGACTTGGCCGGCCAGCGCCCCTAATCGGCGCGCCCCATGGCGACGCTCGTCCCCCTTGCCGCGATCGATCCCGCGCTGGTCGACCAATTGCTCGACACCGCTTTCGGTGAGGGGCGCCATGCGCGTACCGCCTATCGCATCCGCGAAGGTGCCGACTGGCTCGAGGCGCTGAGCTTCGCCGCGCTCGACGACGAGGATTACCTCGTCGGCACCATCCAGCTGTGGCCGGTGGCGCTGACCGACCCCAAGGGGCGCGCGCACCCGATGATCATGGTCGGCCCCGTCGCGGTCATGCCCGGCCGGCAGGGCGAAGGCTTCGGCAAGGCGCTGATGGCCGCCAGCCTAGGCGCGATCGACGCAGGGTTCGAAGATGGCGCGGCCCCGCTGCCGCAGGTGATGATCGGCGATCCCGACTATTACGACCGCTGGGGCTTCATCGCCGACCATACGCAGGGCTGGCACTGCCCCGGCCCGTACGAAAAGCACCGCCTGCTGGCGCGCTCGGGCAATCCGGCGATCCTGCCCGATGAAGGCATGCTGGGGCCGTGGAATTCCTGACGCGGGCGTGAAGCGCATCCGCGCTTCCCTCGGCTGCGCAGCGTCTGACGCAGTCAGCTGCGAACAGACGCCATCTTTGCGCCGTCATCCCTGCGCAGGCAGGGATCCAGATAACCTCGCCTGTGGAGCCTGACATGAAGGCATCTGGGCCCCTGCCTGCGCGGGGGCCACGGGGTATTGAGTGAGCGGGAGTGTTCTGCCATCGCTCGCACCGTGCCCTACACCCCGCCCCCCGAACTCGCCGGAATGTCGCTCGCGCAGATCGCGCAGGCGGTGGCCGATCGCAAATTGCCCCCGGTCGAGAAATGGTCGCCCGAAGCGGCCGACGACAGCCACATGCGAATCGCCGCGGACGGCACCTGGTATCACGATGGTTCGCCGATCAAACGCCCCGGCATGGTCCGCGCCTTCGCCGGCCTGCTCAACCGCGAAGAGGATGGCGGCTACTGGCTCGTGGTCCCTTACCAGAAGCTCTCGATCGAGGTGGAGGATGCCTGCTTCATCGCCACCGATGTCAGCCAGGCGGAAGGCGATCTGGCCTTCCGGCTCAACACCGACGAACTGGTGGTCGCGGGCCCCGACAACCGCATCCGCGCATCGGGCGATCCCGACAGCCCCGCGCTGTACCTGCATGTCCGCCGCGGCTGCGAGGCGCGGCTCAACCGCTCGACCTATGAACAGCTGGCCCGTATCGCGTTGGAGCGCGGTGACGACTGGACGGTGACCAGCGGCGGCGAAACCTTCTCGCTCCGACCCGCATGAGCGCGATCTTCGACCGGCTGACCCGGCTGTTCGAAGACGGCCACACGCGCGACCTCGATGACCTGCTGACCGATAGCCGCTTTGCCGATGCCGATCGCACCGCGGATGCCGCGGTGCTGATCGCGGTGACCGAACAGCCCCGCCCCACCGTCCTGCTGACCCAGCGCCCGCGCACCATGCGCGACCACCCCGGGCAGGTCACCCGAACAGGTGCGTTTGATCGGGACCACCGACCGTTACCAGACCGGCACGGGCTTCGATATCACCCCGGTGCTGGCCACCGTGCCGCACGACCTGCCCATCCGCCCCGACCCGCGCGAGGTCGAAAGCTGGTTCGAATGCCCGCTCGACAAGCTGATGGACGCGCAGCTGTGGCAGCGCAATTCGGTGTTCTGGCAGGGCACGCAGCGCGACTATCTGGAAATGGACCATGACGGCTACCGGATCTGGGGCGTCACCGCGGCGATCTGCTGGAACCTGTCGCGCCGCGTGGCCTGGTTCGATTGAGCGCCCGTCTGCCGCGTCGCGCCGCGCGCTTGTCGCCGCGCCGTGCATGACCTAATCGGCGCGCACACCACGCCGCGAGCCGGCCAGCCTCGAACGGATACGTAAGTGACCACCACGCACCTGCCCCAAGCCGAATGGACCCGGCGTGACAGCCTCGCCCGGCTGGTGGCGGCGCTGGGCGCGGAGGATATCCGCTGGGTGGGCGGCTGCGTGCGCGATACGCTGATGGGCCACGCCAGCAACGATATCGATGCCGCGACGCGCCACTTGCCCGCCGCCGTGATCGACCGCTGCAAGGCTGCCGGCATCCGCACGATCCCGACCGGGATCGACCACGGCACGGTGACCGCCATATTCGATGACGGCAATGTCGAGATCACCACGCTGAGGCGCGATGTCGAGACCGATGGCCGGCGCGCGACGATCGCCTTCAGCGGTGAATGGAAGGATGATGCCGCGCGGCGCGACTTCACCATCAATGCGCTCTACGCGCATCCCGCAACGCTGGCGATCGACGACTATTTCGGCGGGCTGGCCGATCTGGCCGCGCGCCGCGTGCGCTTCATCGGCGATGCCGAAACCCGCATCCGCGAGGACCACCTGCGGATCCTGCGCTATTTCCGCTTCGCCACCCGCTTCGGCGATGACTGGGACGCCGAAGCCAGTGCCGCCTGCGCCGCGCTCGCCCCGACGCTGAAGGGGCTGAGCCGCGAACGCGTGGGGTGGGAGCTGCAGAACCTGCTGGCGCTGCCCGACCCGGCACCCACTGCGGCGCGCATGCGCGAACTGGGTGTCCTGCCCGAAGTGCTCCCCGAATGCGGCACGCGCGAGATCGACCAGCTCGTCCGGCTGATCGCAGCCGAAGATAGCGCTGGCATCCCGGCCGACCCGATGCGCCGCCTCGCCGCGCTGCTGCCGCCGATCGTTCCCGTCGCCGAAGCCGTTGCCGCCCGACTGCGCCTGTCGCGCAAGCAGCGCGACCGGCTGGTCTGCGTCGCTCGTCGCAGCGCGCAGGATGGCGCACATCCGCGCGGCCTCGCCTACCGCGTGGGCGCCGACTGCGCGCTCGACCGGCTGCTGATAACGGGCGCCGATCCGGCACCCATGCTTGGCTGGCAGGCGCCCGCCTTTCCGCTCAAGGGCGGCGAGATCGTCGCGCGCGGGGTCGCCAAGGGCCCCGAGGTCGCGCGGATCCTGCAGGAGGTCGAGGCGCTGTGGGTGGAAGAACGCTTCCCGCCGCGTGCGCGGGTGGAAGAGCTGCTCGACCGGGCGCTGGCGGGCAGCTGAACGCGGGCCCCGCGGCGACTTCAGCCTGGCTTAAGGTGCATTGCAGCATAAGGGCCACGCGGTTGCAAAAAAAAGCCGACCGTGAAATAGAGTCCCGGTTCCCCCGCGGGGAATTACCGATGGCGCAGGACCCCGTTCTCGCCGGCTCTTTCCAGTTTGATCGGCTTAATCGCGCGTCTCGCGTGTGGGAAAGCCGCGTGTTTCACATAACAAGTCTTGGAGTTGCAGAATGAAAATCGCGAAGCTGGCCCTTGCCGCTGCCGCCCTCACCACCACCGCCGCGGTCGCCCCCGGCGTGGCCGTCGCCCAGGAAGCTGCAGCCAGCGTCGCTGCCGGCACCACCGTTTACGGCAATGACGGCGCAGAAATCGGCACGGTCGAAACCGTGGACGGCGAAACCGCTATCCTCGTGGTCGACGGCATGAAGGCCCCGGTTCCCGCTGCCGCTTTCGGCACCGGTGAAAACGGCGCGACGCTGAACGCCACCAAGGCGCAGATCGTCGGCATGCTGCAGGCTGCGCAGCAGGAAGCCATGGCCAAGCGCGACGCCGCGCTGGTTGTCGGCGCCGAAGCCGTGACTGCCAAGAACGCCCCGCTCGGCACCGTGCTCGAGATCGAAGGCGACAATGTCATCATCGCCCGCGGTGGTGACGAAGCCAACAAGATCACGCTGCTGCGCGAACATTTCGCTGCGGCCCCCGACGGCAGCCTGATGGCGCTGCTGACCAACGAACAGATCGATGCCGCCATGGCCGCATCGGCTCCGGCTGCCGAAAGCACCGGCGAATAATTCCGTAGCCCTTTACCGGGTCGCAACAAGGCCGGGGACGAGCGATCGTCTCCGGCTTTTTGTTGGATGGGTCTTTTCTGCTTGCGCTAGCGGCGTCCGCCGCCAGCTTGCAGCTGTTCCGTCCCACGCCCCCTCCCGGCCACCCATAGAATACCGTGCCGTGGGTGGCCGGGAGGGGGCGCGGGACGGAACAGCAAGGTCAGGACGGATGTCCTGGCCGCACCCGACAAACCTCAACCGAACTTGTTATCCCGCGGGAAGCCTTGCGGCGGCATCCGCCCCGCCCCGCCGCGCGCGACCTTCCACTGCCACATCTCGCCTTCGGTGCGGGTGCGGCCTTCCTTGCCGCCCATCGTCCAGCTCAGCCCTTCGTCGAGCGTGAAGGTGATCGCGTCGGACAAGCCGCCATCGCGGTACCGTTGCAGCGTCACGCCCTGCCCGCGCGACAATTGCGGCAGCTCCTCGAGGTTGAAGACCACCAGCTTGCGATTGTCGCCGACCACGGCGACGTGATCGTGCGCCGCGTCGATCACCCGCGCCACCGCCAGCCGGGCATCGCCCTTCAGATTGACCACTTGCCGGCCCTTGCGGGTTTCCGCCAGCAGGTCGTCGGTCGTCGCGCCGAAGCCCTTGCCGGTATCGGCGGCCAGCAGCAGCCGCTGGCCGGGCCGGTGGACGATCACCGCGACGATCTGGGCGCTGGCATCGATATCCAGCGTGTTGCGCACCGGTTCGCCGAAACCGCGCGCGCCGGGCAGCTTGTCCGCCCCCAGCGTGAAGAACCGGCCCTTGTCGGTCGCCAGCAGCAGCTTGTCGGTGGTCTGCGCGTGCAGCACATAGCCGGGGCCGTCGCCTTCCTTGTACTTGAATTCCTGGTCCAGCGGCAGGTGCCCCTTGGCGCCGCGCACCCAGCCCTTCTGCGACAGGATCACCGTGACCGGTTCCTTCTCGATCATCGCGTCCATGCTGAATTCGACTGCGGGGGCGGCTTCCTCGATCGACGTCCGGCGGCGGCCCAGCGCGGTATCGGGGCCGTATTCCTTGCGCAGGGCGCCCAGCTCGCGCTTCAGCCGCGTACGCTGGCGCGCGGGGCTGGAAAGCAGTTTCTCGAGCCCGTCCTGTTCCTTGAGCAATTCGTCCTTCTCGCCGCGCAGTTCCATCTCTTCCAGCTTGCGCAGGGACCGCAGCCGCATGTTGAGGATGGCTTCCGCCTGCCGGTCGGTGAGGCTGAACTCTTCCATCATCACCGCCTTGGGCTCATCCTCGTAGCGGATGATCTCGATCACCCGGTCGAGGTTGAGAAAGGCGGTGATATAGCCTTCGACCAGTTCCAGCCGCCGCGCGATCTGGTCGAGCCGGTGCTGGCTGCGCCGCTGCAGGATGTCGATCTGGCTGCCGATCCAGTTGGTCAGCAGTTCCTTCAGCCCCATCACCATCGGCGTGCGGCTGGCGTCGAGCACGTTGAGGTTGAGCCCGAACCGCGTTTCCATATCGGTCAGCTTGTAGAGGCTTTCCTTGAGCAGGTCGGGATCTACATTGCGGCTGCGCGGGACCAGCACGATGCGGATCTGCTCGTCGCTTTCGTCGCGCACATCCTCGAG
>LUMV01000715.1_pt1 | contig 15954 bp, 13 predicted proteins | sample 729731 | NCBI WGS metagenome assembly LUMV01 (sample SAMN03860301, study PRJNA289734) | marine metagenome | biome: seawater column; feature: ocean; material: water; isolation source: Red Sea water column Station 192 - depth 200m | place: Saudi Arabia: Red Sea | collected 2011-10-15 | depth 200 m
TCGGGTCCGGCGGGCTATTACACGGCCGAAGCCGCCGTCCGGCGCATCGCCGGCGACCGCCAGCGGGTCGAGGCCGAAATCGCCGCATTGGGCGACAGCGCCGCACTCGCCGCAACCCAGGCCGAAAGCGCCCGCAGCGCCGAACAGGCCGAAGCGGCGATAGCTGCCGCGGAAAGAGCGCTGCACGAGGCCGAGGCCGACCGCGAAGCGATCGCGGCCGATCTGGGCGCAATCGATGCCGGTCTTGCCGAAGCACGCGCCGCGCTCGCCGCGCTCGACGGCGAGGCGGCAACGCTCGAACGCGCGCTCGCCGCCGCCCGCACCGACGACGACCGCATCCTCGACCGGCTGCGGGTGGCGCCAGGCCACGAGGCGGCGCTCGCCGCCGCGCTCGGCGACGATCTCGACGCCGGGACCGACCGCGATGCCGCGCGCAGCTGGGGCGGCGCCGATGCCGACAAGAACGACCCCGCGCTGCCGGCAGGCACAGAGCCGCTGGCGGCGTTCGTCCAGGCCCCCCCGGCGCTCGTGCGGCGACTCGCCCAGATTGCGGTTGCCGATCGCGACACGGGCCAGCCGCTCGCGGTCGGCCAACGGCTGGTCACCCTGGACGGCGTGATGCGCCGCTGGGATGGTTTCGTCACGCGCGGCGACGGCGCGACGGCGACCGAGCGGCTGCAACGGCAGAATCGCCTCGATGCGCTCGCCGCGCAGCGCCCGCAAGTCGAACTCGGCGTGCAGGAATTGCAGGATCGCCGCGATACTGCGGCAACGCAGCTTGCCGAGCGAACCGACGCCTCCGCCGCCGCGCGCAAAGCGCTGGCGAACGCCGACGAAGCGCGCCGCACCGCGCTGCGCGCCGCCGATCAGGCGCAGGAGGAGGCGGCGCTCGCCGCGCTCCCCGACGACAGCCTCGCCCGCGCGGCGCTGGAGGGAGAAGAGAGTGCGACCGACCGCGCGCGCAGTGACGCCAATGGCGCGCGCGACGCGCTCGCCGATCATGAGCGCGCGCTCGCCGGGTTAAGCGAGCGACACGCGGTCGTCGGTGCCGAGATCAAGAGCTGGAAGGCGCGAGCGGGCGAAGCGGCACGGCGCGTCACCGACATGGACAAGCGCGCCGAAGCGCTGACAACCGAAAACACGAAGCTTGCGGGCCTGCCCGAAAGGCTCGCCGCCGATAGCGAAGCCGCGGCGGCCCGGCAGACGGAGGTGCGCGGCAAGGTGGGCGCCGCCGAGGCGCAGGAACGCGAAGCCGAAGCCGCGCTGCGCGAAGCAGAGGCCGCTTTGACGACGATCCGCGAGCGCGTCGCAGCGGCGCGCGAAACGCGCGCCGGCGCGGTGGCACGCTCCGAAAATGCTGAGCTGCGCCGCATCGAAATGGGGCGCCTGTCGGGCGAGCGCTTCGAATGTCCGCCTCCCTTGCTGCCGCAGAAGGTCAGGTTCGAAGGCGACGACGTCGATGATGCAAGTGCCGAGTCGGCCGCGCACGACCGCCTGATCGGCGAACGCGAGCGGCTGGGGCCGGTCAACCTCGTCGCCGCCGACGAGCTTGCCGAACTCGACATCGAGCGCGAACGGAGCGCCGCCGAGATCGAGGAGCTGCAACAAGCCGTCAACCGGCTGCGCGGGTCGATCGGCAACCTCAACCGCGAGGGCCGCGTTCGCCTGCTCGCCGCCTTCGAGACGGTGAACGAACATTTCCAGCGCCTGTTCACCACGCTGTTCAACGGCGGGCAGGCCCATCTCGAACTCGTCGATTCGGACGATCCGCTTGAGGCCGGGCTGGAAATCATGGCGCAGCCGCCGGGCAAGCGCCTCGGTACGCTGACCCTGCTCTCGGGCGGCGAACAGGCGCTGACCGCCGTCGCGCTGATCTTCGGCCTTTTCCTGACCAACCCGGCGCCGATCTGCGTCCTCGACGAAGTCGACGCGCCGCTCGACGACGCCAATATCGAACGCTTCTGCGACCTGCTCGACCGGATGACGCGCGAGACGAAGACCCGCTATCTGATCGTCACCCACAATGCGGTGACGATGGCGCGCATGCATCGCCTGTTCGGGGTGACGATGATCGAAAAGGGCGTCAGCCGCCTCGTCTCGGTCGACCTCGGCGGCGCCGAAGAACTGCTTGCGGCCGAATAGCGCCCGCGTCAGGGCGCGCTGCCAACCACCAGCATCGCCGCGAAGATCAGCAGCCCGGCAAAACGATTACTGCGGAATTTGGCGAGCGCGTCGGCGCCATTATCGGGGTCGAGCGTGACGACCTGTCCCGTCAGGTGCAGCGCGGCGGGGATCAGGGCAACAAGCACAAGCGCATCGGGGCGAACATTCCACAGCGCCGCCGCCCAACCGCCAAGCGCCACGACATAGCATAGCGCGACGCCAGCCTTCACATGCCGTCCCATCGCGCGCGCGCTGGATTTCACGCCGACAAGCGCGTCATCCTCGATATCCTGAAGCGCATAGATGGTATCATAACCGATCACCCAGGCGATCGTCCCCGCATAGAGAGAGGGCAGTGCCAGCCCGCCCTGATCGTGCGCGCCTGCGGCCACCAGGTGATCCGCTTCATGAAAGGATAGGCGGCGACCAGCACGAGGCTGGCCACCGCAACGATCTGCGCCGGCAGGGGCAGGCGCAGCAGTACGGCGAGCCCGATCATCGACAGCAGCAGCGTCCACATCAAGGCGTTGCGCACCGACACTTCGCCGCTCGCCACCGGACGCACCGCGGTGCGCGCCACCTTCGCGTCGAGATCGCGGTCGACGATGTCGTTATAGACGCAGCCCGCGCCGCGCATCACGATCGCGCCGAGCAGCATCCACAGCAACAGCGGCCAATGCGACCAGGCTCCACCCGCCAGCGCCAGTCCCCAGGCGCAGGGCCAATAGAGCAGCCACCAGCCGATCGGCCGGTCGAAGCGCGCAAGCAGCGCATAGGGGCGCATGCCTGCGGGCAGGATCGCCAGAAAGCCCTGATGCTGGCTGTCGGGGGTATGCGTCGCTGTCATCGCCGCCCGCGCGATAGCAGGCGGCGCGGCGACAATAAATGGGGCATCGGCGTCCGGCCGTGCCCCGGTCGATCAGGTGCAGGTCATCTTCGTGGCCGCGGGGGACGGATTATAGACGCCGTCGCCGCCCGCCGGGCCCTGCAGGTCGCGGCCTTCGCGGATATTGAAAGCCGCGGTCGTGCGGATGACGCGCGGCCCGAGCCAGGCGGCAAAGGCAAGCGGCTGATATTGGTAAGTGACTTCGACGAACATCACGGCGGTCCCGGTCGATGCGGTGACTTCCGCGCCCGGTTTGCCCATCCCTTTGAATGCGGTGCCCGTCTTGCCGGTCCCTTGCAGACCATAGGCCGAATTCACCGGATAATTCCCATAGCAGCGTTGCCAGTGGATCCACTGGCCGCCGCTCGAGTTGCGCTCGAGGCTCGACAGGATGATGCGGCCGTGCGCCTTGAAGTCCAGCCCGCGCGACTGCTCCTCGACGCCTGCGAAGACCTCATTGATATCGACTTCGCGCACCCGCGGCAGCGACAGGTCGCTGCCATAGGCGATACGCGATGCGTTATCGGCGGCGCTCAGCGCCACCTGGCTGATGCGCGTGTTCGCCAGCGTCAGATTGGCGATCTCCAGCCCCCCGAAGCCAAGAAACACGAGCAGCGGCATCGTGAAGGCGGTTTCGATGAGCACGACGGCCTTGTCGTCGCGCGCGAAGCGCACCAGCCTGGCGGTGCTGCGCCGGGCGTGGGCAAGGATGCGGGTCAGTTGCATATCACCTTACTCGTCACGGTGTTGACGTTATACGGCTGGTTGCGGAGCACGGTCGTCGCATAGAGATAGGTTTCCGGGGGCTGGCCGAGCATGCGCCACACCGGCAAAATGCGTTCGAACTTCATCTTCGCGGTATAGAGCACGACATCCTCGGCGCCGCCGTTGCCGTTCGCACCCTGGTCGGCATCCCAATTATTGTTGCCGTTGCGATCTTCGAAACATTCGCCCGAATCATAGCGGTTGTTGTTGTTGGCATCGGTGAAGGGCTCGGGCTTGCCGACGTCGTTGAAGCTTTCATAGGATTTGCGGGTGAAGGTGACCGGGGCGCCGGGAAAGACATTCTGGACCTGATCGCGCACCGCCGCATCGATGAGCGTTTGGCTCGACGCCGCCGTTTCGAGGGTCGAGGCCCGCGCCGCGTTGCTGACGGCACCTTGCAGCACCTGCTTGGCGTACATCTGCCACGTATAATCGAACAGGCCCATCAACAGCAGGATGAAGACCGGCGCGATCAGCGCGAATTCCAGGATCGCCGTGCCGCGCTGATGGCGGCGAAGGCGGCGAAGGAGCGTCGGTATCCGGATCATTGCGAGAGCCTCAGCTTCGAAATCTGGCGTGCGATCGCCTGGAAATTGTCGTTGAGCTGCGAAGCGTTGGAGGCTTCATAGGCCTTGCCCGGCGTCGCGCAGGTCGTGAGCTGCGAGTTCAATGAGGTGCCGAAGCCGACCACCCAGATGGTGATATTCTTCGCCTTTGCCTTTTCGCAAAGCTGGAGGAAGCGGTTGTTGTGCCGGTCGGTCAGATTGCTGTCGCTCGTCCCGCCGACGCGCTGCATCGTCCATTCATAGCCCTGGAAGCTCAAATTCCCCATATTCGCCGACATGTCGCCGTCGGTCATGAAGACGATATGGCGGCTGATCGGGCGCTTGTTCGGCGCTTCGGCATTTTCGTCCGCGAACATGCCGTCGGGCGACAAGAGGCGGATGCCCCAGACCATGCCCGAATCATGGTAGGTGCCGCCAACGGGCTGCAAGGCGTTGATATAGGTGTTGAAGGTCGACCGGTCGCTCGCCGTCATCGTCGTCAGCTTCATCGACGGCGCGGGGCAGACGCCCCAGCCGCTGCTCCAATATTTGGAGTAACGCTGCCAGCTGCCGCCCGACGTGCTGTCGCTCGACACGCTGCTGCTGCTGACGTTGAGCGAACTCGTCGTGCCCGACGTCGACGGGTTCTTGGCGCGCGGGAAGGCGATTTCGGGAATCAGCACTTTCCACTTGGTGCCGTCGTCGCTCGTCGGTGCGCTGTCGACATCCATGTCGCGGGCGCCGGCCGGCGCAGTCTGCGTCGGACCGAAGGCGACGGTCTCGCGCTCCATGACGCATCCGCCCCAGGTAGCCGAATAGTTGGTCCCGCTGTCGCCCGTGTCGGTGACAATCGCCGAGCCCGCCTTCGCCTGCGTGACATCGAAAACGCGATCTTCGTAGCGATATTTATTATCGAAGGTCTGGATCGGCTCTTCGGTCGTCGTCGTCGTCGAGGTGCGCGTATAGGTCGCAACGCGGCGCTGCAGGCGGCACCTGTTGCTCGACCAGGTGTATTGGTAATTATAATAGGTATAGGTCTGCGAGCTGTTGTTGGTCGTGACGCGGTTGCCGTCGCTGTCAAATGTCTGCCCGGTCTGGTTGACGGTCGGCGACCCGCTCGGTGAAGGCGTCGTATCGGCCGGCGGTTCCAGATTGCCGCAACTGCTGCTGTTCTGACCGCTGACGGTGCTGACGTTGGACCAATTGCCGTAGGTGACGGTCCCCGTTGACGAGCTGTTTTCGACGGTCTGGCCATTGCCGTAAGTGATCTTGAAGATCGGCGTTCGCGACGGCAGCAGCACATTGTTCGACAGCCAGTCAGGATTCTTCGCGTAGAGAATCTGGCCGACATTGGCGCTTGAGCTGTAGGGCACGACGCCGAAACGCAGGCGACCATCGCCGACATCGGCGGTGGTCAGCGTGTCGAAGAAGTTCATCGTCGCGGTCTTGAGCGCGCTGATGCGGTTGACCGAGTCGCCCGAATTGGTCGTCGCCATCGATCCGGTAACGTCGAGCACCATCATGATGTCGGCGTTCGAGATTTCGAGCTTCGCGGTGCAGTTGACGGCAAGGTCGAATTGCTTGGTCCCGAATATCTTCATGATATCGGTGGGCAGCGTAACCTTGGCTTCGCCGACGACGTTCGACGTCCCCTGCGCCTTCGATTTGAAATCGACGCCGCTGCTTGCATACATCCCCGATGGGAAGTTGAAGGCGAACATCTTGTTCGCTTCGCCTTCGGCGTTCGAATCATAGTCGCCGCCCTGCATCGCGCGGCGTCCCGCGAGCACGCCCGCGTCGCACGCCTGTTGCAGGCGAAGCTCGGCCATATAGGCGCGGCCGATATCGACGCCCGACCCCACGAGTGCGACGATCGGAACGAGCGCGCCCGCCGTCAGCATCATCGTGTTGCCGCGCGTATCGCGGCAGAAGGTCGAGATGCCGGCCCGCAGGCGGCTGAAAACGGTCCCTCGCATGGTCTAAAACCCCTCTTGGCCCGGCCGCGCGACCCACCAGATGCGCGGCTGGTAGCCTTGCACCTAGGGGGAAACTGCTTACCAAATCGCTAATCGGGCTGACCGGGAATGGCGGTTTTTCGGGGATTATGGCCCGAAACGGAACAATCGGGCCCGCGCAAAGCAAAAGATGCGCGAAGATTGTGCCTCTGCTATCGCCCAGCCATGCCCGCGACACCTGCCTGGCCGCCCGCCAGCACGCCCCGACTCTTTACCGACACGCCGCTTGCCGCCGGCGCGATGGTGGCGCTCGACGGACCGGCGGCCCATTATCTGCTTAACGTCATGCGCGCGAAACCGGGCGATCCGCTGCTGCTGTTCGACAATCGCAGCGGCGAGCGGCTCGGCGCGGTCGCCGAAGCGTCGAAACGGGCGCTTTCGATCCGCATCGAACACCAGATGCGCCCGATCGAACGCGTGCCCGATCTTTGGCTCTGCTTCGCGCCGGTGAAAAAGGCGCGGCTCGACTGGATCATCGAAAAGGCAACCGAACTCGGCGTCGCGCGGCTCCAGCCCGTCATCACCGAACGCACGATCGTCGAGCGCGTTAAGCAGGAGCGGCTCGCTGCACAGATTGTCGAGGCCTGCGAACAATGCGGCCGGACCGCGCTCCCCGACCTCGCCGATCCGGTCAAACTCCCCCAGCTGTTGAAAGACTGGCCGGTCGGTCGCGCGCTACTCTTCGCCGACGAAGCCGGCGGGGCTCCGCTCGCTGCGGTCGCGGCACCCGCCCCCGCTGCAGTGTATTGATTGGCCCAGAAGGCGGTTTCACCGACCGCGAACGCGCGATGCTGATCGACCATGATTCGGTGAAGCGTATCGCGCTGGGACCGCGTATCCTGCGGGCCGAAACGGCCGCGATTGCAGCAACGGCGCTATGGATGGCGCAGCATGGCGACTGGCGCGGCGGATAGAAGCTGTTTCATATTGAAACAAGAATGCTGCCAAACTGGCAGTTATTAACTCCAAATTAGGGATGTCGCGGGCAGAGGGTCGCCATGCAACGGCGGGACCAAAGCCGAGGACGCTGGCGTGGGGGCCAGCGGACGCTGCCAATCAGGGCATGGACCATGCTCCTGTGGCTGGCGATGGCGCTCGTCGTTGCACCCGCTGCCCGTGCGCAGACCACCACGACATACAGTAACACGACCGGCGGCGCGATCAGCAACGGCACCCCCTGTTCATCGCCGCTCGTCCGCAATTTCACGGTATCGACCAGCTATATCGTCGGCGACGTCGATCTTGGCGTCCTCGCAACCCATACGTGGCGCGGCGACATCCGGATCACATTACAGTCGCCGGCGGGCACGCGGGTCCAGCTTGTGAATGGCGACACCAACAATATTTCGGGCGACAATTTCAACGTGCGGCTGAACGACGGCGGCGCGCAGACGGTCAACACCGACGGCAACACCGCAACCCATTCGACCAGTGCGCCGCCCTATCAAAACGACTTCAGCCCCAATTCGCCGCTCTCGGCGTTCAACGGCGAAAATGCGCAAGGTACATGGCGGCTCGAGATCTGCGATCAATATCCGCAGGCGGACAACGGCAATTTCGTCCGCGCCGACCTGTATCTGACCAGCCTGCCCGCCAACTATGCCGATCTGTCGCTGGCCAAGAGCGTCAGCAGTGCGGCTCCGGCGACGGGATCGAGCATCAGCTACACGCTGGCCGTCACCAATGCGAGCGGATCGCCGGCGACCGCGACCGGCGTCACCGTGCTCGACACGCTGCCGGCCGGCTTCAGCTTCACGAGCGCGACCGGATTCGGCAGCTATAACAGTACGACCGGCGTCTGGACGGTCGGCAGCGTCCCGCCGGGTGCGACCCGCACGCTGACGATCAGCGGCACGGTCAACGCGACATCGGGCGCGACGATCCTCAACAGCGCCGAAATCACCGCCTCCTCGGCACCCGACATCGATTCGACACCGGGCAATGGCGCGACCGGCGAAGATGATTATGCCGCAGCCAGTTTCACCGTCTCGGGCAGCCGCGTCGCGGGCGTGCCGCCGGTGCTGATCTGCCCGGCCGGATCGACGCTGCACGATTGGGACAGCGTGAGCTGGTCCGCCGGCACGACGAGCGGCAGCTATGCGCTGACCGCCATCGGCACGATGAACGTCAACATCGCGATCAGCGGCGGCAGCTTTCTGAGCAACGCCACCTATGGCGGCCAGTCGCCGACACGGCAGAATGTCGTCACCGGCGGGCTGTCGCCTGCGCAATATTCGATCTTCGAGATCGTCGACTTCACAAGCCAGGCGGGCGTCGTCACGTCGACGATCAGTCTGCCGACCGCAGTGCCGGGCGCCCAATTCACGCTGTTCGACATCGATTATGCCTCGGGCCAGTTCGCCGACCGCGTGACCGTTACCGGCAGCTTCAACGGCACCATCGTCTATCCAACGCTGACCAACGGCGTCGCCAATTATGTCGTCGGCAACAGCGCCTATGGCGACGCCACCTCCGCCGACGGCAGCGCCAACGGCAATGTCGTCGTCACCTTTGCCGCGCCGGTCGACACCATCACCATCGAATATGGCAGCCACAGCCTTGCCCCGGCGAATCCGGGGCAGCAGGGCATGGCGATTCACGACATCAATTTCTGCCGTCCGGTCGCCAATCTGCTGATCGCGAAGACGAGCAGCATCGTCAGCGATCCGGTCAACGGCACGACCAATCCCAAGGCGATTCCCGGTGCCACCATGCGCTATTGCCTGCTGGTGACCAACGGCGGCAGCGCGACCGCGACGGCGATCTACGTCGCCGACCCGCTGCCCGCGACGACCAGCTTCGTTCCCGGTTCGCTGCGCAGCGGCACGAGCTGTGCCGGCGCGACGACCGGGGAAGACGACAATGCCACGGGGGCCGACGAAAGCGATCCGTTCGGCGCCGCAATCGCGGGGACAACGGTGTCGGCCTCGACCGCGGCACTTGGCCCCGGCAGCGCCTTTGCAACGGTCTTCGACGTAACCGTCAACTGACCCCTTCCAAGATGCCGCGAGGCCGCTTACATGCGCTGCCATGAGCACGCGGCAGGTTTCAGATCAAAACGATCCCATCATCGAAAGCCGCGACCAGCTCGCGGCCCCCATGATCAAGGGCGAAAAGCCCAAGGAGCGGTGGCGGATCGGCACCGAGCACGAGAAATTCGTCTATCGCACCAGCGATCACCGGGCGCCGAGCTACGACGAACCCGGCGGCATCCGCGACCTTCTGATGGCGCTCACGCGCTTCGGCTGGGAGCCGGTGATCGAGGGCGGTCATGTCATCGCGCTCGCGGGCAGCGACGGCACCGTCAGCCTGGAACCCGCGGGCCAGCTCGAACTGTCGGGTGCGCCGCTCGAAAATCTGCACCAGACCTGCGCCGAAACCGGCCGCCACCTGAAGCAGGTCAAGGAAGTCGGCGCCGAACTCGGGCTCGGCTTCCTCGGCGTCGGCATGTGGCCCGACAAGACGCGCGCCGAGCTGCCGGTCATGCCCAAGGGCCGCTACAAGATCATGCTGAACCATATGCCGCGCGTCGGCAGCATGGGGCTCGACATGATGCTGCGCACCTGCACCATCCAGACCAACCTCGACTATGCGAGCGAGGCCGACATGGTGCAGAAGTTCCGGGTGAGCCTGGCGCTTCAGCCGCTCGCGACTGCGCTCTTTGCTTCCTCGCCCTTTACCGAGGGCCGCCCCAACGGCTTCATGTCGTACCGCAGCCATATCTGGACCGACACCGATCCGGCGCGCACGGGCATGCTGCCGTTCGTGTTCGAGGATGGCTTCGGTTATGACCGCTATGTCGACTACATGCTCGACGTTCCGATGTATTTCGTTTTCCGCGACGGCCAATATATCGACGCGGCGGGCCTCAGCTTTCGCGACTTCATGAAAGGCGAGCTGTCGGTCCTGCCGGGCGAGCTGCCGCGCCTCAGCGACTGGAACGACCATCTCTCGACCGCCTTCCCCGAAGTGCGTTTGAAGAGCTTCCTCGAAATGCGCGGCGCCGACGGCGGCCCGTGGAACCGGATTTGCGCGCTACCCGCGCTCTGGGTCGGGCTGCTCTACGATCAGGACGCGCTCGATGCCGCATGGGATCTGGTCAAGGGCTGGAGCATCGAAGAACAGCAGGCGCTGCGCGATGCGGTGCCCGGCGAGGGCCTCGACGCGCTGGCGCCCGGCGGCGGGACGCTCGGCGAACTTGCGCACCGCGTCCTCGACATCGCGGCCGCGGGCCTGGCGGCGCGGGGCGAGGTCAATTCGATGGGCGATAACGAGGTCGGCTTCCTCGAACCGCTGCGGCGTATCGCCAAGAGCGGCAAATCGCCCGCCCACGACCTGCTCGACCGGTACGAGGGTGCCTGGCATCACGACCTGTCGAAAATCTACGACGAGCAGAGTTTCTGAGCGCGCTGCCGGGTCGGTGCGTCAGTCCTGCTGCGCGCCTTCGAACTGCTCAATGACCCAGTCTTCGGCCTGCGCGCCGCCGATCCATTCCTGCATATGCGGATGGCTGACGACCGCCTGGCAATAAGGCAGGGCAAAGCGCGGCAACGGGATCGAATAGGTGATGAAGCGCGTCACGACCGGCGCGAACATCATGTCGGCGGCCGACCAGTCGCCGAACAGATAATCACCCTCGCCCCCGAACCGCGCGCGCGCCTCGGCCCAGATCTGGAGGATGCGGACGACGTCGGCCTGCACCTCGGGCAACAGCTCCGCGGCGGGATAGATGCGGCGGATGTTCATGCTGTGGTGGCGGCGTAGCGCCGAGAAGCTGGCGTGCATTTCGGCCGCCATCGACCGCGCCATTGCGCGCGCCGCCATGTCGGCGGGCCAATAGCCGCGGGCGCCGCCCGTTTTTTCGTTTAGATAGTCGATGATCGCCAGACTGTCCCAGACGACGATATCGTTGCCGTCCCACAGGATCGGCACCTTGCCGCCCGACGGCGCGAATTCGTCGCCCTCGCGGCGGCGATTCCAGTCCTCGTCATAGAGCGGAACGGTGACTTCCTCGAACGGCAGACCGCTGTGGCGGGTGGCGAGCCAGCCGCGCAGGCTCCAGCTCGAATAGGCCTTGTTCCCGATGAAGAGTTTCATGCGGTCTCCATATTCCCATCCCGCTTGCGGGAGGGGAGACATTTCGTCAACTCTCCACCGCCTCCAGCACCGCGGTGCGCAGCTCGGCGATGCCCATACCCTTTTCGCTGCTCGTCACGATCACCTCGGGGTGCGCGGCGGGATGTTTGCGGGCCTCCGCCTCGGTGGCGGCGTGGACCGCAGCGAGTTCGCTCGCCTTGATCTTGTCGGCCTTGGTCAGCACGACGCGGTAGCTGACCGCGGCGGTGTCGAGCATTTCGAGCACCTCGCGGTCGACATCCTTGAAGCCGTGCCGGCTGTCGATCAGCACCAGCGTCCGCTTGAGCACCTGGCGCCCGCGCAGATAGTCGTTGACGAGAAAACGCCACTTCTTGACGACATCCTTGGGCGCCTTCGCAAAGCCGTAGCCCGGCATGTCGACAAGGCGGAACACCAGCGGATTGCCGACGTCGAAATAGTTGAGTTCCTGCGTGCGCCCCGGCGTGACAGAGGTGCGAGCAAGCCCGTTGCGATTGGTCAGCGCGTTGAGCAGCGACGATTTTCCGACGTTCGAGCGGCCGGCAAAGGCGATCTCCGGGACGCTCGGCGCGGGCAGATGCTGGAGTGCGGGCGCCGATTTCAGAAAGGCGATCGGACCCGCAAACAGCTTGCGGGCGCGTTCGCCGCGATCTTCGGCCGCCGGATCGATCTCGCTCACTTTACCGGCGCCGCCCGAAGCTGCGGGAATTTGCGATACATCCACTGCTGCTGCGCGATCGACAGGCAGTTGTTGGTGATCCAGTAAAGCAGCAGGCCCGCCGCGAAGGGCGCCATGATGAACATGAACATCCACGGCATGATCTTGAACACCTGTTGCTGCACCGGATCGGTCGCCTGCGGATTGAGGCGGAACTGCAGGAACATGGTGATGCCCAGGAGCAGCGCGAGCGGCCCGAGCGCGAGCAGCGACGGCGGCGTGAAGGGCAGCAGGCCGAAGAGGTTTAGGAAGTGCAGCGGATCGGGCGCCGACAGGTCGCGAATCCACAATGCGAAGGGCTGGTGCCGCATTTCGATCGTCAGCATCAGCACCTTGTAGAGCGCATAGAAGATCGGAATCTGGATGACGATCGGCAGACAGCCCGCGAGCGGATTGATCTTTTCGTCCTTGTAGAGCTTCATCAGCTCCTGCTGCATCTTCGGCTTGTCGTCCTTGTGGCGTTCCTGCAGCGCCTTCATCTTGGGCTGGACGAGGCGCATCTGCGCCATCGAATGGAACTGACGCTGCGCGATCGGGAACATCAGGCCACGAATGATGACGGTGAGCAGCATGATCGCGACGCCGAAATTGCCGATCTGGCGGAACAGCCAGTCGAGCAGTTTGAAGATCGGCACCTCGAAAAATTCGAACCAGCCCCAGTCGATCGCATTCGACAGGCGCGTGATGCCCTGCTGGTCCTGATAATGCGACAGGATGCTGACTTCCTTCGCGCCGGCGAAGATACGACTGGTCGTCGACACCTGCGTTCCCGGCGCCACCTGTTTGAAGTCGCGCGCGAACAGCGTCTGATAATTGTCCGCGGCCGGCGCGGTGATCGACGCGGTGACGCGCTCATCCTCGGCTTGCCGAGGCGGTCGATCAGCGCGAAGCTGCTTGCCGCGACCGGCGCGCTGCCCGTGTTGGCGATCGTCTGCTTCGCGGTGATCAGATACTTGTCGTCGATCCTATATTCGACGCGGAAGGTCTGGCCGGTCGCATTCGACCAGCTGAGCGTCACGGGGGTCGACGGGGTCAGCTTCGTGCCGCTGGCGGTCCACAGCGTCGTCGGCCCCGGAACTTCGATCCCCTGCGCCGACCAGCCGACGCTTGCAAAATAGGCGGCCTTGCTGTTGCCCGGCGCGAACAGGCGCACCGGCGGCGCATTCTTTTCGATCGTCTGGCGATATTTGGTCAGCGTGATGTCGTCGATGCGCGCGCCGACAAGGTTGATCGACCCCGCGAGTGACGGGGTTTCGATCGGCACCCGATTGCCGGTGGCAAGCGCCGCCTCGACCGGCAGAATCGTCGTCTTGGCGACCGGCGCCGCGACCGCGGGCGTGCCGGAGGGGGGGGCGCTGGCGGGCTGGCCTTGTGGCGCCGCGGGGGTCGCCCCGGGCGCGCCGGCGACGGTCTTGGTCACGTCGGGCTTTGCCGGGGTGGGAAAGAATTTCTCCGAAACGAAATTCCAGCCGAGCAGGATCGCCACCGACAGTAAAATTGCCGCGATCAGGTTACGCTTGTCGTCCACGCTCTTCGGTCTCTCTTCTGGTCAATGTCGGGAAATGCCGCATCAAGGTACGGGGTCGTAGCCGTGGCCGCCCCAAGGATGGCAGCGCAATAGCCGCTTTGTCGCCAGCCAGCCACCCTTGATCGCACCATGGCGTTTCAGCGCGATGATCGCATATTCGCTGCACGACGGCGCATAGCGGCACGTCGGCGGCAGGATGCGCGACGGGCCCAATTGCCAGGCACGAGCGATCAGGATGAGCAAGCGGGCAATCACGGGAAACGCCCGGAAAACTGCGCAACTTCACACGCGATTGCACCAATTGCGGCGCCATGACCCGCGTCGGGAAGGGGCACGGAACGCATATCCGCAGAAAACTGCGCAACTTCATTCGCGATTCGCGGCTTGCGGCGTGAAACGGATGGGGTCATGTCTGGACGCTATGCCATCGGAACAATGTAGGACAGCCGGTCATTTCGCCAGCTTCTTCGCGGCGCGCGCGAGCGCCGAATCGAGATGCTCACCCAGTTCGGCAAAGGGAATGTCGTTGCCGCCCGGCCGCCCGATCATCACATGGTCGGCGCCCGCGATTCCCCGCGCGGCAAGCGCGGCGCGGGCGAGCGCGCGGAAACGGCGCTTCATCCGGTTGCGGGTGACGGCGTTGCCGACCTTCTTGCTGACGGTAAAGCCGATGCCCGGCGCATCGTCGCCGTCGCCGCGCGGACGCACGAGCAGGACAAAGCCGGGCATGGGAAAGCGAAGGCCGCGGTTGGCGGCCAGAAATTCGCTGCGTTTGGAAAGCGTTCGCACCAGCCCCAGCTCCTTTTGGGCTGGCGGCGAAGCGTCGGCGATTAGGCCGACAGCTTCTTGCGGCCGCGCGCGCGGCGGGCGGCGAGAACCTTGCGGCCGCCGACGGTCGCCTTGCGGGCGCGGAAGCCGTGACGGCGCTTGCGCACGAGGCGGCTCGGTTGATAGGTGCGCTTCATCGCGGTATCCCCAAATTCTCTTCAATCGGTGCAACGAAAAAGGGCCGCCAAGCGAGGGCGGCCGCTGATCGAGGCGCGGATAAGCGAGAGTCGGGCGAAAGTCAATCGCCCTCGACGCCCGATCGCGATCAATCCGCATCGAGCGCCTCGATCGCGGCGCGGGCGCGGCGGCGCGGATGGCGGCGCTTGAAGCGGACATAACGGCGTTTCGCCCAGGCGCTGTTCTGCAGGACCAGCATCAGTCCGACCGGAAACAGGATGATGAAGCCGGGGCCGGGCAGCGGGCCGATCAGCACCGCGACGATCATCAGCAGCCCGCCGAGGCAGAAGAGCGCGCTGCGCACCTGCGCGTTCGATCGCAATCGCTGGTATAAGCCGCGCTTTGCCATGGCGGGCGATGTGGGGAGCGTCGAGGCGTGTTGCAAGGGTAAGGCAGCTTGGCGCGCCAACGCCTTTTCGTCATCCCGGATCAAGTCCCGCATGACGATGATGGATATGGCAAAATACAGCCGCAACCGGCCCTTCCCAATGGAGCGTCGGCGATACTCAGTTCAGCGGGACGAAGCGCGCCATATCGTCGCGGGTCAGGTAGCGCACCTGATCGAAGGGGGTGGCGTTGGTCAGCGCATAGAAGGCGCGGGCATGGGCGTCGTCCATGCCCATTTCGCGGTAGAGGCCGATATATTCGGCGTGGACGGGATCGCTGGCGGGATAGTCGCTTGCCTCGCGTCCATATTCGTCGGCCCAGCTGTGGACGCCGAATTCGGCATCGGGAGCGGCGCGGCGGGTGGAACCGGCGAGCCAGAGCTCGACTGCACCCGACCGCACCGAACCGCCGCTCGGGACGACGGTTTCCAGACCCGCCCGGCGAATCGCGCGGGCGAGAATCAGATTGGCCTCTTCATCGAGGCTGCCGGGGCAGTCGATCATCTCGAGCCGCCTCACGCCCGGAAAGGCCGCAAGCATCGCGGCGAACTGGCGCGGTGTCGCACCATCGACATCGCCGCTCATCCGCGCCGTCGTGCCATCAACGACCGCAAAGGGACCAAAGCGCGCCTCCGCCAGGCCGCGCGTCGCCAGCCCGGCGCCGGGGGCATAGCGCCGCGTCGCCCCCAGATCGGCCGCACCCGCAACCGCGGCATCGTCGAGCAGGGCGGCGGTGTCGTCGTCGACCGCGACCGCGTCGGCTTCGTCGGCGTCCGCATCCCCGGCATCGGGCGCGTCATCATCGACCCATGTCACGGTAGTCGTCAC
>LUMV01000632.1_pt1 | contig 15943 bp, 17 predicted proteins | sample 729731 | NCBI WGS metagenome assembly LUMV01 (sample SAMN03860301, study PRJNA289734) | marine metagenome | biome: seawater column; feature: ocean; material: water; isolation source: Red Sea water column Station 192 - depth 200m | place: Saudi Arabia: Red Sea | collected 2011-10-15 | depth 200 m
CGCCTGGGGCACGTGGGGGCTGCTGAAGGACAGCGTGGCGATGAGCCTGCTCGCCGTGCCCAAGACCGTGTCAGAGAGCGAGGTTCGCGCCTATCTTTCAGGACTACCGGGCGTCGAGGCGGTCCATGACCTGCATATCTGGCCGATGAGCACGACCGAAACCGCCCTCACCGCGCATCTGGTGATGCCGGAAGGCCATCCCGGCGACACTTTCCTGCGCGAAGTCGCGGAGGAGTTGGAGCATCATCACCGGATCGGCCATACGACGATCCAGATCGAAATTCGCAGAATCTGCCAAGCGGACGGCTGCCGTGACGACTAATATCGTGCGCTTTTTCCTGCTCTCCATTGCATCCATCGTTGTTGCCGCATGCGCGGGATCCCCCTCGAATCTCGTGGGCTCCCAATCTGTCGGCGAGTGGCGCGAAGTGCCAATGACTGCGGTCCAGGAACAGGTCCTCAACGACACCTGTTTTGCGCATAACGAAACAAGGCCAGCGAGCGGATGCCAAGCGCTCATCGTCGCGATCGCACAGGCCCGCCGAAACGCCGAAGCCTATGCCGCCCTGCCCAACCTTACGGTCGAGCAATTGGCCGACGGCGACGACAAGGTCGCACAATACGAACTGGGCAAGCGATTGGTAGCAGGCGAGGTCATTGAAAGAGATATCACTCGAGCACGGGACTATCTCTCGCGTGCTGCGCGGTCTGGAAGGACGCGACGCAATTTCTATACCCCCGGCGGAGTAGGCGCATCATCGAGCGTCACCACGGTTTCCGTAGGTACCGGTATCGAAGGCTTGGTGGAGGCGAAAAAATTGCTGGACCGTCTGATATCTGGCGAAGCCGAATGAACCTCAGACTCAAGGCAGATGCCGTGCGAGCCGTTCTTTCAGCAAACGGACAAGCGCGTCATCCATGAACCGGTAGCGATCCGGGATGCCGAGATTAACGATCGACTTGTTCCCAAGCTGCTCGGCCAAGCGTGATCGCAGAGCACGTCTGTGCCGCGCCTCCATGGTAAAGATGCGATCCGCCAACGCTACTGTCTCCCCATCCAGCGGAACATCCGCGTCGGATGCAGTTCCGGCCGAAAGGACGTCGATGTCCTCTCGGCCGGAATAAATCTGTTCGGCTGTTGGACTTCGCCAGCGGTTTTTACCGCAGACGAAGAGAATGCGCGTCCGACTCAGGCCGCCTCTTCCTTGTCCTTCTTGCCGCCATGGACCTGGATCGGTTCCTTGCGGCCTTCGACCACGTCCTTGTCGACCACGATCTCGCTCACCCCGTCCATGTCGGGCAGGTCGAACATCGTGTCGAGCAGGATGCCTTCCACGATCGAGCGCAGGCCGCGTGCGCCGGTCTTGCGGGCGATGGCGCGGTCGGCGATGGCCTTCAGCGCGTCTTCCTGGAAGGTCAGTTCGACATCTTCGAGCTCGAACATCTTGGCGTACTGCTTGACCAGCGCGTTGCGCGGTTCGGTCAGGATGGTCACCAGCGCGTCAACGTCGAGGTCGCGCAAGGTGGCGATCACCGGCAGACGACCGACGAATTCAGGGATCAGGCCGAACTTGAGCAGATCTTCCGGCTCGCTCTTTTCGAGCAATTCGCCCACGCGGCGCTTGTCCGGATCGGCGACATGCGCGCCAAAGCCGATGGAACGCTTCTGCAACCGGTCTGCAATGATCTTTTCGAGACCTGCAAACGCGCCGCCGCAGATGAACAGAATGTTCGTCGTATCGACCTGGAGGAATTCCTGCTGCGGATGCTTGCGACCGCCCTGCGGCGGAACGGAGGCGGTAGTGCCTTCCATCAGCTTCAGGAGCGCCTGCTGCACGCCTTCGCCCGACACGTCGCGCGTGATCGAGGGGTTTTCGGCCTTGCGCGTGATCTTGTCGATCTCGTCGATATAGACGATGCCGTGCTGCGCCTTTTCGACGTTGTAGTCCGACGCCTGAAGCAGCTTCAGAATGATGTTCTCGACATCCTCGCCGACATAGCCCGCTTCGGTCAACGTGGTGGCGTCTGCCATGGTGAAGGGCACGTCGAAAGTGCGCGCCAGCGTCTGCGCCAGCAGCGTCTTGCCGCAGCCGGTCGGGCCGACGAGCAGGATGTTCGACTTCGCGAGTTCGACGTCGCCCGCCTTGCCCGCATGCTTGAGCCGCTTATAGTGGTTGTGATCCGCGACGGAGAGCACGCGCTTGGCGCGGTCCTGCCCGATCACGTAATCGTTCAGCGTCTCGAAGATTTCCGAAGGCGTGGGGATATCCCCTTCCTTCTTGCCGGCGATTCCCGCCTTGGTCTCTTCACGGATGATGTCGTTGCACAGCTCGACGCATTCGTCGCAGATGAACACCGTCGGCCCGGCGATGAGCTTCCTCACCTCGTGCTGGGACTTGCCGCAAAAGCTGCAATACAATGTCGATTTGCTATCGGTTCCGGTCAACTCGGTCATATCCTGTCTTCGCCCCGCAATGCCCTCCGGCGAATGGCCGGTTGTAAGCTTCAGCGGGGCAGGGTCAACATCGTAGCGGTTGCAACGCCCCGACCAAGAGGCGGGCCGTGCTTTCGCCACGAAGATCCTGCCATGGTTCGCCCTTGTAACGCGAACCGGCTGTCCAAACGGTTAATCGCCGATCGCATCCGTACCTATCGGGCGTCAGCCCGTTTGTCCGTCCGGATGCGACAGGGTTTGAAAGATCACTCCGGCGCGCCGCCCGAGCCTTCGCCCTCGCCGCCCTCGTTTTCGGGCCGGGTCTCGAAGACCTTGTCGACGATGCCGAATTCCATCGCTTCTTCCGCTTCGAGGAAGGTGTCGCGATCCATCGCCTTCTCGATCTCGGTCAGGCTCTTGCCGGTATATTTGACGTAGAGATCGTTCATCCGCTTGCGGATGCGCAGAATCTCACGCGCCTGGATTTCGATGTCGCTGGCCATGCCACGCGCGCCGCCCGAAGGCTGGTGGACCATGATGCGCGCATTCGGCAGCGCGATGCGCATACCCGGCTCGCCCGCAGCCAGCAGGAAGCTGCCCATCGACGCGGCCTGCCCCATGCACACGGTCGAAACGCGCGGCTTGATGTACTGCATCGTGTCGTGGATCGCCATGCCCGCCGTCACCACGCCGCCGGGCGAGTTGATGTACATGCTGATGGGCTTGGAGGGATTTTCGCTTTCGAGGAACAGCAGCTGCGCGGTGATGAGCGAAGCCATCCCGTCTTCCACCTGACCCGTCACGAACACGATGCGTTCGCGCAGCAGGCGGCTGAAAATGTCGAAGCTGCGCTCGCCCCGGCTGGTCTGTTCGACCACCACGGGCACCAGCGCGCCGGTGAGCGGGTCGCGCGTGAACTGGCCCTGCGTGCCGTGGGTTTCGCCGAGTGCTGCGCTGAGATCGATCATAGTGATGAAGTGTCCTTGCCGTCCGTGTCGCCCCGCTATGTCGCGATCATGGGTGCGTTTTCAAGAGCATTTACCCTAACCGGGCGCGCCATTCGGAGTTCGTCGATCCGTGACGGCGTGATCGCGCCGTTCATCGGACCCAAATTGCACCCGGTCGATGGCGGATATCGGGCCCCGAGCGCCCGATTACACGTGTGGGCAACACGGGAGGAACAATCATCGCCAGTCATCGCCTCAATGGACCCGCGCGTTGGAGCGCCGCCATGCTGCTGGCCGGGACGGCAAGCGCCGCGTTCGCGCAGGAGAAACCGCCAGCGGCGCCCAAGGGGGATGGCGCGCCGAGCGTGAATGTCGCCGATGGCACCGGCCAGGGGCGCGGCACCGTGTACGAGCCCGCCTATTTCGCGCAATTCGCCCCGCGCAACGCGCTCGACATGGTGGCGCGCATTCCCGGATTCGTCATCACGGAGGAACGCGGTTCGGCGCGCGGGCTCGGCCAGGCGAGCCAGAACGTGCTGATCAATGGCGAACGGCTATCGAGCAAATCCGACAGCGCGCGCGATCAATTGCAGCGCATACCGGCAAGCGACGTGGTGCGGATCGAAATCGTCGACGGGACCGTGCTCGATATTCCCGGCCTCACCGGGCAGGTCGCCAATGTCGTCATCCAGCGCGCCGGCAGTTCGGGCCAGTTCCGCTACACCACGGGCTTTCGCGCCCATAATACGAAAGCGCAGCTCTATGGCGGCGAAATCTCGCTGACGGGCAGCAGCGGTGCGCTCGATTACACAGTGGCGCTAAGCAACGGCAATCAGCGTTTCGGGGCGGACGGCGATATCCTCATCACCGACGGGCGCGGGCAATTGATCGAAACGCAGGCGACGAAATTTTCCGGCGGCTTCGACAATCCGCAGCTCTCCACGCGATTCACCTATAAATTTTCGAACAGCTTGCTCGCCAATCTCAATCTCAAATATGGCGAGGATTTCTTTTTCGAGGAGACGCCCGAACTGGCGGTCCCCCTCGATGGCCCTCGCCGCAGCCGCCTGGCCGAAGCGCGCGAGCGCGGGCCGGAATACGAAATCGGCGGCGATATCGAATTTCCGCTCGGGCCGGGCAAGATGAAGCTGATCGCCCTCGAACGGTTCGAACGCGACGAATTTCAAAGCAGCGTGATCGACAGCTTCGACGATGGCTCGCTGCCCCCGTTCCCGGCAGGGACCGGCGGCGTGACCGAGGATCGATACGAAGCGATCCTGTCCGTCAGCAAGCAGGTTACGCGGACGATCGCCTTGCAGGCAACGGCGGGCGGCGAATATTCGCGCATCGAACAGACCGGCGTGGCCGCCAATTCGCGCACGTTCCAGCGGCCCAAGGGCTCGCTCTCGCTCGCCTGGACGCCGGGCGGCAAGTTCGACGCTTCGGTAAAGGTAACGCGCAAGGTCGGACAATTGTCGTTCGGCGATTTTCTCGCCAGCGTGGCGCTCGACGACGACAATCAGAATGCGGGCAACAACGCCCTGCGCCCGGTGCAGAGCTGGGATCTCGATATTGAAGCCAATCGCCGCTTCGGTCCTTGGGGTTCGCTGAAGCTCGAATATTCCTACCGCGATTTCGAGGATTTCATCGATTTCTTCCCGCTCGACAATGGGGGCGAGGCACGGGGAAATATCGGCGATGCGCAATCGACCCGCATGAGTGTGACCGGGACGCTGAAACTCGATCCTATCGGCGCGAGGGGCGTGCGCTTCGATGTGAACGCTTCGAAGGCTTGGCTGAGCGTGACCGACCCCTTCACCGGATTGGACCGGCCGTTCTCCAACAACACGATCGACTATGTCGAGGCGAATGTCCGCCACGACGTCGCGGGATCGGACTGGGCCTATGGCGCGGGATTGTTCAGCAACGACAATGCGCCCTATTCGCGCCGCTTCGAGATCGGCCGCGGCGGTGAAGGCCCGACCTTCGTTGACGTGTTCGTGGAGAACAAGGACGTGTTCGGCCTGACGCTCAACGCCTCGGTGTCGAACGTTCTGGGCGCGACGCAGAATTTCGAGCGCACCGTGTTCGCCGCGCCGCGCCCAACCGAGGAGATCCTGTTCCGCGAGACATCGCGCCGCCGGATCGGTCCGATCTTCCGCCTGACCGTCAGCGGTAACTTCTGATTTAGGCTTTGCCGCAGGGGCGTGGCGATGGCAGTGCTGGCGGATGACCATACGCATTCTGCCCCTTCTCGCTCTCGCCTCGTCGCTTACCGCATGTGCCACCGGGGCGCAGGAGACGTCACGTCCGACCGTTCGGATCGACGTTCCACGCATGGAGCTTCCTTCCGGCGCCGAACCCCTCGGCCCCGACAGCGGCATTCGCGAGGGACAGGCAGTCGGCCAGGCAGCAAAGACGCTGAAATATGACGACGGTCCGAACGGTCTCAACGCCGTCATCGCGCTTGCGCCAGATATAACTGCGCAGGTCCGGGCAGCACGGCGCCTCCCGCTCGGCGGACGCACGGTGCTGGTGAAGGACAATATCGAAACCCGCGAATTGCCGACCACCGCCGGATCGCTCGCTCTCGCCAACAATCGCACGGAGCGCGACGCACCGATGATCGCCAATCTGCGGCGCGCGGGCGGCGTGGTGATGGGCAAGACCAATCTCAGCGAATGGGCCAATATCCGCGACAGCAATTCGACCAGCGGGTGGAGCGCGCTGGGCGGCCTCGTCCGCAATCCTTATGCGATCGACCGCAACAGCTGCGGCTCCTCCTCAGGCAGCGGGGCGGCGGTGGCGGCGGGCTTCGCCTGGGCCGCAATCGGGACGGAGACCAATGGTTCGATCACCTGTCCCGCCTCGATCAACGGCGTGGTCGGCTTCAAGCCCAGCGTGGGCGTGGTCAGCCGCACGCATGTCGTGCCGATTTCCAGCACGCAGGACACCGCCGGGCCGATGGCGCGCAGCGTCATGGACGCCGCCATGCTCCTGACCGCGATCGCGGGCGCAGACCCGGCGGATGCCGTGACGACTACGGTACCGAACCGCCCCGCCGATTACGGCGCGGGACTGGCCGAGTCTTCGCTGGAGGGCGTGCGCATCGGCGTGATGCGCGGCCAGGTCGGCGACCGGCAGGATCTGAAAGACGCGTTCGACGCCGCGCTCGCCGATATGGAGCGCGCGGGCGCCATTCTGGTCGATATCGAGTTCGAGCCGAATACCGAGATGTATCGCGACAGTTTTCAGGTGCTGATGTTCGAACTGCGCGAGGAGATGGGGAAATACCTCTCCTCCCTTCCCGGTGAAGACATGCCGCGCAGCCTGGCCGACCTGATCGCCTTCAACGAGGCCAATGCCGAAACGGAGATGCGCTGGTTCGGGCAGGATCTGTTTATCCAGGCGGAAGGCACCACCGACCGCAAGGCTTACGAAGCAGCGCGAAAGAACGCGATCCATCTCGCTGGAGAGCGCACGATAGATTTGCTGCTGGCCGAAAACGACGTCAGCTTCCTCGTCGCGCCGACGCGCGGGCCCGCCTGGGTCAGCGATCTGATCAATGGCGACAATTTCAACGGCTCGATCGGCTTCGGTGCGCCTGCCGCGATCGCGGGCTATCCCCACCTCACCGTGCCCATGGGCGCGATAGAGGGTCTTCCGGTCGGCCTGTCGATCATCGGCGCGAAGTGGGACGACCATGCCGTGCTGAAGGCCGGTGCCGCCTATGAGCGTGCACGCAGCGCCGTTCTGCCGCAGCCGCGCTTCGAGCGCTGGCAACCCGCCCTGCGCCCGTCCGCGCCCGCGACCGCGAACTGAGCGGGTTCCGGCATGGAATTTGATCCTCGTATCTTCCTGTTCGCGATCTTCGGCCTCGGGCTGATGCTCGCGGTGAGCCTGGAAAAACACTTATCGCGGTTCTGGCTGTCGCTGCCGATCATCTATGTAGCGGCGGGCTTTGCCATCTTCTCGCTTCCCATCGGCCTGCCGCATTTCAATCCGGCGCGCGACGGGTTCGATGCGCTGACGCTCGAATACATCACCGAATTCATCGTCATCGCCAGCCTCGCGGCGGCCGGAGTGGCGATCGATCGTCCGGTCAGCTGGAAGAACTGGCGGCAGATCTGGCCGCTCCTCGTCATCGCCATGCCGCTGACGGTGGGCGCGGTGGCCCTGCTCGGCTGGTGGGCGCTCGGCCTGGCGCCTGCCAGCGCGATACTTCTGGGAGCGGCGATGGCGCCTACCGATCCGGTGCTCGCCCGCAGCGTCCAGGTCGGCCCTCCCGGCGAATCGAAGCGCCACGATGTGCGCTTCAGCCTGACGGTCGAAGCGGGCCTGAATGACGGGCTGGCCTTCCCCTTTACCTATCTCGCGATCGCCGCTGTCGGCATGACCTCGCTAGGCTGGTGGACGGCGGAATGGGCGGCCTTCGACCTGGTCTTTCGCATCGTCATGGGCTGTCTGGTCGGATGGGGCATCGGCCGGGCGGGCGCATGGTACGTGTTCGAGCGCGAGGCAGATGCGCCGATCGACGATGTCGAAAGCGAACGCCCCCGCTATTCCACCAGCGAAGGGCTGGTGGTGCTCGGCACTCTGCTGCTCGCCTATGGCTGCGCCGAATTGGTCGAAGGGTACGGCTTCTTGGCCGTCTTCGTCGCCGCCGTAACCGCGCGCCAGCGCGAGAATGCCAGCCGCTATCACAAGATAAGCCATCACTTCATCGATCAGATCGAACAGATCGTGCTCGTCGCCGTGCTGTTCGGCTTCGGTGCTATGCTGGCGAGCGGCGTGCTGAACGGGCTTACCTGGGCGAGTGCGGCGGTCGGCCTTGCGCTCGTCTTCGTGATCCGTCCGATTTCCGGCCTGATCGCCGAATCCCTGTGCGGCCTGCCCCTGCCCGGAAAGCTCGCGATCGCCTTTCTGGGCGTGCGCGGCATGGGATCGATCTACTACCTCGCCTACGGCCAGAACAACGCGGCCTTCGGCCAGCTCGACATTTTGTGGGCGACCGCCAGTTTCGCGATCCTGCTATCGATCATGGTCCACGGTGTCTTTGCGGGGCCGGTGATCGGTTTTGTCGAGCGGCGCAACGCCCATATCCATGTCGGCGAAGAAGACAGCATGGCCTCGCTAGTCCCGCCCGATCACGAGGATCGCGAAGAATTGCGGCAGGAACTCGAGGAAGCCGAAGCCGATCAGATGCGCGACGAGGATGCGGACCGGCTCGACTGCGACAGACCGGTCGATGTTGAGCGGCACTACAAGCCGGAGTGATCGGGCCGCGCCGAAACGCTTCGGCACGCTCGCGACGATATTGTAGGTAAGGGGATTGGCGGAGGTAAGGCCCGCGACCTGACCTGATCGGCTCTGGCGGCGATTTCAGAGGAAGAAACACCGGCGAGGCACACGACCTCTTCCGTTTCATTGCGAGCCCAAAGGGCACCGCCGGTCGAAGCGGGCAAGGACGCTTGCGCCCCTGCCCGCCCGATCGATTACTTCTTCGCAGCGGCCTTCTTGGCCGGAGCCTTCTTGGCCGCAGGCTTCTTGGCTTCGGCCTTGCCGTCGTCCTTCTTGGCGGCAGCCTTTTTCGCCGGAGCCTTCTTGGCAGGTGCCTTGTCGTCCGCGCCTTCATCCTTGGCGGCGGCTTTCTTGGCGGGAGCCTTCTTCTTCGCCGGAACCTTCTTGTCCGCGTCCTTGGCGTCGCCCGTGCCAGCGTCCTTGGCGGCAGCCTTCTTTTTCGGAGCGGCCTTCATCTTGGCCGGAGCCTTCGCCTTCGCGGTTTCCTCGCCCTCATCCGCTTCGATCGCGGCTTCGAGCTCTTCGCGCGTCACTTCGCGGTCGGTGACGTCGGCCTTGTCGAACAGGAAGTCGACGACCTTGTCCTCGTAGAGCGGGGCGCGCAGCTGGGCGGCGGCCATCGGCTCCTGCTGGATATACTGCATGAACCGTTCGCGATCTTCGGCGCGATATTGCTGGGCGGCCTGCTGGATCAGCATGTGCATTTCCTGGCCGGTCACTTCGACGCCGTTGGCCTGGCCGATTTCGGAAAGGAGCAGGCCCAGACGCACGCGGCGCTCGGCGATGCGGCGATAATCGTCGCGCTCATCTTCCACTTCCTTCATTGCCGCTTCGGGATCTTCGGCCTGAGCGGCTTCCTGCTGCAGCTGGGCCCAGATCTGTTCGAACTCGGCATCGACCATGGTCTGCGGCACGGGGAAATCGTCTGGGCGCGCAGCAATTCCTTCAGCTTGTCCAGCCCGTCGAGGCCGAAATTCTTCGCGAAATCGTCGTCGATCTCGGTGTCGGTTTCGACCTTCACCTGCTGGACCGTGATGTCGAATTCGGCATCCTTGCCGGCGAGATGCGCGGCCTGGTAATCTTCGGGGAAGGTGACGGTGATGGTCTTCTCATCGCCCGTCTTCACGCCCGTCAGCTGCTCTTCGAAGCCGGGGATGAACTGGCCCGAACCGAGCACGAGCGGCGTGTTCTGGGCGGCGCCGCCTTCGAATTCTTCGCCATCGACGCGGCCGACGAAATCGATGATCAGCTGGTCGCCATCGGCGGCCTTCTTGCTCTTCGCCGCGTCCTTGTAGCTCTTATTGTTGCCGGCGAGCTGCTGCAGCATCTCGTCGACCTGCTCGTCAGCCACGGGCACCGTCAGGCGTTCCAGCTTCAGGCCATCGACATCGGGCGCATCGACCTTGGGCAGCACTTCCAGTTCGACCGACAGCTCGGCATCCTTGCCCTGATCGTAGCCTTCGTTGAGCTCGATCTTGGGCTGCATCGCCGGGCGCAGTTCCTTTTCGCGCATCAGCTCGTCGACCGATTCGCGGATCATGTCGTTGATGGCCTGCGCGTGCATCTGCTCGCCGTGCATCTTGCGCACCAGATTCGCCGGGACCTTGCCGGGGCGAAAGCCGGGCATGCGGATCTGCGGGGCGATCTTCTTGATCTCGCCCCCGATACGCGCATCGATGTCCTTGGCGGGGATCGTCAGCGTGTAGGCGCGCTTGAGGCCTTCATTGGTCGTCTCGGTAATCTGCATGGGAACGGATACTCTCGAATCTTGTCTATCGGGCTGCGCGAGGGACGGCCGGTTGGCGGCGGCTGGTGCGGGCGAAGGGACTCGAACCCCCACATCTTTCGATACTGGTACCTAAAACCAGCGCGTCTACCAATTCCGCCACGCCCGCAATCCGCCCGCAATACGAACGAAGCCGCGCGCCAGCAGCCGCCAGCGCGCGTATAGCCGCGTGCCTCTAATCCGCTTCGCCGAAAAGGGCAAGCGCGGCGGTGAAGCGCCCATGACGGAAGGAACGGGTCAGACCCGTCGTCGGTTGATGATAGTGAAAGGATTGTCTCCGATGACCGACACGCCCGATCCCGATTACGAAACCCCGCGCACGCCCCCTGCGACTCCGCCAACGATCGATCCCAATGTGAAGCCCAAGACCGCCGCCGAAATGAAGGACGAGGGCGAAACCGAAGGCGAGGTACTCGGCCATCGCAGCGATCCCGACGAGATCGATACCGAGCTGTCCGATAAACTCGTGGAGAGCGACAAGCGCGACGGGATCGGAGAGCCGACGATCAACCTGCCGCCCGATTGATCCTTTTCCCCTTAACGCGAAGGAGCCTCGATCATGGCCACGCAACCCGATCCCAATCCCGACACCATCAATCCCGGCGCGCCGAACGAAGTCCCGGGTGAAAGCCCGCCTTCCGAAACCCCCTTCGACGAGCCGGACGAGATCGAGCCGGTCCAGCCCGATTACGACGAGCCCGATCGCACCCCGCTGGAAACCCCGCCGCCGCCGGACTGACTGCCTCGCTCCGGCCCTCGTGCAAGGTGGGGCCGCAAATGATCTTGCCGCCCGCGCCCCCGCGAATTAGGGGCGCGGCATGACCGACAAAACCGAAAACATGGCCGCCGATACCACTGGCGCCGACACCACTGCCGCCGCGAAGACTCCCGACGCGAGCGACGTTCCGCCCGATCGCCTGTCGGTCAATCCGCGCAACGAGCACTTCGATCAGGAAGTTCTGCAACGCGGCGTGGGCATCCGTTTCAAGGGCAATCAGCGCCGCGACATCGAGGAATATTCGATTTCCGAAGGCTGGGTGCGCGTGCAGGCCGGCAAGACCATGGATCGCAAGGGCAATCCCCTCACCATCAAGCTGAACGGCCCTGTCGAAGCTTGGTACGAAGACCTCGGCGAGGACGCGCCGGTCGCCAAGGCCTGATACTCAGTCCAGATTGCCGAATGCGGCGAGGAACCGGCGCGAGCTTTCGAGCCGCGTCGGTCCGGGCGCAATGGCGGGGCTTTGCGCCACCCGTGTCGGATTTGCCGCCGGGGCAGAGCGATCGCGGCTCGGATAGATGAAGCCTTCGACCGGCCATTCGGTCGTACCCAGCGCGCCCAGCGGGTGATACCACACGCGCACCGCGCTCCAGTCGTTGGCGGGCGAGACGTCCACCGCCATCACGTCCCGCTCGATCTGGCCGCGTCGCCCGTCGATCGGCGACCAGTTCGCATGGTCTAGCAGTACTGTCCGACTGTCCACCACGCGGCTGACCGCCGCGACATGACCCAGTTCCATCGAGCCGTGCGGGCGAAAGGTCATCACCGCGCCTTTCTTGGGGACGGTACCGGTGGCGTATCGGCCCTGCGCCTGATCCCACCATGTGCGGGCATCGCCGTATATCTCGATGCCCGAGACCTGCCGCGCATAGGGCACGCATTGGAGATAGGGCGTCAGTTCCGCCCGAGCGCCGATAGCGGGAGACACCGTGCGCGCTTCGAAACCTGGCGCATCGCGCGCGGCGAGCGGCGGAGCGAAGGCGGTGGAACCGGCCAGGAGCGCAATGGCGAGCGAACGGTGAGAAGGCTTGTACATGCCCACCGTAATGGCGGCAAAAATTTGCCGCTATCCTTGTAGGGCTGGTTAATAGAAATTCAGCATATTCCGCGACCCGCCTGCCCCCGAGCTTGCCAAAGGTGGCGGCAGGGGCCACCTGCGCAGGCGCAACGAAAGCCGCTTTTCATGAAACCCACCGTCATCATCATCGGACGTCCCAATGTGGGCAAGTCCACTCTTTTCAACCGACTGATCGGCAAGAAGCTGGCGCTGGTGGACGATCAGCCCGGCGTCACGCGCGACCGGCGGATGGGCGATGCGGAGATCGCGGGCCTGCAGTTCACCGTGGTCGACACTGCGGGGTGGGAGGACGAAGACGCGGACACGCTTCCCGGCCGCATGCGTGCCCAGACCGAAGTCAGCATCGAAGGCGCCGATGCGGCGCTGTTCGTGATCGACGCGCGTGCGGGCCTGACCCCGCTCGACGAGGAAATCGGGCGCTGGCTGCGGCAGCAGAGCGTGCCGGTGGTGCTCGTCGCCAACAAGGCCGAAGGGCGCGCGGGCGAAGCGGGTGTATTCGAAAGCTATGGGCTGGGCCTCGGCGAACCCGTGCCGCTCTCCGCCGAGCATGGCGAAGGCGTCGCGGACCTGTTCGGCGCGCTATGGCCCGTGATCGGCGAAAAGGCCGAAGCTAAAGACGAGGATGCGGTCGAACCGATCGACTTTGACGAAGACGAAGATGAAGAGCGCCCGCGCGGCCCTCTGAAGCTCGCCATCGTCGGGCGTCCCAATGCCGGCAAGTCCACGCTGATCAACCGCCTGCTCGGTGAAAACCGCCTCCTCACCGGCCCGGAAGCCGGGATCACACGCGATTCGATTGCGGTCGATTGGGAGTGGCTCAATCCCCGCACGGGCGACAGGCAGGAAATTCGCCTGATCGACACTGCCGGAATGCGCAAGAAAGCGCGCGTGACCGATAAGCTCGAGCGATTGTCCGTCGCCGACGCGCGCCGTGCGGTCGATTTCGCCGAAGTCGTCGTCCTGCTGCTCGATGCGACCAAGGGGCTGGAGCATCAGGATCTCAAGATCGCCGACATGGTCCTGCAGGAAGGCCGCGCGTTGATGATCGCCATCAACAAATGGGATGTCGCCGAAAATGCGAGCTCCCTGTTCAATGGCATCAAGGGCGCGCTGGAAGATGGGCTGGCACAGGTGCGCGGCCTTCCGGTGCTCGCGGTCAGCGCGAAGACCGGCAAGGGCCTCGACACCATGCTCAACGCCGCCTTCGAGCTGCGCGAGACCTGGTCGAAACGCGTATCCACCGCCGCCCTCAATCGCTGGTTCGACGATGCGATGGAGGCCAATCCCCCGCCCGCGCCCGGCGGCAAGCGGATCAAGCTGCGCTACATCACGCAGGCCGGAACGCGCCCGCCGCGTTTCGTGGTGTTCGGCACGCGATTGGACATGCTGCCCAAGAGCTACGAGCGCTATCTGGTCAACGGCATCCGCGCCAAGCTGGGCTTCGATGCGGTGCCGGTGCGCGTCGTCCTCAAAAGCGCGAAGAACCCCTACGCATCGTCATGATCGCAGACCTGCTGAGTTCCGCCGTTCCGGTGGCGTCCGACATCCTCGAACGCACGGCGAGCACGCCGCGCGTGCAACAGATCGTTTCCCTGAGCCTGGCGCCCGCCTTCCTTCTGGCCGCGATCGGCGCGATCATGAACGTGCTGGTCAGCCGCATGATCTGGATCGCCAACCGGATCGAACGGATCGACGACCGGATCGAGGACGGCCGGACCGATCCGCAGGACGAAGAGCGCATCTGGCTGGAGAAGCGGCGCGCGCTGGCGCAGGTCGCGGTGATGTTCGGCACCGGTGCGGCGGCGGTTATCAGCCTGGTGATCGCGCTGCTCTTCATCAGCGCCTGGATCGAAGCGCAGATCGGCACGCTGATCGCAGCCTGCTGGATCCTGACCATGATCCTGTTGATCATCGGCCTGATCTATTTCTTCCGCGAGACACGGCTGGCAGCGGTCGGCGTCAAATCGCCGCATCGCCTGCAGAACCGCTTCTGGAAGCGTACGAAGCGCAAGCACGGCGGCAGCTGAGCGCGGCGATCGCACGACAAGCTCATTTCGCGTTCGGACGTTACGGAATTGCGGGCAGACGAGCCAATCCCACATACTCCGTTCAGGCCGCCATTCCCATCTATTGATCGGAAAGCGCGTAGGAGAGTGACGTGGGAAGAGTGCAGATCGTGATCCGGTCCTTCGATGAGGACGACGAGGGAAAGGACATGCCCGACACCGAACTCGACAGCGCAAGCGTGGAGGCGGCGTTGCTGGTGTCAGACATCAATCTCACGCGCGGAAGCGCCGAACTGTTTGCCGATGGGAAACGGATCGCGCGCCTGGTCAAGCGCGGCACAGGCCACGCGCCTTTCTGGGAACTCGCCTGAGGGGTGGCGACGCTCATACAAACGCCGCGCGCCGTTTCACTCAATTGCCGTTGCCGTCTCCACCGCCAAGGCCCCACGCGCCGCCTTCATTGCCCTCTTCCCCGGCAGCCGCGCTCTGGAGCTGGATGTAATTCTGCTCGCCCATGCGCACGATCATGTCGAACTGCTTTTCGAGGAAGTCGACATGCTCTTCCTCGTTGCGCAGGATCTTTTCGAACAGCTGGCCGGACGTGAAATCCTTGACCTGCTGGCAGTAATCGGCGGCTTCGCGCAGTAGCGGAATCGCCTCCATTTCGAGCGCGAGATCGGCTTCGAGCACTTCCTTGACCGATTCGCCCACCTTCAGCTTGTGCAGCGCCTGGAAGTTGGGAAGCCCGTCCAGAAACAGGATGCGGTCCGCCAGCCAGTCGGCGTGTTCCATCTCTTCGATGGACTCCTTGCGCTCGTAAGCGGCGAGTTTGAACACGCCCCAATTGTCCAGCACGCGATAATGCAGCCAGTATTGGTTGATCGCGGTCAGCTCGTTGGTGAGCGCCTTGTTGAGATAGTCGATGACCTTTTCGTCGCCCTTCACCGGGGGTCTCCTGAAAGAGGGAAATTACCGGGGCGGTATGCTCAACAAGGTCGGCTCTGGCAAGGCGGAATGCCGGAAAAATGGCGGAAATCCGCCATTGCGACCGCTTTTCAGTAGCGGAAAATCAGGCGGCGACGTGTTCGGGGACGAAGGCCATTTCGCGCTCTTCCTCCACGATCTCGTCCGCTTCGCACAGGCAGGCCCCGCAATTGGGGGTCTTGCCCAGCGCGGCGTAACACGCCTCCGCATCGCCCGGACAATGGCGTGCCACGCGGCGCAGGTCGCTTTCGCGGATGGCGTTGCAGATGCAGACGTACACGCTCGCTGATCTCCCTTTGCGATCGATTCGCATTCACAGGAGTAGTGCGAGTTATTCTCAATAGCAAGGGCTGTGGGGAGAACTTACCGTCTTAAAGGAAACCGGCGCCCATAGGTCAGGCATCGCCACAGCCATTCGAGCGGGCCGTAGCGATACCGATCCAGCCACGGCTTCGACCAGAGCAGCATGAGCGCCCAGGCCAGCACCACGACGCCGTAGAGCCCCCCACGCGTCAATTCGCCGAACAGCCCCCCCGCCCAGCCATGGAAGACCAGCATCATCACCCCGGACGTGCCGAGATAATTGGTAAAGGCCGCCCGCCCCGCTGCCGAAACGCGCAGTGCCAGCC
>LUMV01000750.1_pt1 | contig 15934 bp, 17 predicted proteins | sample 729731 | NCBI WGS metagenome assembly LUMV01 (sample SAMN03860301, study PRJNA289734) | marine metagenome | biome: seawater column; feature: ocean; material: water; isolation source: Red Sea water column Station 192 - depth 200m | place: Saudi Arabia: Red Sea | collected 2011-10-15 | depth 200 m
CGCTGGAACCGTGCGCGATGTGCGCGGGCGCGATAGCCCATGCCCGGATCGCGAAGCTCTACTACGCAGCCAGCGATCCCAAGGGCGGCGCGGTCGAACATGGCGCGCGCGTGTTCGACCAGCCGCAATGCCTCCATCGGCCCGAAGTCTATGCGGGGATCGGCGAGAGCGAGGCAGGCGCGATGTTGCGGGAATTCTTTCGCGCGCGGCGCTGAGCAGCGCCGACGGCTAGAGCCCGCGCCAAATTTTGACCTCCGAATCGTCCGCCGGGCCGAGCCGCTGGCGATCGCAGGGCGTCGGCAAGAAGCGCCGGTCGTAGCAGAGCCGCAATTCTTCCAGCCATCCGCGTTCGTTCAGCTTGATGCCCACCGCATCGGTACGCCAACCGCGATTGGCGGCGACGAACCAGTCGCGCACATCGCCCGCGCTGAGATCGGGTTTGCGCGAGAGGCGGTCGAAATCGGGCCAGCGCAGCGAATCGAACAGGATGTTGCTGACGTGGTAATAGGTTTGCGGCTGGCGCGTCATGCAGGCGCCGTGCTTGGCCCATTGCCGGGCGACGAGGCGCGCGGACGGACTGCGGCAGAGCTGGCGGGCGACGGTCTGCGCCGAAGGGCGTGCGCGTGTGGCGCACCATTGCGGCCAGCTGCGCGCACCGTCGGGCCACAGGCCGTGAAGGACGAAGCCGAATCGTCCTGCGCGGCCCGAACATTGCCGCGCCTGCCTGCGATCGTTCTCGCGCATGCGGCAGAATTCGGGCGACCAGCTCAGCGCCAGCGTATAGCCGGTGACGGGCACGCTGCGTACCGGCCCGTCGCGCTTGATCGCCGGAACGCTGGCCGTGCGGGGTAGCGAACACTGATAGGCCTGAGCCGATAGCGGTGCGGCAAGCAGCAGCGAACCGGCGAGGCAGACAGCGCGCAAGAATCGCGAGCCGGACCTACTCCGTGCGAGATCCGTCATCGTCGCGCTTCGCAGCCAGCCACGCGGTCGCCTCGGGCTGAAACAGGAAATAGAGCGAGGCGATTACCATCAAGGAGCTGATTATTCCGAAGATCAGATTCAGCGAGGCGATCTCCCCACTGGCCAGCGCCGTCCCCAGCGACAGCAGGCCCCATGCGACGAACAGCACGATGATCCATTTGACGAAGCCGATCCGCAAAACGGACACCAGAAACCACAACGCGACATTGATCGCCACGCCGACCAGCATACTACCGATCAGCAATCCGTTCGCAGCGCCTTCCAGTCCGCCCGCGGCAAGCTCCGCATTGGCCTGGTCGGCGATCGCTCCGTAATTCAACGCAAAGCCCAGCAGGCCAACGGCCACCGAGCCGAGATAAAGCCAGTCGAATTTTTTGATTGCTGCCGGTTTCATGCGTTTTGCCCTCCCCTTCGGACCGCAGTGATGGCGCGAATTTACAGGGGCGTAAAGTCGAGACCGATATCGGCGGCGGGTGCACTCTGGGTGAGGCGGCCGACCGAGACGTAGTCGACGCCCGTCGCCGCTTTGGCGCGGATCGTGTCGAGCGCGATGCCCCCGCTCGCTTCGGTGGGAACGCGGCCCGCCACGAGCGAGACCGCTTCGCGCAGAGTGGGCGGCTCCATATTGTCGAGCAGCAGCCGGGTCGCACCCGCCTCCAGCGCGGGTTCGATCTGGTCGATCCGGTCGACCTCGCAGATGATCTCCGCAACGCCCGCATCGACCCGCGTATTTTTCGAGATGGCGCAGGCCGGGAATGGTCTTGCGCGTGTCGAGCAGAGTGCAGTCGGGATTGTCCATCGCCGCGACGTATTCGGCCACCATCGTGGCGATGCCGGAAAGGTGCTGGACGGTGTTGAGAGCGCTGCGCTCCGCCGTCAGCATGGCGCGGGCATTGCCGGTGAGGCGCATCAGATCGGTGCCGGGCGCGACCGCCGCGCCTTCTTCGACAAGGATCGCGATCTCCATATCGGGGTCGAGCGCACGGAAGAACGCGGCGGCCACCGGCAAGCCCGCCACGCGGATCGGATCGCGACTGTCCATCACGCCCGAAAAGCGCGCCTCGGCGGGAATGACGCTTTCACTGGTAACATCGCGTCCGCCATCGGGGAGGCCTTCGCCCAGATCCTCCGCCAGCGTCTCGCGCACGAAACGGTCGAGGTCGAAACCGGGCAGGCTCCAGTCGGGAAGGCTCATTCGGTTTCTCCTTCGGGGACCGGATCGGGATGTTTCACCACGCCGCGCTGTTCGCTCATGATCGCCCAGCCGGTCAGGAACAGGCCTGCCAGCAGCGGACCGACGACGATCCCGCTGAGGCCCAGCGTGGCGATGCCGCCCAGCGTGGTCAGCAACACGACCCAATCGGGAATGCCCGTGTCGCGGCCCACCAGAATCGGACGAAGGATATTGTCCGCCATTCCGATCACGCCGACGCCCGATCCGATGACGACCGCCGTCTGCCAGTATTCGCCGATCGCGGCGAGGTAAATGGCAACCGGAATCCACACGATGGCCGGGCCGAGCGCGGGCAACAGCGAGAAGATCGCCATCAGCACGCCGAACAGCGCAGCGGCGGGCATGCCGACGATCGCGAAGGTGATCGCGCCGAGCGCGCCCTGCACCAGGCCCACGACGACCGAACCCTTGATCGTGGCGCGCACGACGACTGCGAACCGCTCCGCCAGCGCGTGCGCCGTCTTGGGTTCGAGGGGGAGCGCATCGCGGATCGCGGGGCCGATCCGCTGCCCGTCGCGCAAGAGGAAATAGAGGACGTAGAGCCCGACGCCGAGCGACAGCACGAACGAGAACGCGCTGCCCCCGATGGACAGTGCAGAACGACCGGCAATCACCAGCGCTTCCTCGGTGAATTCCGATACGCGCTGCTGCAACACGCGGAAATCGCCGTAACCAGCGCCGTCGATCATGCGCTGCCAGCTGAAGGGGAGCGCATCGTGGACCCGGTCGAAGGCGGCGGCGGGATCGATCTGCTGGCTCTGTATCGCCAGATAGAGCCGCGTCGCCTGATCGACGACGATATTGCCGATCCAGATCGCGGGCACGATCACTACGATAGTGACGATGAGAAGTGTCAGGATGGCCGCGCGATTGCTGCCTCCCAGATTGCTCTGCAACGTCAGGAAGAGCGGCTGGAAGATGATCGCGGCCAGGGCGGCCCACAGGATCGCTGAAGCGAAGGGCCAGGATACCCAGATCAGACCGACGGTCACGAGCGCGAGGAACAGAATGAATCCACCGCGCTCTATGCGTGGACGATGCGCATGACTGCGCCGCGTCACATCATCGCTCATGCGGTCTGCCCCCCAGATCGTGCGGTTATCAATGGACGAAGCGCGCGACGACATCGCGATAGCTGCGGCTGACCTTCACTTCGGCGCCCGATTCGAGGACGAGGAAACATTCGCCATTGGTGTGCGGCTTCACCTGCCGGACCTGGTCCAGATTGACGATGGTCGAACGGTGGACGCGCTGGAACTTGCGCGGATCGAGGCGGCGTTCGAGATCCTTCATCGTCTCGCGCAGGATCAGCGAATTGTCGCCGGTATAGATGCACATGTAATCGCCCGCGGCCTCGATATGCTCGATCGTGCCGACTTCGACGCGGAAGATCTGGCCGCGATCCTTGACGTTGATGAGCTTCTCGTACCGCCCGGCGGCATCCGCGTCCTCGCCGGTGAATTCCTCGGCCGCTTCTGGCGCGACCTCCGATAGCACGTTCATCAGCTTTTCGGCCTCTTCGGAGGATTTCTTTTCTGACAGGCGCACGCGCACGCGCTCGATCGTGTCGGCCAGTTTGTCCTCGTCCACCGGCTTCATCAGGTAATTGACCGCATTGGCCTCGAACGCGCGAATGGCGTGTTCCTGAAAAGCGGTGACGAACACGAACAGCGGCGGATCGATTTCCATCACCCCCTGCACCACCGAAAATCCGTCGAAACCGGGCATCTGGATGTCGAGGAAGACGAGATCGGGCTTCTGCGTCTTGATCGCGCGGATCGCTTCGCGCCCGTTCTGGCAGGTGTCGATCACTTCGACGTCCTCGAACGGTTCCAGGCGAACCTGGAGGCCTTGAATGGCGAGTTTCTCGTCGTCGACGATGAGCGTGCGGATGGTCATGCTGGGGAGGCTTTCTCAGGGGGCAGGGCAGTAACCGATGAGGGGGGTATCGGTTGCCGCGCCTGCGGTTTGGAAGAGGATTTCGTGGGCAGGGCCGCGCTGTCTTCGGCGGCTTCGTAGGGAATTTCGATATTGACGGTGAAACCGCCGCTGTCGGGAGAGCGGATTTCGAAGCGATGGTCATCGCCATAGGCCTGGGCCAGCCGGTCGCGGATATTGGCAAGGCCCACTCCGGTCGACGTGGTGCGGCGCGAGCGTTCGAGCATTCCATCGGGAATGCCGCCGGGACTACCGGTTTCCGGGCGCACGGTGTGGTGGATGCCCGGTCCGGTGTCGGTGACCGTTACGCGCAGGCGGCTGCCCGCGATCTGGGCGACCAGCGATATCGTCGCGCCTTCTTCCTGCGGCGATACACCGTATTTGATTGCGTTTTCGACCAGCGGTTGCAGCAGCATCGACGGGATGCAGGCTTCGCTCGCGCCAGGTTCGATGCGAAAATCGGTCTGCAACCGATCCTCGAACCGCATCCGTTCGATATCGAGATAGAGTTTCAGCATCTCCACCTCCTGCTCTACCGTCACCTTGCCGCCCGGTTCGCTCACGAGCGTATGACGCAGGAAGCTGGACAGGCGCGTCAGCATCGCATTGGCGGGCGCGGTCTGTTTCAGCAGCACCAGCGTGCTGATCGAATTCAGCGTGTTGAACAGGAAATGCGGGTTCAACTGATAGCGCAGCATGGCGAGCTGCGCGCTGGTGGCCTGCATTTCCAGCCGCTCCAGCCGATCGGCCTGTTCCTCGACCTGGAGGAAGTAATTGATCGCGAAATACAGCGCCGACCATGCGCCCAGAAGCGTCAGCGGCCAGATCAGAAAGCCGATATAGAGCGCGACGAAATCGCCATCGAAACTGGCGCGGGTAAGGCTGGTGACCCATGCGATGATGAAAGTGAAGATTCCCACGCCCACGAAGAGGACCAGCACGGTCGATGCCCAGGTGACGAGCGGACGGACCGAGATCAGCCGCTGGTAGATGACCGAGAGGACGAGGCTGATCGAAAAGCCCGTTACCGCCTCGATCGCGACATTGACCAGGAAGCTCCAGTCCTGCCCCCCCACCAGGCCCGTGATCGCGCGAAGCAGGAAGGCGCCGCCCCAGCCCGCGCTCTGGAGCGTCCAGAACGCGCGGTTCTTGTCCGCGAAGAACGGGGTCGGCTGGATGGGCAGGACGGCCATTATGCCCTCGCTTTAGACCATTTGCCGCAAGGCTGACCAGCCGCAAGCCTGCGCCTTTCCAGCCGGAGCGAGCGAGAGATGCGGCGGAAGCGGTCGAAAGGGCGCTTCTTGCCGTGCCGGAACCGATCCGAAACACAGTGGCGGCCAGCCGGACGCATAAGGCGACAGCCGAATTCCCCCTAGTCCGGTATCGCCATCCGCACGAACCGCCGCGACCAGTCCGCCTCGCCATCCTCGGCCAGCGCGGCTTCCAGCGTCGCGATTTCCGCTTCGATGAATTCGACGCGTTCGTCCCAACCGTCATGGCTGCGATCGCGCAGCAGGCCGCCGCCATATTTGGGGCCCCAGCGCGCCATGAAGCGAGCGGCGGCGCGCGGATCGTAACCGGCATTGTAGAGCAGCCACGGCATCATCCGGTCGGCATCGCGCTCGGTCAGGCGGACGAGGCCCTGGCTGCGTCCAACCCTGTCGAACATCTTTCGATGGCCGAGAAGATTGTGCGCCAGTTCGTGCGCGACTGCGGCGGCGAACTGGTCTTCGGGATAGGAGAATCCGGCGAAACCGCGACCGAAGATGACGCGGCTGCCATCCGCGACGGCGCGCTTGCCTCCGTCCAGCACTTCGAAGCGGCTGGGGCAGGCGGGCACGCCGGTCACGGTCGCTTCTCTCGGCAACTCGCCCTTGGCGACCCAGCCGATCCGGATCGGGCCTTGCGCCAGCGCCTCGTCCAGCGAGGCGTTGATGTCCACCATCCGCTCCCAGCGCGGATCGCTCGGCGGATATGTCTCGGCGAGGAGAGCGCCGTTCAGATGGAGCAAGCCGGCATTGCGCGTAAGGCCCGCTGCGACTGCGGGCGATTCCGGCGCCAGCGCCTGGACCGCGATATCGCCGGCCAGATCCAGTTCGGCCCGCACCCGATCGGGCTTTCCGTAGGCAGCGGCATCGTGGAACAGCGCGCCGATCGCGGGCCGGGCATCGGCGCAATAGGGGGCGTTCGCCGTCACGAGCTTCCAGCCGATGCGGAAGAGCTGGATATCGCGCGCCTGCAACGCCTCGATTTCGGTCAGCTCATCGGCTTGCGCCCGAGCGGGTGCCGCTCCGACCAGCGCGAGAGCCAGAACGAGCGCTGCGCCAAGCCGCATCAGCTGTTATCCGCCGCGGCGGTGTCCTGCGCCAGCGCGTCGGCCAGCGCCTCGTAACCCACCGCGCCTTCGAGCACGCGACCGCCCGCGACCCAGCTCGGCGTGCCGGAAAAGCCCAGCTGGCGCGCGAAGCCCATCGTGCGGGCGAGTTCGGCGGTTACTGCATCGCTTGCAGCGTCGGTGCGAGCGCGTTGCAGGTCCAGTCCCGCCTGTCGCGCGGCCTGCTCTACCGTCTCGGGAGTCGGTGGGCCGAGCGCGAACATGGCCTTGTAGAAAGCTGGATATTTGCCCTGCATCGCTGCGGCGAGGGCCATGCGCGCGGCCTCTTCGCTGCCCTCGAAGATCGGCCATTCGCGCACCACCACCTTCACTTGTGGATCCTCGGCGATCAGCCGGGCGATGTCCGGCTCGCTCGCCTTGCAATAAGTGCAGCCGTAATCGGTGAACTTGACCAGCGTGCGCGTGCCTTCGGGATTGCCGAGCACTGCGCCGGGGAAGGGTTCGGTGACTTCGTCCGCCACGCTAGCCAGCCGATCCTGGGCCTGCTGCGCCTGGAAGGCTTCGGCCATTTCCGGCAGAATGTCCGGATTGGCGACGAGATAGCTGCGCGTCTGCGAATGGCCCAGCCCGGTAACGGACCAGAGCGCCGCCCCGGCAAAACCGGCCACCAGCGCGATCAGCGCCGTCAGGAAATATTGCCGCATAAATTCTTGGCCCCTCAGCGCTTGTCCATCTGCTGTTCCAGCAGCGCGCGCGCCTGCATGCCGACATCCTGCGCGCGCAGCCAGTCCGGCGATCCGTTCGGCAGGCCCGCCTCCGCCGCCTGCGCGCTGCGCAGCGCCATCGCGTACTGGCGGCTCATCACCTGTACCGGTCGCGCGCCACCGAAGCCCGCAGCACCTGCTCCGCCTCCTCGAAGTGATCCTTGTCCTCGGTCGCGATCAGGGCATGGCCGAACATCGAAGAGATCAGCGGATCGGCCAGCGTCAGCTCGGTCGCCTTGCGCAGCGGTTCGAGCGCTTCTTCCGGCCGCCCCGATTCGAGCAGCACCTGCCCCTTCAATTCGAGGAAATACGGATCGTCCGGCGCGCTAGCGAGCAGCGATTCGGTTTCGGACAGAGCGCGATCGACCTGCGCGGACTTATGATAGGCATAGGCGCGGGCATAGCGCGCGGGCAGGGTCTGGTCGGTCTGCGGATAATCGCGCAAGGTGTAGCGCGGCTCCGCGATATAGCCTTTCAGCTTGGCCTTCACCCGCGCGAACTCGCTCTCCCATTCGGAATTGAGCGGCGCATCCCAGGCCGGGTCTTTTTCATACACGCCGCGCAAAGTCGCGATGCGATCGCCCGAAAGCGGGTGCGTGCGCGTGAACGCCGCATCGTCGGACTGGCTGTAGCCATAGCGGTATTCGCGGTTCTGCAATTTGCCGAAGAAGCTCAGCGATCCGCGCCCGGAAATCCCGGCATCGGACAGATATTGGGCGCCCGCCATGTCGGCGCTGCTTTCCTGCACGCGAGTGAAGGCTAGGAACTGGCCCAGCGCCGCCCGCTGCCCCATCATCATCGCCGCCATTGCGGCTTCCCCCGCCCCGGCCAGCGCGGCACCGATCCCGGCGAGAAGGGAGAGCAGGGTTATCCCGCTCGCCGCCTTCATGCCCTCGCCGTAGCGCACGATGTGGCCGCCGGTGATATGGCCCAATTCGTGCGCGATAACGCCTTGGACTTCATTGGCGGTGTCCGCCGCATCGATCAGGCCGGAATGGATATAGACCCGGGTTCGAGCCCGGCGGCTTCCACCAGCGGTTCCGAAATGTCGCGCAGGAACGCTTCGGTCTCCGCATCGCGCAGGATCGACTGGGCGGCGACGGGCTGCGCGCTCGCGAGCGTGAGCGCGACGAAGGCGAGCAGGAAGGAGAGAGCGCGCATGGCGAGCGTGCTAGCGGGTTTTGCCCTGAACCGGAACTGAAGCCTGCCCTTGCGGCCCCGTGCGGTTCGCCACGAAGGCGAGAATCGGATCGAGCACCTTGTCGCCCTGCGCGAAGGGTTTGGAGAGGCCCATCACGATCCCGGCATGGCTCATCACGTCGAATTCGATCAGCTCGACCGCGCCGCCAGCCGCTTCGATGGCGGCGGCCAGATTGCGCGCATTATAGGGGCGCACGGTCTCGTCGGCGGTTCCGTGCATCAGCAGGAGCGGTGGCGCACCGGCGAGCGTTTCGCGTGTGCCATAGGCGATCGGCTGAGTGATGCGTCCGTCGGCGACATGGCCGAAGGCGTTCTTCGAGGATTCGGTGTCGAAGGGATAGAAATCGGCCGGTCCCGCCAGGCTGACGATGCCTGCAACGCTGTCGCGCGGGACGCCTGCCGCGCGCAGGAATTGCGGATCGAGTGCGAGCATCAGGACATTATATGCGCCTGCGGAATGGCCGATCAGGATCGTGCGCCCGGCATCGACATTCATCTCGTCTGCCCGGCTGCGCACCCAGGCAAGGCCAGCGGCACTGTCCTCCAGCATGGCGGGATAGCGCCCTTCCGGCACCAGCCGATAGCCGACCAGAGCCGTTGCGATTCCTCGCTCTCCCAGACTGCGCGCGACGAAGCGGTAATCCTCCGGCGCGCCCGAATTCCAGCCGCCGCCATGGATGAACACGGCGAGCGGGAAGCCGCCCGCAGGCGCTTCGCCTTCCGGCACCCAGATTTCGGCACGCTGCGCTTCGGCCGGGCCGTAGTTGCCCCGTGCCGCCAATTCGACATCGCGATCGCGAGGAAAGCGCGCGTCGATCCAGTCGAGCGTGCCTGCCGATCCTGCCGCCACGGCCCAGCGCCACAGGGCAAAGCCCCCCAGCGCCAGCAGCGCGATCACGATCAGGGTCCAGCCCATCTTTCCCGGTCTCCGCCGTGTTGCGCTCATATCGCCCCCTCTTCCGCCGCGACCGTATCGCCTTTTCCGGTCCGGTCCACCATGCGAACGATCTCTTCCGCCTCGCCGTCCTGCGACAGCCCGATCGAGCCGAGAAACTGGTGGCCGGTCTCGTAATCGTCGCCGAGCCACAACGGCACGTTCGCCGATTCGATCGTCGCCTTCGCCTCGCGCTCTTCGGGCGTGAAGGGATCGCCCGCGCGGCGGATGAAGACCGCGCGAATGCGACCGGGATGGTCGGCCACGACCTTGGCGAAAGCCACGAGATCGCCCTGCGTATCGTCACCGATCAGAGCGAAGCGCATATCGGGATAGGTTTCGATGATCCGGTGGATCGCTTCCGTCTTATGCGCGCCATGGCTGCCCGATCCGAAGGTTTCGCGGTTCAGCCCCCAATCGCGCAGCATCAGCGGGCCGAGCGGCAATTTGCGGCTCTTCATGAAGGCGACGAGATAGGAAAACAGGTTCCAGGGGCTGGAGCTGACATAGAAGAAGGGATGGTGCGTCGCGGGCAGGCGCTCGCCCGCCGAACCGTCCCCTTCCATCAGAACCGCGCCGCCGCCCAATGCCGTGTAGAACACGTCCGCCTGGGGTACGAGCAGGCGCTCGTCGGGCATCTGCATCAGGACGCGCCGCCAGTTGCGGGCGATGGCGCGCAGATTGCCGCTAATGCCGGTTTCGATCACCGTATCGTCGATATCGCTGATGACGCCCAGCGCAGCATAAAGTGACCACCTCCCACACCGTGGTTTCGGACAGGTCGGCGGGCGGATCGAGCGCGATGTCGAAATGGGCATAGCCCTCATCGTCGGTCAGGGCGCGATGGCGGTGATTTCGTCCGTCGGCGTGGCGCAGTTCCAGCTCGACCGTCACGTCCGCCACTTCGCGCGAAGCGAACTGGGCGATCATGGTGCGAAAGGCCTGCCAGCGCCCGCTGGCCCGGAACCGCGCACTTGCGTCGCGCTTGCCCGAACGAAGGGCGCGGCATGAAATCGTCAGGCGGTCGCGATTGCGAAAGCCGAAATAGGGCTGGATGCGGATCGGAGGCGCGCGAAACGGAGCGATGGGCATGAGGCGGCGCTAGCGGCCTGCGCCAGCGCTGTTAAGTCTTCGCGCCTTCGAGTTTCGCGAAGAGCGCCGTCAGGCGAGCTTGCGCGCAGCGCGCTCGATCAGCGCGATATCCTCGGGCACTTCCCCGATCACATCGAGCGTCCCGGTCTCGTCCCTGCGGATCACGACGAGCGCGAATTCCGGGCCGTCGGGCGCGAGGTCGGCCAGATCGATCGGGTCCATCCGGCGGAGGATTTCCGCCAGCTCCGCGCGCACCGCAGGCGCGTCCAGCGCGGGCTTGCCCGCTTCTTCGCGGCGCAGGCGGCGTTCTTCGCGCACCACGCCCTTGAGCCCGCCTTCGGCTTCCATGAGGAATCGGGCGAGCGAGCCGCGTGCAAGCTTGGTGCGATGGGCATGCGACAGCACTGCGGCATATTCGGTCAGGCGGGTCTTGTCGTAATCGGCGCCGAAGACCAGTTTGACCACCGGAGTCATCGGCGCGCGATCCTGCACGGTCAGGCCGTTATCGGCGATGATTTCGGCAAAGCCTTCGGGATCCGATTGCGCTTCCAGGCTGAAATCGTAGGCGCGCCCGACAGCGTTGTAGAGGGCGGTCCGGCTGCGGTCTTCGCTCGACTGTGCGGCATGGGCCAGGTCGCGCGCTTCGGCGAGGCAGTCGTAAAGGCCTTCAGGTTCGCTGTGGTCCAGCTCGACGGGCGCCGCCTCTTCGAACGGCTCGACCACCGGTTCGGGCTCGTAGGCCTGGGGGATCGGCGCCGCGGAAGGCTCGGGGAAGTCGCCCATGGTGTTCTGGGACGGCATGATCACTTCGCTCGCGCGCCGCGTGCCGCGCGACACCAGCGAGGCGAGGCCTAGACCGACGCCATCGTCGGCCAGCGGATCGACGACATCGTCGACATCCTCGTAATCGGGTTCGTCCCATTCCTCGGCCAAGCCGTAATCGCTTGCGCGCTCGCCTATCGCCCAGCTTTCACTGTCGTCGCTTTCAGCCTCTTCGCCGGACGGATCCGGCTCGTTTTCCGCTTCTGCCGCGTAATCGGGTGTGGGCAGAGCAGGGCGCTTGATGCGGGCGGGCCGATCTGGCGAAGCGGTGCCGAAGGATGGGCGAGGAAGCATATCCACCGCGGCGTCGGGTTCGTCTTCGCTCTCGTCTTGGCTCGGGGCAAAAGTGCCCAGTTCGAGCACGTCGTCGGGCGCTTCGTTCGGCAGAGAAACCCCTTCCAGGGCCTGGCCGATTTCCAGCAGCAATTCGTCGGCCATCGCCTGGTCGGCGAGTTCCTTCCAATTGATGACGCCGTAGATGAAGTCGATCTTCGCAGGCTCGCCCGTGGCGCGATTGTCGTCCGGCTCGCTTGAATAGGGAAGCAGGATACCGCGATAAAGCGCGGTGTTGCCACGCTCGTTCAGAAACTCCGCCTCGAACCCGATGGGGGCCTGGTTCGCGAGGATCTGCATGTAATGATCGGTAATCCGGCTCAGCAGCGATCGGCTGGGCACGTCCGACAGGCGCGCCATTGCGTCATCGGCGCTACATTCCTTGGCCAGTTCCGCTCCGATATGGCGCAGCACCGGATCGTCCAGCCCGTCGGAGAAATCGAGCAGCACCGAATAGGGGCCGAAATCCTCGATCGATTCGGGGTCGAGCGTGTCGATCGAGGGAAAGGCGTTGTCGCCAAGCTGGCTCGCCCAGAGATTGTAGGCGCGCACCTGCATGCGGCGCTCGTCCTGTCCGACCGGGCTGGGCGGCCCGAAATCGTCGCTGTCGTCGTCTTCGTAGGCGCTCTCGTCGTCGAGATCGAAGGGATCGGCGAGCGGATCGCTGTGCCGATCGGGTTCGAAGCCCCCGTCATGCGCGCCGAATTCGCCGCCAAGCCTGTCCATCGCCGGTACCGCCCCAATTCCATTGCAAATCAGGGTCCGCTTGTGGCGCGTGCGTGGTAAAGATACGATTAAACATGCCGGGGGCGAAAGCGTCGGCCCGTGTCGCTTCAGAGCATATACCGCATCTTGATCGGCAGAGTGCGCGGCGCGCGATCGATCTGGACCGCCGCATCGTCGAAAACCGGCGGGCCCATCTGCACTTTCGCATCGCGCGAGAAGCCGAATCCCTCCTTGGGCATCATGCCCAGCGCCCGATCGGCCTTGCCGTTCGCGTTCTCGTCATGGAGCAGCGCCACGGCATAACGGCCCGGTATGACATCGGCGAAACGCACGGTGACCGTGCCGCCATGCGCGTCCACGATCGCGCTATAGGCATGCGCATCGCCGCGGCATTTGGGAAAGCGCGCCGGATCGCGAGTCATGCAGGCTCTCACCACGCCCTTCGCATTGCGCAGATCGCTGATCGCAAGCGTGACGGTGGTGCCCGACTCAGGCCCCGATCGGTCCCGCACAAGCGATCCCAGAAGCGAAAATACAGTCCGTAATTGCATCGATACTCTTCATGATGACGCTGGTGATGGCTCGCCGTTATCAGCCACCCGCCTAATTTCGAATGAACCAGACGGCGCGGAAACATCTCCCACCCCATATGGTTGGTCACGCCCATCACCGTCATCACGCCGAGCACCACGCCCAGCATCGCGACATGGATCGGGATGAGGAAGACCAGCGCCGGGATCACCACGGCCCCGGTCAGCGCCTCGTAAGGGTGGAAGCTCATCGCCGCCCAGGCGGTGGGCGGGCGGCTTGCATGGTGGACCGCGTGCATCTTTCGAAACACCTTGGGGCGGTGCATCCAGCGGTGGGTCCAGTAGAACCAGGTGTCGTGCGCGAAGAGGTAAAGCAGCACCGAAACTGGCGCGTACCAGAGCGGATAGGCGCTCCAGTCCTCGTAGATGCGCGTCCATCCCCGCTCCTGCCAGCCCCAGGCGACCAGGCCCGCTGGTATGCCGAAAACGGCCGCCGATACCAGCGACCAGCCGATCTCGCGCCGCATCTGCGGGCCGAGCCGGTCGTGGATGCCCGGCACCCGCCGCGCGCTGATCCAGGCGAACAGGCCGCTCGACGCGAAATAGCGCACAGCGACGATCGCGGTCATCGAAAGGACGGAGAGGAGGATGGCGAGCGACGTCACGGCGCCGCTATGCCGCAATCCTGCCGTAACGAGAAGGGCTTGCGCCGATTCGTCAGGCGATGTCGCCGGTTCCCCACGGTGCGCATTCGGGATCGGCGGCAACGGTGAGGCGCCGCAGCGCCGTGCGCGACAAGCGCTCGATCTCCACCTTGCGCCGCGCTGCGGCCAGCGGATTGAGCGGCGCGGGCCGCAGGATTTCCGCATCGTAGCCATCCGCCACGATCACGCCGCAGCAATCGGGTCGATAATCCTCGCTGTCGAGCGGGCTGCGATCGAGGCCCGGCGGGACACCCCAGAAGAACCGGTCGCAATGGTCGAGATAGTCGGGCCATTTCCCATCGCCGAGCAGATCGCCGCGCTGCACCTTGACCTCCACGATCACGACCCGGCCTTTCGCATCGACACCCATCAGATCGGCGCGCCGCCCGTTGCGCAGCGGCATTTCGGGCAGGCACCAGATGCCGTTGCGCGCAAACAGCCGCATGATCCCGCGGCACACATCGCGCGCGATCGGAGCATCGGCTGAATCGTCGAGCGGGGTGTTCGAGCGCTCCGGCGATCGGGCGAGGGCGGCTGATTCGGGCATGGCGCTTTGGCTGGAACAAAATGCGAACCAGGTCAAGCGCGCGTGAGGCTATGCCGCCAGCCGGTCGGGCTCCAGCACGGCCAGGATCGCAGCCCGCGCGCCATGGAATTCGCGCCACAGGGTCAGGGCCGCAGGCGTTGTGTCGGCCCCGGTTCCTGCCGCCACGATCAGCGCGCGCAGGCCGGTCTGCATGACGTAGGCCAGATCCTCGATCCCGGTCGCGATCTCTTCGCCGCGCCACCCCGCCACTTGCGATGCCCGCGCCGGGAATTGCGCGATGGCGGGATCGAAGCTTTCGTGGCCAAGCTGCGCGAGTTCGGCAACGGCATCGGCCGCCGCGTGCACCGCTTCCCACCGCGCGGCGAGCAATTCGGCACGCGCGGTGTCGGCTCCGCCATCGGGGGCGGCGCCAAGCGGCGGAAGCATGGTCGCTCCGGCCAGATCGAATTCGTGATTGATCGCGGACATGGACGAAAGAGTAGCGCGAACAGGCTTACCGAATTCCTAAGAGCTGATTCGCCGGGGCCGATCGGCGGCCAGGGCACGAAGCCTCTGGCGCCCAGCCCCCGCCTTTGCTAGAGGCCCGCCGCTCGGCACCCGTAGCTCAGCTGGATAGAGCGCTGCCCTCCGAAGGCAGAGGCCACAGGTTCGAATCCTGTCGGGTGCGCCAGCTTCATTCGATGGTTTGGACGTTTGCGGCTGATTGTTCATGCAGTCGGAACCCTGATATATCCTTTCAGGACGCCTCCCCTTCGTTTGAAGCGCAGCAGGTTCAGCGCAAGTGCGAGCAGGCAAACTGCCCAGAAGATCGCGACGAACGGCGCTCCATTTCCCATGGCCAGGCGCGACAACAGCGTCGCAGCGACTCCGGCGGGTACTCCGACTACAAAGCCCCACCACGCCGCGCGAAGAAGTTCCGATGGCCTTGCGGCCCGTTCGCGCTTGTCGAGCCAGATGAACGTGCCGGTCGCGACCACCACCGTCATCGCCAGGCCGAAGAGAATGTAAGCGATCTTGACCGGCAGCCCGCCGTAATTGCCGAAATGGAGATTATAGGTGGACGCGGCCAATTGTTGCCCCACCGTCCCATCCGCCAGGCCGACGGTGCCGCGAAACTCGCCCTTGCCGGAAAAGGCATAGTATTCGCCGAAGATCAGGCGCCGGGGATGTTCGGCGATAATCTGGACGTGCTGGCCCGCAGTGCCCGGATCGTGCAGGATCACGTAATAGGGAATGGTCTGCGGGAATTCGCGCTCCATGAAGGCGAGTGCAGGCGTGACGTCCGCGATCGGCGCGGGCGCAGGATCGCCTTCGGGCTCGGCGCCGAATACCGGAGCAAGCGCCGCTTCGCTGTCGCCACCATAGCCGCTCGACGCAAGACCGACCCCCGAAATGTAGAACAGTCCGATCATCGCTCCTGTGAGCGCAATCGCCAGAGCGAAGGGAATGGTCCACACTGCCAGCCGGTTGTGCCAGTCGAGCGTGGCGACAGCGTCCGCCCTGCGCGCACGAAGCCGGAAGGCGTCGCGGAAGATGCGCGGGTGGGCGACAATACCGGAGATGGTGAGCGCGACCAGCATGGCGCCGAAAAGTCCCACGAGCGACATTCCGATCACTGCGGGCAGATTGAGGCGATAATGCAGTGCCAACAGAAACTCGGCCCAGGCGTTTTCTTCCGGCATCGCGATGGCGCCGCTCCGGTCGATATGCACCGCTTGCGTATCGGTGGTGATCGTGGCGCGCGGCAGATCCCGGGTTGGCAGATGGACGTAGAGATGCGTGGTGGTCGGG